>Ga0224508_10001283_pt1 | contig 22713 bp, 18 predicted proteins | sample SF_Jan12_sed_USG_4_FD_170157 | JGI IMG/M metagenome (GOLD analysis project Ga0224508, IMG submission 170157) | Sediment microbial communities from San Francisco Bay, California, United States - SF_Jan12_sed_USGS_21 | ecosystem: Environmental > Aquatic > Marine > Sediment | place: USA... | reverse complement strand
TTTGAACATGCAGTACAGAGCTAACAGACTTACGAATAAAAACAACAAGACCACTGACTGTTTGAGTTTCCTTGTTTCTCCGAAATGGCTTCGAGCGACAGCCGCATAAAGTACACCAGATACGATAAACAGTGTCATGCTCAGGCTCATGTTGCCCGAGTTTGCATAGACACCCTCATACTTAGCCAGTTTAGTTGCGCCAACGATCGAGTAAACCGCAAAATCCATTTCGTAAAAGATCGCAACCGTACTAGCAACAATCGGAATAGCGTGCCCGATGAGCACCAGCAATAGCACCTGCAGGTATTGCTGCCGGTTCGCGAGTATCTTGCCGGCGACCAGGTATGTCACAAATGGTGCTACCCATTTCACCAGTTCACGAAAGTCCGTCTTCTCTGGATAGATCAGGGACGTGACGACACACCAAAGCGCATAGGCGATCACCCACGTGTCAACGCTACTGAACCGTAAATTCTGTCCGCGTACGGCCATGCGCATGGCCAGTGCAACTCCGAGTATTGCAATTAAGCCAATACCCGCAATATCCAACACGTTGATACCGGCGAGTTTTTGACCGACATCAATCGAGAGCAAGGGTCGGAGAAACGCGAAGGTCTTGAGTAAAAAAAGCTCCATCGTTCAATTCCCGCTGCGCTGGCAGGACCGATATTCAACGACCAACAGTGTTACAAAGACCACGGTAGTTTCCGGTTCAGCGCGATCTGTTGTACATGCACGTAGGCAAGACTCTGTTTGCGCGGATCATGGACCTATATCCGCTTCAAGGACAAGACCGGCGAACAGCTGACATCCCTCACCAACCCTTCCGCCTGCCGGTGCCGACCGTTTGAGCGCTGAGTCGGCAACCCTGGAAGGTGGAGCTGATTATTTGATGGATCACGCAACATCTGCGTATCAAGTTCGTTCCAGTAGTTTCTAGTGACTCAGGACACTGGCTTAATCGGGCATCTATAGCGAATGTCTCAACGCAGAACAGCCACCCACTTGCTCGCTGCCCGGACTGCTAATTACATGCCGATCTGCTGAAACGGCTTCGATTTTCGGCCGTGCCCAAATTTTTTCGCTGTGTCCACAAACGCCGCTGCAGCCTCTTTCGAATTCGATCGACAATGTTTTTCGCCACAGGGATGACCCCACAGCGCCTCACGGCGTACAGGATGCCCCGCCACCTGTCCGGCCGGCTTCCAATAAACGACAACAACGAATGTGCAAGGTGATACGCAAACCACTTCTCGCCAAAGAATTCTCGGTGTTTGTGCAACATGACCGTCCGCACCTCGAGTTCGGGTCCAGACAAGTACTTCTTCTCGTTGCTCATGCGGTCATGGCCTCCTGCGTTATACAGGAGAAGGGGCTCGGGCATCCATCCAATCCGGCACCGCTGCCCGACACGGATAAACATGTCCCAATCCTCCCCTTGCCTCAGATTCTCGTCGAACATCACATCCTTGATCACACTCGTTTTCAACAGCAAACCTGAAGGATTGAAGCAGCCTCTCCTCAAGTCGTCTAGCGTGACGGTCGGACTAGTGTGCACCCTTGTTGGGAAACCATTAGCCATGCCCATGCACAGCACGGCATCGTATTCTTCGATTTTCCTCACCTGCTTTTCAAGCTTGTCCTCTAACCACTCATCGTCGTCGTCGAGGAATGCAATAAGCTCGCCCTTTGCGGCTTTTATCCCCGTGTTGCGGGCCGCAGCAGGCAACCCTTTATTGCGTGCGTGACGAAAGTATCGGATCCTTGAATCCGGTATCGCCTGCACGACCTCTGCTGTATTATCGGGCGATCCGTCATCCACTACCACGATCTCCAGATTTCCATACGTCTGCCGCCGCACGCTCTCAATAGCCTTGGGGACGAGCGCGGCCCGCTTGTAGGTCGGGATAATCACGGTGACGAACGGTTCAGAGGCCATATTGCGAATACCTCGATTACCCAGGGGCTCTCTCATATAGTATCGCCCACACGCGACGGCCCACTGCGTGAGCTACGCTGAGCAGGCCGTACCGGCGTACAGCATGCATCAATACCTGAATCTTGTTCCGCCGGTCCTTTAGGCCAGCGAGCAGCGCCCTGCACATATGGCGCCTGAACCATCTGGGTCCCAAAAACTCCCTGTGCTTTTGGAGCATACAAACACGCTGTTCGATCTGTGCCAATGAGAGACGGCGACCGCTGTTGGTTATGCGATGATGAGCGCCACTGTTATAGCGCACCAGAGGCTCGTTCAAATATCGAATCTCGTGATTCATCGCGATACGTATGAAAAGGTCCCAATCCTGATATCTCGGCAGACTCTCATCAAACATTGTCTCGCGGAGAACGCTGGCTTTAGCCATCAGGATTCCGGTCCCGCCCGCTGTAAACTTTCCCCGCCGCAAGTCCTCCAATTCAACAACTTCCTTGGCGGCATACTTTTTCAAATTCGCAACGCGTTGGTTCGAAGTGCATACCACTGCCCCATACCCTTCAAACGCGCCGAGCTGCACCTCTGTCTTTTGTGGCTCCCATTCGTCGTCGTCGTCCAGGAATGCAATATATTCACCGGTGGCCGCCTTTATCCCTGCATTCCGGGCCGCCGACCCTCCGCGGCTGACGGCGTGTCGGAGATAGCAGATTCGGGGATCGGTCAATCGTTCCACTACAGTCCGCGTCTCGTCCGTTGAAGCATCGTCCACAACGATGATCTCGAGGTTCCGATACGTCTGCCGCTGCACACTCTCGATTGCTCGGAGCAGCAGCGCGGCGCGATTGCGGGTAGGAATAATGACACTCACGAGCGCACTCGGGCTGCCTGACGATGCGGTCCACATCGATCTTTTAGGCGTATAAGTAAACGCGGTCGTACTCATGACACGGCACCGTAGCCGGCATATCGACCATGACGATGCCACTCGATGGTCGATTGATAGATAGCCTGCATGCCATTTCCACCCAGCGTCCCATATGATTTTCCACGAGTATGTGATCACGGCGCTTTGATCAACATCATGCATCACGCATCTTCCTTCGCCGTATGCGTGGAAGTGGCAAGTTTTCGTCGATCTGCCGTGAGCGCAGCAATTTCCGAACCGTGCGGTATTTCTCACTGACTCGTCGGCGCACTACGAACACGACGCGAGAGAAGCCGCGCCGAGTGCCAATTACCGCGCAATGCCGTGCTGGGGGGCGAGTTCCAGAGGGTATTAGGTCAAGCGCGGCGCCTGCTCCTATACAGCGGCTGATGCGGGCGACGGGTTTATGCGGCCTAATACGTGTGTGACGCCTCGAAACGAAATCGGATCTGTCTATGGACCCGCCTTGGCATTGGGCCGAACACGCCTTGGGTCTACGAGGTACGAGCCGACCGAGTACGGATTCGGTAACGGGCCTTGTTGATCGACGCCTTTGCTCGCCGATAGTCGGCTGGCGAGCGTGGAGTGCATCGTGCGCCGAACCACCGGCTCATCTACGTGGCTCGCCTCCCAATAATTGCCTAAAGCGCTCCCATAAGACAACCGTACGCAATACCCAGTATATATATAGAAACTGAAGAGGTTGGATAACGCCATGTATTTTCTTTTCTTTCACCGCCTTCAAAACAAACCCGACACGCGGGAGAAAATAGGAAATCAAAGATCGAAATGCATCATGCGTTGCGCGACCCGGCTCACTTCGGGTGCAACGTGCGCTTTTCATGGCGAGCTCGCGCAACGTGCCCCGCGCTGGATGATCAACACGCACCTCGTCCGCGTAGACTTGATCATAACCTGCTGCATACACCCTGCATCCCCATTCCCTGTCTCCACCCGATTTTAGCTGGTCGTTAAACACGCCAATATCATCGACAATTCGTCGCCAGGTAAAGACGTTTGCGGTGGCTGCGAAATGCTCTTTTTCTACGTAAGTTTGCTGTGGGAATGCGGTCAACGTTTGGTATTTTTCAACGCCGGTGGGTCGTTCAGGGTTCTGGAAAAAGAGTTCTATTCGGCCGCCAACGAGGCCACCTTTCGGTGTCGACAGAAGCCGCGCGACTCCTCTTTCGATCCAATCCGCGGCTGGTATGCAGTCTGAATCAGTGAATGCAAGAATAACGCCCTCACTTTCAGCAATCCCTTTGTTGCGGGCCGCATAGGAACCAGGCTGCGGTTCCCGCACCATCCGTGCAACACTGCACTTCGTGATTACTGCCTCTACGTTGTCCCGGGAGCCGTTGTCGACCACAACGACCTCATAATCGCCCTTGTCATACGTTTGGCGATCAAGGGCGCCAAGGCACAGACGTAATCGGTCGGCGTCGTTGTAAACTGGGACTATGACGGAAACGGCAGGGCGTTCCAATGCTGTGACTCACCGTAAACGAGTTTGCTCGACGAGCGCTCATGCGGACAAGTTACATTACTACAATGAAACCGTACTGTCCTGCCCCATTGGTAATATAATGAGGGCTGCGCTTTGTAGCAGCGATTTGTCCATGTCGTGTGGTCGTTCTATCCTCTCCCATCGTGTTCAGTGACGGCGGAACAGTCAACTTGTCAACCACGCCATTCCGTGCACCAACCAACGTGGGGCGGGTCAAGGCGCACAGACTGTTCTTGCCCTCACGGCCGAAGAAGCGAACTCCGCCACCGACAAACGCATGCGCTCGAGCGATGCCACGATCGGTAAGTAGCCCAAGCGATATCACCTCTACGGGTGTTCTATTTGGACCATTAGAGGAAGAAACAGCGTCAGCTGACGACGAATCCGGAGATCGCGGGAAGTGAAGTGGCGGCGTATATTCCGAAAGCTCACTAACAAAGCAATCGATGCGGCGTTCATTGTCAAATCTTCAGCGGGACTTGGGCGCAGCATCGTCGTTCTCCACGGCGCCTCATGTTCGGGTAAGAGTACGATCCTGCGGCGACTCAGACGACGATACTCGGGCTGTACTTACCTGGAAATGGATGTTCTTCAATATTGGCGAAAAGAAGCGGATTCCAATATTCTGGGCGTTGCGGCTAAAATACTCACAGAGGCGGGCGTGGACAGCGGCAACGCAACAATGTTGGTTCGTTGCATAAAGCATGCCCACCGTCTGCCAAAGCGCAACACACGACATCGAAGCATGGTCGAGTTGCTTAGGATTGGCATCAGCAACGATACCGTTATAGCTACTTGTGGTGACTTGCCACCACCTGACGTAGACAATGGTTACTATGAGCTGATGGCGGAATGCACGAACAAGACTATATTGCATGTGCTGATAGCCCCCGACGACGCCGTGCTGGCAAAGAGAATCCAGTCACGAGGACAAACAGCATTCGTGAAAGAGTACATCGCCAGCAACAATAGGCGGCTGCGACATAGAGCATTTTATGACCTGGTTCTGACGGGGAATGAGTCAGCTGCGGAAATGCTGGCTTTGATTCGCACAGCTATCGACGAGCGCATTCCGGCTTCACCTGCCTGACGAGGCCTACTGGTAAACCGAAAAGCTTGACCCAGATTGCCTTTCGCCATACACATTTATCAGCGAGCAGTTTTGCAGCTCTTTTGCGTGCCGTATGCGGATCAAAAAGTAAGCGGCCCCGGCAATCCATGACTGACATCCGGCGGATCGCGTCCAGGCTCGCGGCTCGAATCGACGCCTTCAGTCGAAAATCCCCGAACTCCGCTTCGCTGCTTACTGATTTACAGTTTTTAGGTCTGTTCGCCATAGACGGCGTCCCATCCGCTTTGCGCTACGGGGACGAAGCTGCAGCGAAACGGCTGGTGCTTGCACACTATCGATCCAAGGTGGCGGCAACGTGGTTGGCGGCCCCCGGGTACATTACTGATATGCGTGTCGACACAAGTAAATTATCGAATCGGCAGTTGTTGAAGCTTGCAGATCGAGTTCTGGATTTCGACATTTCACCCAGCGGCATTCGACCGGGAATAAACAATGGACGAATACGCTGGCAGGATACCGCTGACGGAAGTCGCGAATGGTTATGGATGTTGAACAGGCACGCATGGTGGATCGTGCTGGGACGCGCATATGTTATCAGCCATGAGGAAAAATATGCTGCCGCCTTCGCTGAACAGCTAAGGGACTGGATACTAAGTAATCCCGTCATCAAGCAGAAGGATGAGGCGAGTCCGACTTGGCGATTGATGGAGACCGCGCTACGCATGAGGCTGTCATGGCTTCCCTGTTTCAAACTCTTCTTCCACGCGCCCAGCTTTGACGACGACACGAAATGGATGATGCTGAAGTCGATTTACGATCATGCTAATTTTTTGAAAACTTATACGAGCAGCAAGAATCACCTGCTTCGCGAAAGCAATGGATTAGCGGCCGTAGCGATCCACTTTAATGAATTCGTCGATGCGCAAATGTGGCTAGAACTGGCGATACAAAGAATCACCGCCGAGCTTTCTACGCAGGTGCATAAAGACGGCATGCAAATTGAGAACTCGACAGGTTACCAGTGGCTCGCCGTAGATGAGCTGCAGATTACTTTCGAGCTGCTATCGCATTCCGATAAACAACGCGAGCGTACTCAGATTCAGCATAGCCTCGGTAAAATGTGCGACGTTCTTTGCCACCTGTCGCGGCCGGACGGCAGTTTCCCACAGCTGAATGATGGATTTATTCTGTGGGATATATCCCGCCTGCAGAGCCTTGGTAAGATCTTGGAGCGCGGCGAGTTTATTCACGTTGGGTCGTTGGGAAGCCACGGAAAGCCTCCGGCTGAATTGACGCGAAATCTCGAAAATAGTGGCATCGTATCCATGCGAAGCGCATGGAGCACGACCGCTAACTTTTTACTTTTCGATTGCGGCCCTTACGGAGGACATCACGGTCATGAAGACAAACTAAGCATAGATGTCTGTTGTAACGGCAAGCCAATTCTTGTTGACTCGGGTTCCTACACCTACGAAGACGATGATCCGTACCGTGATTTTTTCGTAAGCTCGCATAGCCACAACACCGTCACGGTAGACGGTTTTAGTCAACTCAGGCGCTGCAATCACAGATTGACGCAGGCCGGCATCCACAACACAGAAAACGCCTGGTATCTATCGCATGGAAATGTCGTTGTTGCATCGGGCATCTACGATGACGGATACGGCCGGCTCGACATGAGAAACCTGCCTCGAGCGCCTGAAGTCAATGACGTAACGCATAGACGAACCGTGCTCTTCGTAAATGGTCAGTATTGGATTGTTCTCGATTCCCTGTTCGGCCACGCGCCGCATTGCTATGAATGGTTATATCACTGTGATCCGAGGGTAACGGCACAAGCGCTGCACGACAGCGATCATATTCTGCTTCGCGAGGACATGGATGATACGGTGTTATTGGCGTTTCGTTCCACCAACTCAGTCACCGGTTCTATCGTTAGTGGCTGCGATGAGCCGATACAGGGCTGGTTCTCACGCGACCACTACCGCAAGGAGCCCGCGTCCACCCTATGCATTTCAGGGGAGACCGTCAAACGCGTTTCTGCGGCGACCGTTATCGTGGCTACGCCGCAATCCCATGTACGCGATACTGTGGTTCGGTACGAGGCCGGTCAGGATGCAATAACCCATGACATTCGAGTACAGGTTGCGGCACATTGCGACGATATCAGCCTGACTTACGTCACGAACGACGGGGCTGGCGTGGACCGCCGCATAGCAGCACTCGAAGTGGTGCGCAACAATTCTTATGGCGAACCACAAGTCCTTTGCAGTTGGCCGAAATAGCCAGGCAACCCACCATGAAAATGAGTTCGGGAATGCCCCAGTACAAGTCGCTGCAGCATTTCCCTCCTCAACTAAATGCTTGACACCATCGTTTCGTAATCGCGGAATACCGCGATTGAGCGTAGCGTGACGGCAATTTGATGACTGCTCAACTCCCTGGACAGCAGCATTGATACGCGCTCAGCATAGTAGATTCTTCTAAGCATCTCCCTGCTTGACAAAAGCGAGTGTGCCAATGGAGCATCATTGTCTTGCAGCTTTGATGCAAGCGCATCGATCATTTGATTGACTTCCGTGACTACCCCGCTTTGTGCACGCTTGTAATACAACTCGGTCATGAACAGGTTATGCAAGTCAAATAGGGGCGTCCTGTAATCGGCACCTTCCCAGTCGATCACGCACAGCCCGGCTGGCGCTTCGATGAAATTTACCAGAGAAAAGTCACCGTGTGAGAATACCAAGTTGACCGGGTGATCCACCGCCATGGCACTCGCCGTAATTTCCTCCATGAACCGCCGAATCTCTTCGATCTTCTCATCGACGACGCCGCTGTCACGCATTCTCTGCAGCGGCAGCGTCTCCATGATCGAATTCAGGTGAGTAGAGAGGGGCACAGATCGACGCGGCTTTAACAGCAACAAGTCACGCAGGCACGAGACTATCTCTTCCTTGTGCTCCGCGATGAACGTTCCCCTATGGCCGGAACTCGTGGTGTAGCCGAGATCGCCTCTGACATATTGCTCAGTATAAAATCGCTCTTTCCGGTCCGCCCGCAGAACTCTGGGAGCGAAGCCCAGATTGGCCGCCGTTTCCGCGGCTGTGATTTCCGCGATAACCTGCTCGTCCGAAACGTCCGAGTGAAAGAATCTGGTCACGGTCTTCGCATGAAAATCAAAAAGCTTAAAACCCCGATGCACACGAATGCAGATGTCGCCGTTCTTCGGCAACGAGATGCACTCTAATTCAAGCCAGCCGAGGCGACGCTGGCACCGGCGTATTACCAGGCGCACTGCGGTGCGCCTGGACATTTCCAGGACACCCAACCGAAGCGGACCATGTAGAACAACCGCCATGAAGAGAAGTCGCAATAAGCTGCGCCTCTCGCTGAAATAAACCCTTTCGACAGCAATGTAGGAAAAGGCAGACTCTCGGCACCGGTGAGGTCCCTGGTTTTTTTCTCGCATGGACAGATCAGTCGTCGTCCGCCCGGGCAGTCCAGCGCTTTCGAAAGACTGCGATTTCTTCATCCGTGTAGAAGTGGCGAGTGAATTTCGATGTGTACATTCTGTCGAGATAATGCGTGGGCAGGCGAATTTGATTCTTAAACTTGTCGTAGACGTCCGCGTAGTCCTTTTCTTCTCCGATGTTCGCGTTTACCAGCGCGAATTCTTCGAGTCCGAGAAACCTCTTGAGCGCAGGCTCGGCGACTGTGTTTAGATTCTCAAGCCGAAGCAGCAAGATGTCGAAACTGTCCGTCTGGTAGATTTTGTAGCCTTCCGCGGAAGGGAATTCTTCATCGTATAAATCAATGCCCAGAACGGGTTTGAATTCGCGATCGAAATAAATGGATGGATTGTCGTGACGGCATTTTTCGAAAAACAAGTCTACCAGCGGTAGCAGATCACTCTTCCGGACTTTGATACAGAATTCATACTCTGCGGATTCCAGCTTCCACTCGTCCTCCGCTTCTGAAACCACTGAAATGTGCTCGAAGAATGTCGCGAGATTTCGCGCAACGGGATCTCTCACAAGCGTGATTACCTTCCACCGTTCCTCACACTTTTCGTTCAGGAGACGATCCCGCAGATGTTTGTACTGCCAGATATGTCTGAGATCACCGCTGCGTTCGGTGCGTAGATACTTGCGCCTTCGGATTTCGTACTTTTCTATCAATTCCGGAGTAAGAAAGTGCACATGATATATGCGCCTGCGGAGTCCCGCTTCGTGCAGCGATTTCACCACCGTGGATGAACCCACCTTCCCCATCTGGTAAACGATCAGGGGGGCTTGGGGAAATTGCCTGTCTAGAGACTTCAATCTGTGCCGGTAATAAGCGCGTGCGAGCCGATAGTTCGTTCGGCTCAGCCTGTCGACGCTGCGATTGATTACGCTAGTAATTCGCTCTTTCCCGGACTGGATCGTCATATACGTGTCTACCGCTCGAGGTTTCGCGGCCTGGTCATGGGATAATATCGAACGCATCGATAGTTATGCGATTGCCAAGCGCACGCGCCCCCCGCTTGCCGGTTACCTCAATCACAATTTCGTGTGGTCCCGGGGTCAGATCAGCCGACGACCAGGACACGACGTTGTCAGCCGTTTGTTCGCTGTACTGATCCACAGTACCAGCCATCTCGCCGTCCAAAAATACGTTCGCGATGCCCGCGTTCTCACTGGTGGTGCCGATCCACTTCACGCCGCTGCCGACGAACCTCAAGCGGGCTGTGTCCCCGCTCGAAGTCGCATGCGCGACGCTTCGCCCGCTGTATGCGGAACCCTGCTCCAACTCCCACGCTCCTCTGTAGCCTATCGGCTCTCTGTCGTTCTCGTACCGAACCGGACGTTGTATACGAGCCCATGAGATGCCACCGTCGTCTGAGCGGAATAGCGACTCGCTCGAGGCGACATATATCGCCGACATACGCGGCGCGGGTGCGAATTGTATGAACTCCACCATGTGATTGGCGGCGAGCGATCCTTCCCCAACACCGCGGAAAGTGTCTCCGCCATCGTTACTGATGAACAGTCCGTTTCCCTTGACGCTCACGATCAGTGTCTGATCGGTGCGAAACTGCGGGGATATAGCCAGCGCGACGACATTGGGCGATGCAACATACTTATCCAGGGGCATGACGGTCCAGGTCTGTCCGCGGTCCGAACTTCGGTACAGTCCGTAAGAACCACCCGCATACAGCGATCCATCCTGCGCGTAGTCTGGCGATAGTGCCAATACTAGATCTTTACTGATACGCTTCCTGGCTGGCTCTGTCTGCCATCTCGTGACTGTCGTTATTCCGTTGTTTACAGCCTTCCAGCTGTCACCGCGATCGGAGCTCTTGAAAACGCCCCCTCCCCGGACACTGGCAAACAACGTGTCGTCAGCAGCAAAGGCCGGTGAAACGTGCAGCTCGACAATTGCCCGTCCGTCCGGATCCCAAACTTGTTCGGATGTCAGCCCACCGTTTTTAGATCGGTACATCCCGTGCCAGCGTGTTCCGAAAAAGACCGTCGAATCATGCTCATAGCTTGGTGAGGCAGCCACTACGGTAGGATACGGATCTTTCAGTTGATGTTCCCGAAACAGCGCATCGCTTACCGAGTAAAGACGCGCTTTTTTCAGCACCTTTCTCACGAACTTGGCAATGCGATGCGACTCTCCGTGGTTTATGCTCGCCCAGATCTCGCCACCGTTGTCGGATTTCAGGAGGCGACCATACGCACCGGAAAACACGGTGGCGTCCATCGCGTAGTTCGGTGAAAATGCAATATCGGCGAGGCGCGTTGTGCTAATACCCTGGTTCGCCACCAGCCAGGACTGTCCGTCGTCCTGCGTGAAGTAGCCGCCGCCACCGTATGTTGCCAAACCGACAACCGGATTGCTGTTTGTGCCCATCGCAACGCCCAGCGCTTTTATCAAACCAACCGGCAAGGTCTCCAACTGCTGCCAGTGACGGCCCGCGTCGCGCGACTGAAACAAACCGTCGAATCCACCCAGAAACATGACCCCGTCACGCGCAAACCCATCCGAGAACGCGATCTGCCGAAAATGAGGCGACCGGTATTTCTTCGTCTCGGCCTGCCTACTCTTCGAGAGCCCTTCCGCATGCCTCGCCCAACTCGCTCCTTCGTCGGTGGAGACGAACATGGCATCGTCATATGTTGCCACATAGACCGTGTTGTCTTGCGCATAGGAGGGTGATAGCCCGATAGAAGAAATGTCGGACTCGAATTCATACAATGCTGGCGAGAAGGTATTGCCCGCATCCTTGCTCCTGTAGACCATTCCGTCTTCGCATCCAACATACACGACGTTGCTCACGTCGGAGTCCGTTGAAACACCGATCGCGGTCAACGCCCCTTTGCCGATTTGGTTCGTCCGCCGCCGCCAGACGGCACCTGCATCGTCGGATACGTGCAGCGAGCCGGTCCTGTCGCCGGCTATCACATGCTCGCCCGTCTTGCCGATGAAGACGAGCGGCGATGAAATGCCGGCGCTTTCAGGCAACACTTCCCGCCACTCCCCGCCGCCGTCCTGCGTGCGATACACGGTGCCGCCTTCGCTCCGCGCCAGGACGATCTTTCTGGCACCGTAATCCGGATGGATCGCCAGCGATAGAATAGCGGTCTCCTTCAGACCGTGATTTGTCTTCCTCCACGTGACGCCGCCATCAGTACTTCTGTACACGCCATCGCCATAGGTCGAGACGAACACCGTTTTGTCCGAACCGTATGCTGGCGACACTGCCACCGCTGCAAATTGGTAGTGACTGTCGAGGCCATTGACCAATTGTTTCCAACTCGCGCCCCTGTCGGTCGATTTCCGTAAATGTCTGGTGATCGCAATGAAAGCCGTTCCATCTCGCTCATAATCTGGAGAGATCGCCAGCGCGTCGACACTGTCGTGCGGCGAGTGCGCCCATGACACCTGCACCGTGACCCCAACGAATAACATCGATGCTGCGACAGTTTTCACAGCGCGCCATGCTCTGCTGCGGTTCTCCCGTCTGCGGATCAATGCCACGCGTACTCCTCACCGATCAGTTCGTAGAGACGTTGGTTGGGTGCTCTGAAGTACTCCGCCAGCCGTGCGCGAATCTCGGCCGGCATGTCCTGATAGGCACCCGCGTTATACTCCTCGTACGACGACGAATCCCAGGCGGGTACGTCGAGAAAATTCAGGACTTTCCGAAACTCGACGCCTGGATTGGCGAAGAATCGCTCCGAATTCAGGATCAGAACCTGCTCGCGGGGGAACAACCGGAAAAGGGCCTCCAGCTGATCGGCATACAAACCCCGTGTGAGATACGAGTGGTAGCCGCGTTCGAAGCTGACGTAGCGCTCGTCAGTGAGCATTTTATCGCGCTCGCCGGCGAGTCGGTCCGACTCGATCTCTATGGCCCGCTCGAACTCGAGCTCTTCCCTACCCAGTCTTACGACGTGCTGGTAATGAGAATAGGCCCTGTCTATCGGGTTACGCAGCAGGACGATTAACCTGATATCCGGAAGCAGCTCGTGGATACGCCCAGGCGCATGCGGGTGAAACATGTAAGAAGGCGACGACTCACCGGTGATGAGATCCCGCTGCGTCAGGCCTTTGATGATCTTATTGTACGCCAGCGATGGAAAATGGGCTTTGTACCAGTTGAGTCCGCAGGCGAAGTAGTTGCTGAAATACCTCACCTCCTTTCGCGCATGTCCGACCGGAACGAACGGTACGATGCTCGGATGTGCTGATAGGTATTTATACAGCGATGTTGTGCCGCATTTCTGTGCGCCCACGATCAGGAAATCGGGCAGCTTTCTGATGGGTGCCGACAGGCCTCTGAATTTGTCCCTGATAGCCCGCATCGCAATCAATCAAAAGTGTTGCCTGCCGGTGAATTGCAGGCGTAAGGCGTAGCGGCACGCCAGACCAGGGCCATATGCCGTGCGAACAGTGCTTGAACAGCGATTGTGGCTGATTCGGATTGTCGCGCTTGCCACATTACGGTGAGATCGATCTTCAGCCCGACCTTTTCATGTCGATCGGTCGATGGCGTGTCTCCCAGGCCAGCTGAGGGCGCACTATCCCCGTCAATCTTCCCGTCCAGTCGCCGCGTGCCGTGTCACCTTCCTGCCTGTCTATCACATTGAAGGCAACAATATCCTGTTGATTGAAGTGACGGATCTTGCGTTCGATACTGCGCATCGCGACACTCACATAGTACACACCTTCGCTCAGCAAGTTGCCCGGGATCCAGGCAGTGCTTGTATAGCGCCCCGTCTCGCGGGTCTTGTCTCGCCAGGCCACGTCTTGATCTATTGCCGAGAAAACCTTTGTTCCCTGCTCCGTGCTCAACACAAAATAAGGCAACAGAATCTTGCCGGGCTTCAACACCTCGTATTCCATTTCGAGACCAATCGGATGGCGAATGTCCGAGGATTGCTGCGGTTGCCCGTTTTCGCTCGTGACTCTCATCGAACACAAACGCACGACCTCATCGCCAGGCGCGTTGGATAGATCTGCCCAGACACGCTCCGGCGAAGTTCCCAGTCCGGATTTCAAATACTCATCGACGACTTCCGCTACGTCGCCGTCACGCGCCAGCCGTCCCTGGTCGAACATCAGCACGCGCGGGCACAAACGCGTTACTGCAGGCATGTTGTGCGACACGAGTAGCACCGTCCTGCCGTGTTGCCCGACATCCTGCATCTTGTTCATGCACTTCTTCTGAAACGCCGCATCACCCACGGCGAGCACCTCATCGACGACGAGTATCTCCGGCTCCAGGTGCGCCGCGACGGCAAAGGCAAGCCGGACCCGCATACCGCTGGAGTAACGCTTTACCGGCGTATCCAGAAACTTCTCGACGCCGGAGAAATCGACGATCTCGTCGAACTTTCGATCGACTTCCTTTTTTCGCATACCGAGAACAGTGCCATTGAGGTAAACGTTTTCCCGGCCCGTCAACTCCTGGTGAAAGCCCGTCCCCACCTCGAGCAGACTGCTCACCCGCCCTCTTATCTGGACCTGCCCGTTTGTCGGGGGCGTGATTTTTGACAGGATTTTCAGCAGCGTCGATTTCCCAGCTCCGTTCTGCCCGATGACGCCGAGGACTTCTCCACACGCAACCTCGAACGAGACATCGTTCAGTGCCCAGATGATCGATGGATCGTTAGCCTGCGGCGAACTCTTCTCCAGATCACTGAAGTTATACAACGAGCGGTACTTTCTGTAATTTTTGACCGGGCTCTTTATGATATCGATCATCGCGCCGCCCACACTGTCGTAAGCAGCCTCCCTCGCACCGATCCGATAGAGTTTGCTGAGGCCGTCTACCCTGATCGCGATGTCACTGCTTATCCTGTCCACGGTGGTTCGACTGCCTTGGTCCGCACGTCATATTACGTCGGCGAACACGCGCTCCATTTTCCGAAAGTATATCGCGCCGCTGAGGAGCAGCAGAATGCACACGACGAGACCGGGCCATATGTACATCCACGGTATCGGCGTGCCGAGCAGACAGGCGCGGAAACCCTCGATGACGGCGACGATGGGATTCAGGGAATACAGTATCCGGTAGCTCTGCGGGATCTCGGAAGCGGTATACAGGATCGGCGCCGAATATATCAGCATACGGATGACGAAGGGCATGGCGAACTTTACGTCCCTGAACCTAATAGCCAGCGCCGAGAGCCATAGACCGATACCGGCTGGAATGCACATCATCATGACCGCGAGAAACGGCAGCAGCAGAATGTTCCAGGTCGGCACCACGCGATAGTAGATCAGCACCGCGAGCAGCAGGATCAGGGAGATGCTGAAGTCCACCAGCTTCGCCAGCACCGGCGTCAACGGAAAAATGAGCCTGGGGAAATACACTTTCCCGAGCATGTTCTGGCCGGTGACAAGACTCTGGCTGGACTGCGACATCGCTTCCGACATGTAAGTCCAGGGAATGATCGCAACCGTCGAAAACAAGACGTAGGGAATGCCGTCGGTATCGAGCTTTGCCACCTTGCCGAAAATAATCGTGAAAACGACGATCTGAATCAACGGATTCAGTATGGCCCAGGCAAAGCCCAGTATCGTCTGTGCGTACAGCACTTTGATGTTGCGCCATACCAGGAAGTAGAACAGATCCCGGTATTGGATCAACTCCCGGAAATCTATTATCTCCCAGTTCCTGGGCGGGTTGATGACAAATACCGCTGAATCCGAGGTGTCCGTGCTCATGCGCTATTCGAATGCATCCGTCAGCCCCGCATCGCACCTCGCTATCGCAGTGCAATCATGCGGATGAGAAATACTCGTCCTGTTCTGCACGTAGTCGGTCGCACAATCGCCCCGTCGGGATTTCCACGTCATCGTAACTCAGCACCTCGTCTTTGCGTACATCGCGCTTCAGGCGACAACCCTCGGCGAGGCCGATCGGCAGCAGCCGTTCCGCGCTGGTGACGTCGGAATTCTCGGCCTGCCCGTAAGTCATGTAATAGCCCAACCCATCCAGCGTCTCGCCTTCCTCCAGGTCCTTTTTGGCGGTCGTTACGACGTCCACGCACGGACCGGCCAGCGGTGTGATCGCAGCATCCCCGAAGAGCACGGCTCGAGCGATCGTGGTCGGCACCTCGAAATGGCACAGATGATAGGGGGTGTAAAAACAATACAGCGGCCCACCGCCCAGTTTGTACAGGTTCAAATAGTGTTTTTGTAGAGGATGCTCATGTGTTCCGAGCACGAATATGCCAGGACTAGGCGCAGCGCCGACCACGTAGTCCACGATTCCGGTACCGTTCGTCAGTTCTTCCAGCGGATACCCGGTGACCGCTTCCCCGATCGGCGTGCCGGCGGGCACGGTAGGTCCATACATGCCACGCTTCGCAACGCGCATACCCGTCGCATTGGCGACGATTGCCTGCTCGAAAGATATTTTGGTGCCGTCGGCGAATGACGTCACCATGTGCGGTTTCTGTTTCCACTTCCGGGCAAACTCGGCCTGGGTGGTCGGATTGCGGTAAGGGTCCTGCAGTGCCTTGATGTTGCCGCACAAGACGGGGTCAACGCCGATTCCCCGCACAAAGCGGTAGAGGTTCATGATGACGCCGGGTTGGTCACCGTCCACATTGGTGAATACGACACCGGCTTTGTCCGCGTACGTTTTCAGTATCGGTCCCACCGTGCCGTCGAGTTCAGCGTTCATAACGATGGTGTGCTTACCGTTCTCGATGGCGGCCAATGCAACTCGCGCACCGTAATCAACGGCGCCTGTCACCTCGATAATCGCGTCCAACCGATCGGCCTGGCAGAGCAACAAGGCATCCTCGGTGATCGCGGGCTTGCCCTGCGCGATGGCTTTCTCGAGCTCGGCGGCCGAGTCGACGACGACGCTGTCCTCTCTGCCGGCCTCCCGGTAAGCGCGGGCGGCGCCGTCGATGGAACGATTCGCGATTGCCGCCAATTCCATGCCCGGAACGCTGTTGAGTATCTGCAGCGCAATGCCGCGCCCCATGAAACCCGCGCCGATCATTCCGACGCGGACCGGATTGTTCTCCTGCGCGCGTTTCTCGAGTGCACTATCTACGATAATCATTGTGGTACCTTCGCAAATAAAAGAATCCTGTCATGCTGCGAGCCCGCACCGAATTCACACCGTGTAGTCCGGCCAGCTCGCATCCTTGTCCGAGATATCGCTGACGGGTAGAGGCCATTCTATTTCGAAGCTCGGGTCATCGTAACGCGCACCCCGCTCCGCTTCGGGCGTGTAGAACTCCGATACCTGGTAGAAGATCTCGCAATCGTCCTCGAGGGTTTGAAACCCGTGCAGAAAGCCCCCCGGCACGAACAGCATACGGTGATTGGCGGCAGTCAACTCGACACCCAGCCACTGGCCATGGGTCGACGATTCGGGACGAGCATCGACGATCACGTCGTATATGGAGCCGCGCGTGCAGCGCACGAGTTTGGATTCTTCGTAAGGCGCGATCTGCCTGTGCAATCCGCGCAGCGTGCCTTGGTGTCGATTGTACGAGACGTTGGCCTGCGCAAGACGGCTTACGAGACCGTGCGCTTCGAACTCCCGCTGGCACCAGCTACGCGCGAAGAAGCCACGCTCATCGCCCAATTCCTTGAGTTCGAGAATGTAGGCTCCCTCGAGTTTTGCAGGAATGAACTTCATAGCCTCTCGATCTCCCTCGTCAGCACGCCTTCGCATGCGGTAAAGCAGTCCAACGCAATTGCGCATCGAGCGCACCGCGCGCGCTGAGCTCAGACAGCACTTTCAATCTCATGTAAGTCGTATCGCGGAAACCGGCGTCCTTGAACTTCATCCGCTCCAGCCCTGCGTGCAGCCCGTCGACTGCCGCAGACAGATCTATCTGTGGCTGGTGTCGCGGTGCGAGCTCGCGGAACAAGCTGAAATCGACCCGGTATGAACGTTTGTCCGGCGCAGCCGCCTCGTCGATCGACACGCTCACGGACGGCAGGCGCCCTGCGACTGCTTCGGCGAGATCCCTGATTTGAACATTCCACTCGTCGCTGCCGGCGTTGATCGCCAGGAATGCGCCGCCCTGCGAGGCGTCACGTTCGAGCGCCCAATCTACGGCCCTGGCCATGTCCTCGATATGGATCAGCGGTCGCCAGGGTGTGCCATCGCTCAGGATGGTGATTTCTCCGGTTGCCACGGCGGCGGCGACAAAGTCGTTCAGCACCAGGTCCAACCGCAGCCGTTCACTCATGCCGCACGCGGTCGAAAATCTGAGACAGGTCACGACGAACCCGGGCTCGGCCAGGGGCTCGATATCCCGTTCGGTACCCGCCTTTGAACGGGCATACGCGGTAAGCGGATGCAGTTCATCACGCTCGTGACGCGGGCCACCCTCGGCAAAACCGTACACGCTGCAACTCGAGGCATACACAAACCTGCTCACGCCGGCGTCCTTCGCGAGTTGCGCGAGCTTTACACTGGCTTTGTGGTTGATCTCCCTGGTTACTTCTTCGTACTTGTTCCCCATCGGATCGTTGGATATAGCCGCGAGATGCACGACCGCATCGACGTCGCGCAGGACATCACCGGTCAGATCACGAACGTCCGCGAAGTACTGCAGGTTGACGCGCCGCTCGGGTAACTCCGAAACCCCGGTCAGGCAGTGCCCGAAATAGCCGGTATCCAGCCCGATCAGGTAGGCGTCCGGATACGATGCGCGCAGACGGTTGAGCACACTCGGTCCGATATACCCCATGTTGCCAGTGACCAGAATCCTCATAGCTTCATCTCTCTACTTAACAGGCGGCCGGGCGTGGCGGCATAAACTTTCAGCAGACTGAGAACGTGCGCGAAGCCCGGCCCGGTCAGCACAAACCGGCTGCTTGCGTGGCGCTGTAAGAACTGACTACCAGATCTTCCAGGGCGCTCGCCCACTCTGCCAGTGCTCTTCCAGTACATTTTTATCCCTCAACGTATCCATCGGTTGCCAGAAACCACTGTGCCGGTACGCCGATAGCTGTCCTTCCCGGGCCAGTCTCTCCATTGGCTCGCGCTCCCAGACCGTCGCGTCATCCGTGATGTAATCCATTACGCCAGACTCTAGGACAAAAAAGCCGCCATTGATCCAGGCGCCGTCCCCTTCGGGCTTTTCCTGAAAGGATTTGATTCTGCTTTGATCGCGCCCGAGGTTGAATGCGCCGAAGCGGCCAGGCGGCTGCACTGCGGTCAAGGTGGCGAGCACGTTCTCGTTCTCGTGAAATTCGACCAGTTTGCCGATATCGACATCACTCAAGCCGTCGCCGTAGGTCAAACAGAAAGTCTCGTCGTCCAGGTACTCCCTGACCCGCTTCAAGCGCCCACCCGTCATCGTGGTCTCGCCGGTATCCACCAGAGTGACTTTCCAAGGCTCCGTGTCGTTACGGTGCACTTGCATACTGCCGCTGTGCATATCAAAGGTGACGTCGCAGCCGTGCATGTAGTAGTTGGCGAAATAATCCTTGATGAGGTGACTCTTGTAGCCGCAGCACACGACGAAGTCATTGATACCGTGGCTGGAATAGATTTTCATGATGTGCCAGAGAATCGGCTTGCTCCCGATTTCAACTATCGGCTTGGGCTTCACGGTGCTTTCCTCGCTGATGCGAGTTCCATGCCCGCCTGCGAGGATAACCGCCTTCACCGTGGTAATTTCCCTGGTCTTAATGGCGCCGTTGCAGGAGCGGACGGCGTATACATCCGCACGGCTTTGCGAAGATTCTCCGGCGTGCCGACGTCGATAAACCGGCCTTCCGGGAAGGGTACCGCCATGACGCTCATGCCAGCGTCGATCGCAGCCTGCAGAACGTTGCCGACGAACAGCTCACCACCCCGGCGGCTGGTGTCCTCGCTTGCTGCTAGAAACTCGTGCATGAACTCGGTAAAGCTCGGCGCCCACACGGCTACAGCCCAAGCGTAGCGCAGCGCCGTGGCGGGGGACTTGACCGCGATCAGGTTTACCCGGCCATCCGGCGTCATGTCGACCATGTCGGCAGTCTCCGGCTGTTCGGCCGGGAAAACGCCCAACACCACGTCGGCACCGCACTCGCTCTGCTTCGCCAGTAGCTGTGTAAACGCATCCGCCGGCTCGAAGATAATGTCCGGAAAACCGAACGCGATGCGGCGTTCACGCACGAAAGCGTAGGCCTGGTCAAGCGAGTGCGGTGTGCCTGGTGAATCCCGGATGACGCAGTAGGCGATGTTCAGATCCAGTTGCCTGCCGCTACCCAGACAAGCCGGTATGTCCCACTTGCCATGGCCCAGGACCACGAAAACGTCAGACACCCCCGCTTGCTGGAAGCCTTCCAGCAGGCTCTGACAAACCACCCTGGGACGTATCAGGTCCCCGTCGGCATCGAACCCGACAGGAGCAAGCTCCTTGCTGCACGGCAGGGTCGCCAGCCTCTCCCCGCGACCGGCGGCGGGCAACAGTCCCAGCACATCGGGTAGGCCCATGTCATTGTCCCGTACGCTTGTCGATGCTTGCCGTGCTGGGATTAACCGGGTGAAGAGTGCGGTGTCGCCGACCACCAGCGCAGCCACCGCACACACGCCGCGTTTTCAGGTTCGGCTCGTGGCCTGACTGCGCAACCATGAGCAAAGATGTTACGCACCGCGACCGGGCTTGGCAAAGGCACCTCACGGTGGCGAGCTGTCGATGCGCGGCTGCCGTCCTGAACGCTTGCCGCCTCAGAAATGCAGGCCGACACCGAGAAAGGCACCCGTGCCGGAAACGTCGATCTTTTCGTTGTTTTCGTCCTCGGTTTCGGCGCCAATGTGTTTTACCTCCGCCTGGAGCCCCACACGCGCCACCCGAAACTCGACGCCCGCCGTTAGCTGATACGCCAACCCGAAGGTATCGCCGGCAATGGTCGGCCCACTGATATCGGCCGTGGCTGCGCCGAGGCCCGCGCCGATAAACGGCTGGATACGCCGACCGCTGCGAAAGTATTTCCTGGCGTTGACGAAGACGTTCATAACATCGACGTCATGCTTGTCGCTCGCACCGGCACTGGTGAACTCGGTCGAATAGCCGATCACTTCCCCGCCGATGGCAATCGCCGGCAATTGATACAAAGCCTCAATTGAATAAAGACCCGAGACCGTATCATCGAAGGCGCGATCGATGCCAAGAATCTGCTGAGTATCCTCGGCGAGCGTAAGCGTGCCGGTTTTAAGCATCAATACGAACTTGCTCGGCGAGATCCGCTTGGCGGGCGCCGCCTTGGGTTCGGCTCTCAGTTCCGGCGCCGGTGGGGCTGGCGGAGGCGGCGCAGGCGCCGCGCGCGGCTCTGGTGGCAGAGGTGGCGGAGGTGGCACGACAGGTGGCACGACAGGCAGCGCCTTGGGCAGCGTTGCCGGTATGTCGCGCGGGTTTCTCAGAATCCGGGTGTTTGCCAGTTCATTGCGCCTGGCGCCGGGCGGCATGCGGGCAAGTCGCGCAGCCGGTCCTTGCGCGATTTGTATGACCGAGACCCGTATGAGATAGATATTGCCGGCCTCGGACGTGAACGGCAGCCTCGTTGTCAGCGCGCCCTCCACCCGAATCTCGACCCGGCCAGGCGCAATCCGCCATGCCGTGAACGTGCCGGGCACGAGCCGCCCGACTTGATAAGCGTTGATCCAGATAACGGGCGACGAACCGCCGGCATCGTCGGGACGGCGATAGATATAGATGAGTGATCTGCCCTCCGGGGGCATGGCGTCACGGGCACGCCTTGTCTCCTCCGCTGAGCCGTAGATCGGCGCCGCGGCCGACGCAATGTCGCTGGCACAAACTGTGGCCAGCGCACAGAGGATGAGAACATACTTTCTCATCATTGGATCTGTTGCCCCTGCTTCCAGCAGCCACCAATAACAAATATTCTCTTATAATTGTTTGCGACCGATGCCGAGCCAAGTCAATTTCCTCGCGGTTCAGCCATTGATAATCACGCACAACCGCAGGTGCCGGAACGCATCAGTCAGGCTGAGACAGCCGCATCAGCGATCCGCGTGCAAAACGCTTGAGCAACATCAGCCATGATGCAGATGCTGAAAGCAGCAAAGAAACGACTTGGTCGATCGTATCGCTGGTTGGTACGAGGCCGTAAAGCGCCAGTGTGGTTCCTGGCGACCGGAATTGGCCACGGCGAGACACGGCAGACTGGTTAACAGGTCGTTTGCCGTATGTTAAAAACGCGCAGTGTGCCGGTGCGGAAAATACCCATCCGCACCAAATCGCTTGAATACAGGACTTCTATGAAAATCAGCATTCTCGGACTCGGCTACGTCGGCGCTGTGTCTTTAGGCTGCCTCGTGCGCGACGGACACACCGTCTACGGTGCCGACATCGATCAGTCCAAGCTGGATTTGATTCGCGACGGTGTCACCCCGATTATCGAGGAAGGCATGAACACGCTGATGGCCGAGGCAGCGGCCAGCGGACGATTGCACGTCACCACCAACGCCATCGAGGCCGTGCAAGCGACGGAGCTATCATTCGTTTGCGTTGGGACCCCGACCGGCGCCAACGGCGTGCAGAACTTGAACGCTATTGACCGGGTTTGCGAGCAAATCGGTACAGCGCTCGCACGAAAGAAAGAATTTCACGTGGTAATAGTCCGCTCGACGATTGTCCCCGGCACCGCAGAGGGGCGGATCAAGCCCGCCATCGAAAAGCATTCCGGTAAACAGGCGGGAAAGCACTTCGGACTTGGTTTCCAACCCGAATTCCTGCGAGAGGGGTCGTCGATCAAGGACTACGACGATCCTCCGATCACAGTTGTAGGTT
>Ga0224508_10001282_pt1 | contig 22725 bp, 18 predicted proteins | sample SF_Jan12_sed_USG_4_FD_170157 | JGI IMG/M metagenome (GOLD analysis project Ga0224508, IMG submission 170157) | Sediment microbial communities from San Francisco Bay, California, United States - SF_Jan12_sed_USGS_21 | ecosystem: Environmental > Aquatic > Marine > Sediment | place: USA... | reverse complement strand
AGAGTTCATCGTAGCTGAAGTACACCCCGTCGATGAAAAAGACATTCGCGTTCGTGGGCCGCTCATCGCGGTTAACGAAGACGAAATGAGCTACACGATCGCGGTTCGTCCGTTCCATGATCGTGTTGGCGACTTTGGACGCTTCAAAGTGCATGTCACCAACGAAACGGAATTCGAGGTTGACGGCGAGATGTGGATCGGCAGCGAAGGCCTGCGCGCCCTGAATGCCGCCGGACCGGGAACACCGACGATCGCAAAAGGTACCTTGACAGTTACGGATCGCACGTTCACCGCAGACCTCGTCCTGGCCGGATCCAGCGTGCCGGGTCATGACCGGGATGCAGTTGTTGGCAACATCATCAAACGTGATGGCAACTTCCTGACGATTCGCGGTGCGACGATTATCCCGCACCTTGCCACGGTCGATCGGCGCGTCCATTTCCACGATGACGTCGTCGTCGAAGTCGGGCCAAACACCAGGGTATTCAAGGACGGTCACCGACTTTCCGATTTGACGATTGATGCCCTGTCAATCGGCCAGCGCGTCACGATCCGTGGCAACCAGCCGACACCGACGACCGATGCACTGGCGCCACAGATCCTGTTTGATGCCACTGAAGGTGCGGTACGCATGCACGTCACGCATCTGTCGGGCATCGTCAACACGGTAGTACCTGGTCAGACCGACATCACCTTGCACTCGATCGACCGACGTCGAGCGGGAATATTCGACTTCTCGGGCACCGGGATGACTGCAGATGACGACGCGGATCCTGAAAACTACGAGATTCGGACCAACAACCTGACCCTCGCCGACTTCTCAACCGGCAAGCCGATCGTTGCCTGGGGATTCCCGACTGCGTTCGGCATGGCACCACCCGACTTTACGGGTCGCAGCGTCATTGACTACACGGACGTTCGCAGCGCACTGGGCGTCGGTTGGGGCAGCGCCGGAACACTGGAGCCGTTTAGCAGCATGGGCACGGATGGCCTGGTACTGAATAATCAAAACGGCGACATCGATGAACGTCACTACATCAAACAAGGCCCGGTTCTTATTGACCTGACGTCGCTGGATTCCGACACGGCCATAGTCCCACGCGAAACGGGGCGCATGCTGTTCTCGATCAAGTCGCAAGACAGCCTGCGGCTGTATTCAGAGTGGAACGACTTCGTCGGTGATTTGATCGATAGCCTGGGCGACGGCGTGACGACCACGCGGTCGATGTACGCCTACGGCAAGTACGATGTTGACAACAATGTATTCACCGCCTACAAGCTTGGCGTGTTTCTTCTGGAGCCCTGATCCATAGCACTTAATTGGGGTCGAACCGCATTTTTCATAAAACCCGGTTCGACCCCATTTTTCAGGTCGCTGCGTAAAGGTCGGCCAGATATGTCCGAACCTCCTCGCGCACCTCGGCTTCTTGTTCTTCCCAGCTACGCACTATGGCCTGAATGCGAGGGTCGGCAATGATCTCATGGTATTGCGGTTGCGCCAGCGTCTGTCGCCAACCCGCGTATTGCAGCGGCGAGTCATCAGCAAAATTCTCCAGGACAACTTCAATGGCCCCTTCGACATCTCCCTGCAGCGCCAAGACTCTAAACAGAACCCGAGGATTCTCTTGCGGGTCGAAGCCGTAGGCAGCGGCAATCTTTCCGAATTGTTCGAGCCGATTGAGTAACTCATCGCGCGCTAATGACGCGTACCACGCATCGAAAGCAGCGAACTGCGCCGCACGATATTTTCCCGGGGGAGCGTCGGCATCGATGTCAAAAATTCCGGGTGCGTGCTGCTCGATGTAGCTGGTTTCTTCCTCCACGGTGCCGCGGCGCGCCGCCTCACGCAGCAAGTACTCAACTGCGCCACCATAAGAGAAGCGACGATCGCCGATATCATCCTCGATCGCCCGACGTGCGCTGGCCAGGCCGGACTCGGTATCGTCAGTGTTGATGGCACGACTCAATTCGACCTGGTAGGCGATTTCGCTCGTCGGCGCAATGGCCATAACCCGATCGCGAAAATCGTCACCTTCTTCAATCAACTTTAGGTTATACAGAAACGTGGCGACCAGCCCCGCCAGCTCGTGATCTTTCGGATCGACTTCAATCGCTTTGAGAAACTGCTGCATATAGTCGACGCCATCCCCGGCCTGCAAGCTCAATCCGGCGAGAATCGCATACGCATTCGGCTGCAGCGGCTGTATCTCCAATGACCTGTCGAGCGACTCCCGCGCCTCGTCCCAGACCCCCTGAGCCGCGTAGATCGAGCCAATCTCATACAGAATGCGCGGGTTGAATGGATCGCGCTCCAGCGCCGCCTGCTGAACCTCGAGCGATCGGTCAAGTCGCTGCAATCCCTGCAGCGCTCGTGACAGCAATACGCGAGGCTGATATTGGGACGGGTGTTCGGCGACAATTGACTCGAGTTGCTCGACGAGATTGAACAACTCTTCCGGATCGGCCTGCTCAGCCAGATAGGCTTTTTCCGTGAAAAGCCTCATTGCCCGGGCGTTGACATCATTCGGTCGGGCCTCGAGCACCTGGTCCGTAATGGCTATGATCTGCGCATAAGCGTCGCGCTGATCCATCAGGCCGGTCTCAACCTGGTGCGCGTAGACAATCGCAAGTTCCACTTTCGCGTCGAGAAAATCAGGATCGATCGTCAATGCACCTTTGAGCAGGTCTTCCGCGGCACGCAGGCCACCGTACGAAAAGGTAGATCGCTCCTTCAATGCCATCAGATAGAGATCGTAGGCGTCCGAATTCTGAGTCGTAATGCCTGCGATCAGGCCTTCGGTGTTGGTCCCCAGCAGCGACGCCGACAAGGCGCCACCGACTTTCTCGGCGATCTCATCCTGAATGCCGAAGATGTCATCGAACGTACGATCGTAGGTCTCAGACCAAACATGAAATCCGTCGTCCGCGCGAATCAGCTGCGCCGTGATTCGGACTCTGTCCCCTGAGCGCTGGACACTGCCCTCGAGGATATGCGCTACGCCCAATAATTGCGCAATCTCGACAACGGTCCTGTTCTGACCTTTGAATGCGAAGCTCGACGTCCGCGCAGCCACTTTGAGCTCCGGAATTTGGGCCAACATGTGCAGCAGCGTCTCGGTCAGACCGTCCGAGAAATATTCATTCTCGGCGTTATCCGACATATTGACGAAAGGCAATACGGCGACCGACGCATTACTGACAGCCGCAGCAACTGGCGGCGCATCGTCGTCCGCGGTCTGCGCGCTGAAAAACGCGATAAAGAAAATACCGACAATCACGGCCGCGACCGTCACGTAGTCCAGCTTCTTGGCCGTACCCGTGGTAATCGATTCGTCACGCTGAACTTCGTACTCCCGCTTGATGCCCTCGGGAGTCAGTTCGTAGAACCAGGAAAACACCACGGCGGGGATAAAACCGAAAGCGAACACGAGAATAACCGCCCGTGCTGTCCATTCGGGCGCTCCCAGAGTTGGCAGAATCGTGGTGAGTACTTCAGTGAGCAGCCAGCCCACAACAAGATAGGCGGCAGCCACGCGAAAAACATTGCGACGCCGGAGTTCGGCAACCAGGGACATTCAAAGGCTCCGCCAGGTTCAGTCAGTGATTAGGTTACACTGCTTAGATGCACGAACGCAGTAATTCGTTCACCTAGAATCTGTCTATGTTCGATCAGGCTGGCCGAGGCACAAGCGGCAGGCGTCGCAGCCTTTGTCCGGTAGCGGCAAACACGGCATTCGCAATCGCCGCTGCCGTCGGACCCTGAGCGGTTTCACCCACCCCAAGTGAGGGCTGATCGTCGCGCTGCATCAATGCGACCTCGACGTCGGGAATTTCATCGAATCGCAGGATCGGGTAGCTGGCCCAATCGATGCTCTGCTTCGACTCCGTGCTAAAGCGTATTTGCTCTTTTAATGTCCAGCTCGATGACTGAATAATGCCGCCCTCGATCTGTGCCTTCACGCCGTCGGGATTGATGACGAGTCCTGCATCGCATATCGCGTGGGCCTGCCTGAGTTTGATGGCCCCGCTGGCAGGGTCCACTGCAACCCGCATGACGATACCCATGTAGCTCGATCGGTTCTTGAAGCGTGCAAATCCAAGACCCCAGCCGTCTCCGATGTTTCCCGTCGGCCTCCGGTACCAGCCCGTCGTCTCTGCCAGCCGTTCGAGCAGTGCTATCGCTCGCTCATCTTCGAGCTGCCGCAGGCGGTAGTCCATCGGATCCACATCCGCACGCAGGGCCAACTCGTCCATGAAAGACTCGATTGCGAAGACATTGGCGTAAGCGCCGAGTCCTCGCAGCGCGGAGACCCGTATCGGCACATCTGTGACCAGGTGTTTGGTCACCTCCATCGCCTCGAAGGCATACAACGGCACGCCGTTCCGATCCGCACCGCCATTGGGCTGCGGAATAGAATGCACCGGCGGCAGCGGCAACGGGTCTGCCCTGAGCCGGGCATAGATCATGTTGCCGGCAGCCTCCGGGTTTCTCGGCCGGCTCGAATGCGGACAGCTCCAAAGATCGTATCGCCATGCCGCGACATCGCCGGCCTCGTCAACATCGGCCTCGACTTCGATATGCATTGCCGCCCCGTAGGGTTCCCAGGTCATTTCATCAGCGCGTTCCCACTGCAATCGAACAGGCTTTCCGGGATAGTGCATGGCGATCGCTGCAGCATCGCAAGCCGCATCATCTGCGCCGTTATGCCCGTAGCACCCTGCTGCCTCATGATGCATGCAGCGGACATTTTCTACCTCCAGATTCAGAACGTGCGCGATGCCCGTGCGCAGCGGGTACATGCCCTGAGCATGACTCCACACGGTCATCTGCTTACCGTCGAACTGCGCAATGGCCGCGGACGGCGACATCGAAGCGTGCGCCTGATACGGCCGCTGATAGCTTGCCGTAACCGTCGCCGTTGTCTTCCGCTGATTCGAATCTGGCGATTTACTTGCTACTGGCTCGGCACGCGAGTCTGCCGTCTTCAGCCAATCGTAAATTGCGCGCTCATCGGGCATGTCGCCGGCCAGTTGCCACGCGACCGAAGCACGCAATGCACGGGCCGCATCACGTGCCTGACCCTCGCGCTCCGCGACTACGGCGAGAAAATCCCCGTCCCTTATCACTTTTAAAACACCGGGCAGTCGCTCCACCGCAGACGCATCCATACTCTCAATTTGCGCACGTTCGGCAGGTGGCCGCACCACGCGTGCGTGCACCATTTCCGGCAGCCGCAGATCCTGCAAATAGCTGACTGCGCCAAATACTTTTCCGGGAATGTCGATGCGCTGGTAGGACTCGCCGACAATCGAGTACTCGTCGACAGCTTTTACTGCCTGGTCTGCGCTGATGTCGATATCGATGTTCTCAGCACCGATCAAATGCCAGTAGCTGAGTTTTGTCGGCTTGCCGGCGGCATAAATCTCGCCGTCAAGCACGGTGAGCGTGTCGGCAGTGACATTGAGCTGCTCCGCTGCGCGTTGCAGCAGGAATTGCCGCGCTGCCGCTGCAGCCCTGCGCGTCGGCGGGCCGCTTTGTTGAATCGATATGCTGCTGAACGTGTAGAACTCGTCCGGCGAACGGTTTGTGTCGACGGTGACCAGCTGAATTCGATCGAAGTTGACATCGAGTTCCTCGGCCGCGATTTGCGCGATTGCCGTGCCAATTCCCTGACCAAATTCAACCTTGCCGAGCAGCAGTTCAATTGTTCCTGATGCGTTTATCAGCAGCCGATTTCCGAGGATCGCCCGGCCGCCCGTTGCGGAAACTGCTTGCTGCGCACAAGCGGGCATTGCGAAACAAACAGCGAGCGCGCCCGAGGCTTGCAGGAATTCACGGCGGCTGGTTCTCATGATCCTGCGCCTGCCAGCTGCTTCGCTGCACGCGCGACGGCCCGCACCATGCGCGGTTGGGCGCCACAACGACACAAATGCCTCGACAATGCCTGCTTGATCTCATCGTCGGTAGGCGCTGGATTCTGCTCGAGAAATGCGGCGGCGGTCGTAATGACGCCGCTTGCGCAATAGCCGCACTGCAAGGCCTGCTCCGCAATGAACGCAGCCTGCAACGCATGCGGTTGCGTCGCACTACCCAACCCTTCCAGCGTGGTGATGTCTTTTCCCGCGATACTCTGCATCGGCAGGACACATGCGCGGACAGAGACACCATCCAGAAGCACCGCGCAGGCCCCACACTGAGCCAGGCCGCAGCCAAACTTCGGTCCATTCAATGCAACATCGTTGCGCAGCACCTCGAGCAGCGGCGTCTGGGGTTCGACATCGACGCTGACTTCTTTACCGTTCAATCTGAATTTCAATGCCATCCCCTCATCGCAGGTCCGAAACACTCTCTTTGCTAGCTGGATGCCTTGTAGTAGGCTGGTGCAAACGATTGCACAACCAGCGCTGATTATAGGACGAGTATGGATCTGATGCCATTAAATGCGGGCCTGCTTGTCGCGGTCCTCGCCGCCATATCGATCGGCGCACTACTCAAGGGTATGACCGGGCTCGGCCTGCCATTGTTTGGTGTGCCGGCGCTGGCCGCGATTACCTCGGTTGAAGAGGCCGTCATACTGATGATCATTCCCGGGATAGGCGCCAATCTCTGGATGGTCGTCAATCACCGCAGGTACAAGTCACTCCTCAAAGAACACATACCGTTTCTCGTCAGCGGATTTGTCGGCGGACTGGCAGGCACAGCGCTGCTGCTGGTCCTGGACGATCGTTGGTTAAAGCTGATACTCGCGACCTGGCTTGCGTTGTATCTCGTACAGTATTTCCTGCGCAAGAATTCACTGCGGATCTTTCACGGCCACGGAGTTTCAACGTCTTTTCTTGGCGCAGCAGCCGGAACGATTCAGGGTGCGACCGGCATCTCGGCGCAAATCGTTGCGCCTTACTATCACGGCCGCTCGCTGACGCCGGCCGCCTATGCCTTCCTGGTTACATTTTCATTCTTATTGTTCGCGTCGGCGCAAATCGGTGCAGCATTCACGACAGAATTGCTGACGCCAGCGCGGCTGCAGCTCAGCCTGGCGGCGCTGGTCCCGACGTTGATCTTCACTCGCGTTGGTATCAACTTCGCCAACGTCATCTCCCATGACGTATTTAACAAAGTCCTTCTTGTGACGTTCTGCCTCATGGAAATCAAATTGATTGCCGATATCCTGTAGGCAAAAAAAAGCAGCCTCGAAAGGCTGCCTTTTTCGTTCACGCCTTCATCAGGCGCGTGCAACAATATTCAGAAGTCGAACGCTGCGGTCAGGCCATAGCTGGTCTTGCCACGAAATCCCGCCGCAAACGACTGGCAACATGGGCTGGGCGGGCCGAAGTTGGAAATGTCGAAGTCTTCTCTGAGGTTTTTGCCCCATAGAGAAAAGCGCATGTCCTGATCCGCATTTTCCCAGCTTACGCGCGCACCCCAATCGTTGATCTGCGGGCGCAGCCGTGGCGCCGGGAATACGTTTCGGCTGGATGTCTGGTTGAACACGTCACTGCGGCCGCGGTAGTCGGCGCGTAGCTGCAATGTGCCGCTACTGCCAAGATCCATCGTGTACTCACCGATCAGGTTGAAGGTCCATTCAGGAGCTCCCGCCGGCCGTTGACCGCTAATGTCGAAGCCCCCGCCGCTCGGATCCAGTGTGTCGCGCATCTTCGCGTCCAGAAATGCAACGTTGCCGCTCAGCAGGAAGTTATCCGTGACCAGAAAGGCGCCTTCAAGCTCGAGGCCAACGGTTTCCACCGAACCTACGTTACTGATCAGGCCGACAAATGCGGCGCCGGCTTCAACCAGATTGATGGTCTGCACATCGTCAACCTCGAGATAAAAGGTCGTGATCGCGTAGCGATAGCGAGCGGCCGCGCCTTTGAAGCCGAATTCCCAGTTCGTCGACGTCTCCGGTTCTACTACGACGGAGGCCTGGTCTCTGTTCAGCGCGTCCGGTTGGAACGTGCCGCTCTTGAAGCCCTCCGAGTAGAGCGCATACACATTCAGGTTGTCGTTGACTTCGTAGTCCCAGGACAGCTTCGAGATGTAATCGCTCCAGGAATCACTGACCAGGAAGCCGGAGAAACCGACAGGATCAGACTCCGTGCCGCAAGTTCCGACTGGTGGACCGGCCAGCGGACACACCTGCGGCCCGCCATCGTCAGTCAGCGAACCGACGCCCGGAAGCCCGGCAAGCTGCTTGTTCGCACCCCAGCCGCGAGCACCGGTCAGATAGTCCTTGGTGTCGTCAACAAAGCGCCCGCCGTACGTCAAGGTCGCGCGATCGGACACGTCCCAACTGACCTCCGCGAAAATTGAATAACTGTCCGTCTCGTTACTACCCCCGGTTTCGCGGGTTGTTGGCACCCAGGGACCGCCGCGGGCATTGCGTTGCTGAAACTGCAACTGCTCGAGTCGGGTCTCTTCATCCTGCATCAGGTAGATACCGGCCAGCCAACGAAAGGACTCACCACTCGCCACATTGTCGATGCGAAGTTCGGTGCTCAGCGAGTCGCCGTCGTTCGTCACGCTCTGCCAGGCGATGTCATTTTGCGTACCGTTAATGTCCGCCAGGTTGTCGGTTTCACCGTCCATGAAACCGGTTATCGATGTGACGGTCAGGTCATTACCCAGGTTCCAGACCAGTTCTGCGGCGAATGTCAGGATTTCGCGATCGGTGTGGAAATCCACGGTGGGGAACCCGTCTCTGTCACTCGGAGAAATCTCGGTCCTGAAGACATCGTTACAATCGTCGAAATAATCTTCCTGATAGGTCGGAGTGCCCGCCCAGGGCGTCGAACAATCACCGCCATCCGGCTGAATCCAGCCATGACGAACAGGCGCTTCGTCATTGTCTTCGCTGTACTCCAGTTTGAAATAGGCGCTAAAGCTCTCGCTGGGCTCGAACAACAGTGAAGCGCGGACTGCCGTGTTCTCCTCGCCGTCCAGCCCCTCGCCCGTTGAGTAAGACTCGGTCTGGCCGTCTTCCTGCGTGTGGTTGACCGCAATGCGAAACGCCGCGGTATCGGAAATCGCACGGTTAAAATGGCCGTCTACTTCAAAGCGCTCGTCAGAACCGACCGTCGCGTTGACCGATGCGGACGGTTCCTGGCTGGGCCGGTTCGTCACGAAGTGAATCAACCCAACGGAGGCATTACGGCCGAAGGCTGTACCCTGTGGACCACGCATGACTTCCACGCGATTCAAATCGAACAGCGGTGGCGACTTCATGAAGTCCTTGGTGATCACCACATTGTCCATCACCGTCTGGATCGATGCCTCACTGGTTGCATTGCCCGGAGTCGGCGCAATGATGCCGCGCATGGAGGCGACCGGCTGCATTTTGCTGAACGACTCCCAGGTAGCACCTGGTGTGTACGCCATGATGTCGTCAGCCTTGTCGATTCGGTTGTTATCGATGAACTCCTGGGACATCACGGCAACCGCAACCGGAGCGTCTTCTATGGACTCTTCATAACGGCGCGATGTAACGGTGATTTCGTCAAGCAATCCGGTGTCTCTATCGGTTTCGTTCTGGGCCATCGCGGAGCCCATTGGCAATAACAGCGAAACACCAACGAGTGCCGCAGATGCGGCCATGAAGCGGCCAGAGCGGCTTTTTATCAGTTCAATAAACATGATTCCCCCGAACGATGTTTGAAATATCGCGTTATTACGATATTTGATACTGGCACTATAGATAATCGCTAGAATTATCGCAATTATTAAAATATCGTTTATTTGACCTTTACCGGGCCGGGCGACCCTTTCTCAGGGCAGGCGCAGACTCAGCAAGTCGCCGCCAACGTGGATCTTCCCGGAATATCCACCCTGCCGCGCTGCCGCTGCGAAATCATCGGCGCCGACCGGCCCACCAGGAAGTGTAAAAGGCCCGTGTGCCGTGGTGCCGAGCGCCGGGATCATGTGCGTTAGCATCAGATGGGCTACCCCGGCGCGCTGCGCCAGGGCTCCAAGGTCACTTGCACTGCTCTGACGAAAATAAATGGGTGCAGGGAACTCACTGCCGCCGCCCGGCCTAAAAACCGGGTGAATCACCGAATGCACGAGCACGTCTGCGCCTTCGGCGAGCGCTTCAACCGTTTCCGATGTTGATGAGTCGCGCGGCGGCGCAGACTTGCTGTTGCCGGCGTCACCGCCAATCACGACACTGCCGGCCGGTGTATCGACCCGATACGCCAGCGATCCCGCGATATGCACGGTAGCGATGGCGCTGACTTTTACGTCGCCAGATTCCCAAACGACCGTGCCAACCTCCTGCGGCAATGGCAGTCCGACCTCATGAACCGCCACGATTGCTTTCGGGCCATCCGGGTGGCGCCTGTTGTTCTCGGCATAGCGTTGCGCGATCTCACCCGCGTAAATGAACGCGTCGGCCGTGTGTTCAACGAGGTTTGTGCAACTCATCGTCCGTTCCGGAGGCGGACGATCCGTCGTTACATCGGCACTGCAGACGACATCAAGCATACCGCCCAGAAAATGCCAGCGAAGTTGCAGCAGGCCTGCCAGGCCCTCCGTGTGGTCCGAGTGCAGATGGGTCAGAAATACTGCGTCGACCTTGTTCGGCGAATAGCCAAGCTGCGACAGTCTCTCTGTCGTGCCGCGCCCGGCGTCAAACTGTAACAGGACGTCGCCGCATTCATTGTCAGTTGTGCCGTATTGCACGAGCGTTCCGGAGCCGGCCAGACCGTTGACTGCGGGCGGCCCGCCCTGGGTGCCGGTCAGGGTAACTTGCAGGCAATGAGTTGATGCCACTTCCGCAGAGCCCGCACATGCTGCCAGTGCTGCGGTCATGAGAATCAGTGCGGAACAACCGCGCCTGCCGTTCGCCATCAGAACTCCTGGCTCCAGTCGCTCTGTTCGAGGACCGCTTTCAACTTCTGCAGGTATGCTGCCGAATAGGCGCCATCGATCGCCCGATGATCAAAGGAGTGCGCGAGGATGCCGACGGGGCGTATTTCGATCGCATCACCAGCTTCGCTCTCGACGACGTGGGCACGCTTTTTGACGGCATCCATCGAAAGGATGCCAACTTGCGGCTGGTTGATGATCGGCGCAGTAAACAAGGTACCGAATGGCCCGGGATTCGACAGCGTGTAGGTCCCGCCCTGCAAATCGTCGGCGCTCAGGCGTTTCGTCTTGGCGCGTGTCGCGAGGTCATTGAATGACTCCGCGAGACCGGATACCGATAATGATCCTGCATCGCGCACAACCGGCGCGACCAGGCCTGCGTGATTCAGATCGATGGCGATCGCCAGGTTGACGTCCTTATGCACGAGCAAAGACTCGCCATCGACGCTGGCATTCACTTTCGGGAATTCAGCCAATGCCAGACACACGGCGCGCGCAACAAACGGCATGTACGTCAGCGAGTAGCCCTTGTCGCTTTTCCAGTCGTCCTTCTTGCGCATCCGAACCGCATCGACAGCCGTGAAGTCGACATCAATTGCCTGCAGCACATGTGGCGATGTCGCTTTCGAACGCACCATGTGCTCGGCAGTGATCTTTCGAAACCGATCGAATTCGATTCGATCTGCAGTGGCAGCGCTGCTGCCTGCGCCTGCACCACTGTCAATGTGATCGAGGACGTCATGTCGCGTCACGCGTCCATCACGCCCCGAGCCCGAGATGTCGGCGATGTCGAGATTGTGTTGCTTCAGCAAACGTCTGACCGCAGGTGATATCTTGCCGCCACTCGATTTCGGTGGCAGGCCGGCCGCGACAGACGCCGGTGCATCGGATGCCGGCACATTGGCAGCCGCGGCTGGCGCCACTTCCGCCGCCACTTCGCCTTCGACCGCAATGACCGCCAGCACGGTGCCAACATCGACGGTTTCGCCTTCCTGTACATTGATAGTGCTCAGCACCCCGGTAGCGGGCGCGACTATCTCGGTAGCGGCTTTGTCGGTCTCGACATCGAGCAACATCTCACCTTTCTCTACCGAGTCGCCGGCACCTTTGTGCCAGACAGCAACTGTGCCCTCCAGAACCGTTTCACCCAATTGTGGCATCAATACATCCATGCGAGTCCTTAGTCTGCTAGGTTGAGCACAGCCGCAACGACCTTCTCGGCACTCGGCATGACGGCATCTTCGAGCGCATCGGCCGATGGCAGAGGAATGTGAGGCGTCGTGACGCGAACGATAGGCCCTTCGAGATCCCAGAACAGCTCTTCTGCCACCAGAGACGATACTTCCGCCCCCCAGCCACATAGCCGCGGGTTTTCTTCAACCGTGACGAGCCTGGCAGTCTTGGACACCGATTCAAAAATCGTCGTTGTGTCCAGGGGCACGAGGGAACGCACATCGATGACCTCAGCCGATATACCGTGGTCGTTCTGCAAGGTATCGGCCGCCTTCATCGCACGGCGCACCATCGCGGCCAATGCGACGATTGTCACATCGCTACCCTCCCTGAGGATCTTCGCCTTGCCCAGCGGCTCGATATGATCTCCCTCGGGCACGTCACCTTTGGTGCCATACAGTGACTTTTGTTCAAAGAACAGCACCGGATCGGGATCCTGAATCGCCGCTGCAAGCAGCCCCTTGACATCGGCCGGGCTCGACGGCGCAACCACTTTGAGCCCCGGCACCGCCATGGCCCAGTTCTCGACACTCTGCGAATGTTGCGCGCCGAACCGCGCGCCGCCACCATTTGCAGCTCGAATAACCAGCGGAAAAGAACATTGGCCATCGGTCATATAACGCGTCTTCGCGATCTGGTTGACGACGAGGTCCCAGCACACCGCAAAGAAATCCGAAAACATGATCTCTGCGATCGGCTTCAGGCCTGTCATCGCCGCACCCATCGTCGCGCCGATAATCGCCTGTTCCGCGATCGGCGTGTCACGCACACGCAATTTGCCGAATTCTGCCTGCAAACCTTCAGTCGTCTTGAATACGCCGCCCGCTGCGGCGATATCTTCGCCAATAAAGACAACCTTGTCGTCACGCCGCATTTCCTGGGCTATGCCGGCCGCAACGGCCTCGCGATAACTTAGTTGCGCCATGTCGAACTCCCGTCCGCCCAGAGATCGATGTCGGCAATATCCAGCGGCGGCGGTCCACTATTGCGCGCGGTCTCCTCGGCTGCGTCCACTCGTGCCGATTGCTCGGCCTCGATCGCATCGATTGCGGCCGCATCGATGCCGTCGTCGAGCAAGCGCTGCCGGTAAGTAATAACCGGATCTCTTTTCATCCACGCGGCGACCTCTTCGTCCGGACGATACTTGCCCGGATCGGCACGCGAGTGACCACCGTGACGATACGTTTGCACTTCGATCAAGCTGGGCCCACCGCCCGTCCGCGCTTTTTCGAGGGCGGCAACGGCTACGGCATAAACAAGATCGGCATCGTTCCCATCGATGAGCACCGGTTCAAGGCCATAGGCAGAGGCACGATCGGCGCCAGGATTCGGCACCGCGGTAACCTCGCCTATTGGCGTGTATTCCATGTAAAGGTTGTTCTCACAGACGTAGACAACCGGCAGGTCCCAAATTGCTGCAAAGTTCAGTGACTCATGAAATGCGCCGATGTTCGTCGTGCCATCCCCAAAGAAACACACGGCGACCTGACCCGACTCGCGGTATTGTGCCGACCAGGCAGCGCCCGCGGCGATCGGCATGTGCGCACCGATAATCGCATAGGAGCCCATCGCGCCTTTTTCAACGTCCATCAGGTGCATCGAGCCGCCCTTGCCGCGCAGCAGGCCGCATTCGCGACCCATCAGCTCGCCGAGAATTCCGGTCATCGACACGCCGCGAACCAGCGTGTGGTTATGGCCGCGATACGTGCAAAACGTGTAGTCATCATCACGCATTGCAGTACCGAAACCGGCCGCGACCGCTTCCTGGCCAAGCGCGAGGTGCGAGGTGCCCTTGATCAGGTTCTGCATGAACAGGTCGTACGCGCGCTGTTCCATCATGCGACAGGCCTGCATCTGGCGATACAACTCCAGACGCGTGTTCGAATCCGGGGTCGCGGCGTTTTCAATGGCAGTGGCGAGTTGCCCTTTGCTGGTATTCAATCGGTTTACCTTGTTAGTTTATCGACAGGTGCGAAATTTTACGGTATTTGTCGATTTTCCGGTAGCATTTCGCCGCAGTCACCCATACTGCGCTAACATCTCAGCGCACACAGCGGGTCAGCCGGCCGATGCGAGTGCCCAGCGCCCGGGCCCTGTGGCGGCCAGGATCAGGAGGCCACCCACAACGCCGAGATTCGCCAGCGCCACCCGGCTGATGATCAGCCGCTGCATCCCGGTCAGGCGCCAGAATTGGTGCACCTTGACTGTCGCGATTGCCGTGAAGGCCGCGAGAATCAGCGCCGATTCAGTGACAAAAAATCCTAAAATCAAGCAGATAGATCCAATAAGATGCAGCCCGATCGTCATTGGTAACAGCACGCCGATCATTGGTATGCGGGCAACGCGAAACTCCTCGACGGCCTTGTTGTACCAGATCCCCTTATGGACGCCGCTGACCAGATAGATCATTGCAACGCTGATTCGGCCGATCAGCAAGGCCAGAGATGCCACCGGTGGTTCAATAAATGTCATGGTCAGTTTTAATCGATTAAATGTGAAGAATCCCCATTTTAGCGATATAATCACATTTCGACAAAATTCAGTACCTGGAAGGGCAGCGCGTATGATCAATGCAGCAATCATCGGTCTCGGATGGTGGGGACAAACACTCGTCGAATCGGTCTCCGGTGTCAGTGACGACATTCGATTCGTAGCCGGAACCACCAGATCCCTGTCAGACCAGGCCAGGGCCTTCGCCAAGGCACACGACATGGAGCTACGTGCTTCTTTTGACGAGATCATTGCTGACCCAAAAATCGACGCCGTTGTGCTGGTTACACCGAACTCAATCCACAGCTCGCAGACCATCGCCGCCGCCGAACACGGCAAGCACGTCTTTTGTGAGAAACCCTTCGCGCTTACTCGCGCCGACGCGGCGGCAGCCGTCCAGGCCGCGGAAAAAGCCGGTGTCACTGTTGGTGTTGGCTACAACCGTCGCTTTCACCCGGAAATCACGAAGCTCCGCGACATGATCAGCTCGGGCGAGCTCGGCACGATTTTGCATTGCGAAGCGACCATGACGTTCCCCAATGGCCTGTTTCTGGAGCCCGATGCATGGCGCGCCAGCAAGGACGAAACTCCGTGCGGCGGCCTTACGCCGATGGGCGTACACGCGATCGACGGCTTCATCGACTTGTGCGGCGAGATCGACCAGGTTTACGCACAAAGTTTTCGCCGGGTGGTCGAAGTTGATGCCGACGATACGACATCCATTCTCTTCCGTATGAAAGACGGCATGTCGGGCTACCTCGCAACAATGACCGCGACGGGGGGTGGCTTTAATTTTCAGATTTACGGCTCAAAGGGCTTCGTGAAACTCGAAGGCATGACGCATGTTGCGGGCGCGCCGTCCGAGGAACGCCGATTCAAGCTGTTTGGCAACTGCACCTACAAACCGATTAAGGGCCCGGCCGAAACGTGGGATGCTGCATCGTTTGATGTTGCCCGCGCCGCGCTCGACGCGTTTGCCCGTGCGGCCGAAGGCGGCGAGCCGTACATCATCTCAAACGAGGAAACGGTGCATTGTGCTGCGGTCACCGAGGCCATCGTCAAGTCGGCAGCCAGTGGCCAATCGGAAAAAGTCTGAAATTACCAGCTGGATTCAATGAAGATTTTCGTTCTTCGCCATGGCATGACCTCAAATACGGATGCCGATGAAGACCGCGAACTCACGGAAACGGGTGTTACCGAAGTCGAGAATGTCGTCAATCTTCGGCGCGACGACTTGCGTGGCGTAACGCGCATCTATTCCAGTCCGCTCAAGCGCGTCAGGCAAACACTCTACGTGGCCAAACGCCTGATCGGATTCGCCGGGTCGATAGAAGAATCTCCGTACCTGAAGACCGGCTCCCGGTTGGCTGAGATCGTGAACTTCGCGAATGAACTCGACTTCGACGGCGGCGATATTCTCGTGAGCAGCCACCAATCCTGCACGAGCATCCTCGTCTTGTGGCTGACGGGTGAGGATATCCTGATTCCCAACGGTAGCCTGCTCGCGATCGATGTCGAAAAGCCCGAACAAGGTGCCGGAAAGATCCTCTGGCAGCAAAGCCGGGACGGCAGCAACGTGAAACGCGCCGCCAATTTCGTGGACCAGTTCTAGATTGCAGAACTGCGAGTTTCGCCTGCCTCGTCGGCCTGCCAGATCATTCCTGACTCGACGTCAAGACAGGTCAGCCAACCCTCCCCATGTGCCCAGGTATCAATACATATGGAATGACCGTCGTTGAGTGGTAGTCCGGTTCGTTGCGCTGTATGGCCGCAGACCATGATCTTGCCGGAACAATGTGGTTGCGGATTCTTGTACTTGCGCCAATAGAGCGTTGCATCAGTTTGATCGTCCAGAGCAACATTGGCATCAGCGAATGCGTGGACGAAAAAGTGCGAGTCACATTCGTAGTAAGACACGAGCTCATTTTCAAGAAAGTCGATGTGCGCGTCAGGAATGTCGGCAAACGATCCTTCAATATCTGCAGCCGGTGCATAGGAAAGTAGCGTCGCTTCGCCCCCATAGCCCAGCCAGGCCTCATACCAGCTGTTCATCTCGCGTGAATCGAGCATCATGATTTCATGATTGCCCCGCAGCGGGACAAGCGTGTGCGTCTTGCCCAACTCGATGACAAAATCCAGGACCGCGCGAGAATCCGGTCCGCGATCAACGTAGTCGCCCAGCGTCACGATTGTGTCTTCAGAACGCAGTCCGACGAAATCGATGAGAGACGTTAACGCAGTGATGCAGCCATGAATGTCTCCGATTGCGAGATGGCGCTTCATGAAGAATTCCTTTTGGTTTCTGCGAAAACTACGCGAATAATCAAAAATAATCGAAATTTCGAAAAAATAATGTAATTTGACGATATAATCGCCTCGATCTGCACACAAAGAACCAGGAGAAGAACAGTGGCGTATCGACCCGGTACTCAAGGCATGATGCAGGTTGACTACGAGCAACGCATGAATATGGATCGCATGCGTGAATATCGAGTCAACCGCATAAAGCATTACATGGACGAGTTCGATATTGAATGCTTGCTGCTTTTCGATACGGGGAACAAGCGGTATTCGACGTCGACCGCGGTCTGTTCACCGGAAATCGACAACATGGGCCGCTACGCGATCATTCCGCGAAATGGACCACCACACATTTTTGGTTTTGGCTCCGAGGTTGCAAGCGAAAAGCTCAACTGCCCCTGGATCGCGGATTACACCTTCCCTGCGCACGGCACGATGTTCGGCGCTTTGCCTGAGGCATGGGGTTGTTCAGACGGCTTTCTGAAAGACCTGGACATGGTGCTCGGCAACTTTGGTCTTGATAAAAGCAACATCCGCATCGGCGTGGACGTCGTTGAGTCGCAGATTCTTCTTGCGATGCAGGCCAACGGTTACACGATCGCCGATGGTCAGGGCGTTATGCAGTACGCTCGCTCCATCAAGAACGAAGATGAGATTGCGATCCTGAAACACGGTGCGGCAATCGTCGATGCGGCGTTTCATCGGATTGCAATGGAGATTCGCCCGGGCGCCAAGGAAAATGATCTGCAGGCTGTTGCTTCGCATGAAATGCATCGGCTCGGCGCCCAGTGGATACACAACGTGCAGGTAACGTCCGGCAACCGTACGAATCCGCACCCGCATCTGAGTTCAGACCGCCTGCTGCAGCCCGGCGACATCATCTTCATGGATATCGTATGCTTGTTTAACGGTTATCACACGTGTGTTTACCGGTGCTTTACAGTCGGACCGCCGTCACAAAAACAAATTGACACGCATGCGCGCTGCCTTGAAATCCAGTTAGGTGGTATCGACGCGGTCAAGCCCGGGTGCTCCACCGCTGACGTCGTCACCCGCTGGCCGGACTACCGCCAAATGGGTGCTTTGAACGAGCATGAAATATTCGGACTGCAATACGGTCACGGCATCGGGGTCGGCCTGTGGGAGTTTCCGATTATCTCGCGTGCCTACAGCATCGAGCATCCAGTCGAGATCGAGCCCGGTATGGTGTTCGCCCTGGAAACCTATGCGGGTAATGAAGATGGTTCTGACGGCGTGCGTCTCGAAGACGAGGTTGTCGTGACCGACACGGGCATCGAGGTCATCACCAAGTTCCCAACCGATAGGATCATCGGCTGCGGAATGAGCTACTGAGTACCGCGACTAAAATAGCAGTAATCCCCGGCGATGGCATCGGTACCGAGGTCATGCCCGAGGGCATGCGTGTCCTTGAAGCCGCCGGCAGCAAGCATGGCATCGACTTCGAGTGGCAGGAATTCGACTGGTCGTGCGAAACCTACCTCAAGACGGGCCGCATGATGCCCGAAGATGGCATCGAACAACTCAGCAAGTTCGACGCGATCTACCTCGGCGCCGCCGGTTTTCCGAGCGTACCGGATCACATCTCCTTGTGGGGCTTGCTGATTCCAATTCGCCGCGAATTCGATCAACACATTAACCTGCGCCCGGTACGCTTGTTCGATGGTGTGCCCTGCCCGCTTGCCGGCCGCAAAGCCGGTGACATCGATTTTTACGTCGTTCGAGAAAATGTCGAAGGCGAATATTCAAACGTAGGCGGCATCGAGAACGAAGGCACCGATCGGGAAGTCGTAACACAGCAAAGCATATTCACGCGCCGCGGCGTGGATCGGGTGCTCAGGTACGCCTTCGAACTTGCACGGAGCCGCGATGCAAAACACCTGACCTCGGCGACCAAGTCCAATGGCATCGTGCACACGATGCCCTACTGGGATTCGCGAGTTGCGGAAATGGCGAAAGGCTACCCGGAGATCGAGGTCGATCAGTATCACATCGATATCCTGACCGCGAATTTCGTGCGCATGCCGGATCACTTCGACGTTGTCGTCGGCAGCAACCTGTTCGGAGACATACTCTCGGACCTGGGGCCGGCCTGCACGGGCACGATCGCGATCGCACCATCCGCCAACCTCAACCCGGCCAAGGAACACCCGTCGATGTTCGAGCCCGTGCACGGCTCCGCACCCGACATTGCCGGCCAGGGCATCGCCAACCCGATCGGCACGATCTGGGCGGGCGCGATGATGCTGCAACACCTCGGGCATCCGGATGCGCACGACACGATCATGTCCGCCATCGAAAAGACGTTGCGAGAAAAGACCTGCCTCACACCCGATATGGGTGGTCGGGCCAGAACAAAAGAACTTGGCGACGCGATCGCCGCAGCAATCTAGAAATCTACGGTGTTGGATTCGCGGCCACCACGCCAGCGGCGATCAGGGCCGAGATTTTCTCGCGACTCAATCCAATCTCGTCCAGAACGGCTAGCGTGGAGTTCCCGAGCACGGGCGGCGCACGGTCGCTTTTGACGTTAGAATCACGAAAGCGCAGCGGTGACCGTACAGTTGGTACCGGACCTGAATCCGCACGATGTAACTCCTCAACGACTTCGCGATCGAGTACCTGTCGGTCGGCGAACGCCGCGCCAATCGTATTGACAGGTCCGGCGGGAATTCCGTTTTGGTCGAGTGCTTCGAGCCAGTAGGCTGCGTCATGCTCCGAAATTGCGTTCGCGACCAGCGGCACCAGCGCATCCCGGTTTCGGACTCGCTCGGGATTTGTCACAAAACGCGGATCGGCGCTCAGCTCCGGCGAGCCGATTACCCGGCACAAAGCCTCGAATTGCCGATCATTGCCAACCGCGATGACAATCGAATGATTTGCCGTCTCGAATACCTGGTAGGGCACGATATTCGGGTGTGCGTTGCCCGAGAGCCCGGGACTCTTTTCCGACACCAGGTAGTTCAGTGACTGATTGGCCAGCGTGGCTAATTGCGCCTCCAACAGCGAAATATCGATGTGGTCCCCTTTCCCTGTTTCTTTTGCTTGCGCGTAGGCCGCCAGTATGCCGATCGTCGCGTAGAGTCCTGCAAACAGGTCCGATACGGCGACACCGGTCTTGACTGGATGAGAATCGCCGGTGATGCTCATCAGGCCGCTCATCGCCTGCACAATAAAATCGTAGCCCGGCTTGTTCGCATACGGTCCTGTTTGCCCGAAGCCACTGATCGAACAGTACACAATCGCAGGATTGATCTTCTGAATCGATTCGTAGTCCAGAGAATAGCTCGCGAGCCCTCCTACTCGATAATTCTCTATAAAGATATCCGCGCGCTTCGCAAGTTCTCTGACGACCGATTGCCCGCGGGGGTCTTTAAAATCCAATGCTACTGATTCTTTCCCGCGGTTGGCCGACAGAAAATAGGCGCTTTCCGAATGACCATCCATCGAATGCCATGGCGGGCCCCAATGCCGCGTATCGTCGCCCCGAACAGGGTGCTCGATCTTGATAACCCTCGCCCCCAGGTCTGCCAGCGTTTGCGTCGCCCATGGCCCCGCCAGCACGCGGGAGAGATCAAGAACGAGAGTGCCATCGAGTGGCCTGCGCTTCACGATGTCGCCTTTATCCAGCCTCAAGATCGTCTCCAAGAATGATCTAATTAAACCAGGTACAAGCTCAGGCCCGGGAATGCGATCAACAGGATCAACACCAGTAGCATGATCGCCGCAAACGGAAACGCGCCTGCGAAAATGTCGTACAGACTGATTCGGTCATCATGCAACGTCGACTTGATCACATAACAGGATATTCCCAACGGCGGCGTCAACAATCCTATCTCCGCACCAACGATTGTGATGATGCCGAACCAGACGAGGTCGACATTGAATGGCGCCATGACAGGCAGAAACAGTGGCACCATGATCAGGATAATGGACGTCGTGTCGAGAATGGTGCCGAGAACGATCAGCACGATCACGTAGATGGTCAGGATCCCGTAAAGACCGAGATTCGCGCCGGCAATCCACTCGCCGAGTTCGTTCGGCAACCCCGAAATCCCGAGCATGCGGCTGTACATCGTTGCCGCAACAATGAGCATCAGAATCGACGCGACGATGTGCCCTGCCTCGACGAGCACACTCCAGAGCATCTTCCGATCGAGTTTTCGTTTTAGCATCGCGACAATCAATGCACCGAGGGCACCGACTGCACCAGCCTCCGTCGGCGTAAACACGCCGCCATAAATACCGCCAAGTACAAGCAGTATCAGAATCACGAATGGTGCTACCTTGCCGGCGAGCTGCTTCGCAGAAAACTTTTCCAGCGCTGCAGCTTCGATGTCTTTCTCTTCCTGACCACCGACGTACTTTTTGAAAAATGTCGCCATGATCACGATCGCGACAATGTAAGCAAGCGCCAGAATGATGCCCGGAATGATGCCGGCCTTGAACAATGCGGCAACGGATTGTTCAGTGATAATTGCATAGATAATCAACATGACGCTCGGCGGAATCAGCATGCCGAGCACCGAACTCCCCGCCACCACGCCAACCGCGAACCTCGGCGTGTAGCCGAAGCGCATCATTTCCGGCACAGCAACCCTTGTAAACACCGAAGCGGAAGCAATGCTGACGCCGGTAATGGCGGCGAACGCGGCGTTGGCTACAACGGTTGCGACACCCAGACCACCACGAATCTTGCGCAGCAATTGGTTCGCGACCTGGTAGATATCCCGCCCCATTCCCGCGTGACTGACCACCAGACCCATCACAACGAACAGCGGGATTACGCCGAACACGTAGTCCTCGAGGCTATTCGAGGCGGCGAGCGTCACGAGATAGGTCGGTGCCTCGAGCGTACCGCGCAAATACCAGACCGATACAAACGAGACCAGACCGAGCGCCACAGGCACATACATGCCCGCATAGATCAGTATCAGAATAGCGACAATCGACAGCAGTCCAACTTCGATGCCTGTCATTGTTCTTCACCGCCACCGCGCAGCATCGATACATGCCGCCAGACCATTCCCAGGAATACGAAAACCACTGTCACGGCACCAATGACGAGTATCAGCCGCACTGGCCACACGGGAACGACAAAGATGCCTTTATTGCCCGAGTAGTAGCCGCGCTCCCACGCGTCGATAAAACGAGGGATCGAACCGGCAATGATGGTTATAAAGAACGCAGCGCCGGCCAAATCAAAAAACGCACCAAGAATATGTCCGGCTCGCGGGCTCTTCTCTTGAATCTTCGAATACAGCCCGCCCGATCGGGTGAGCCGACCATTGCGGACTGCGTCACTGAGTTGCAGAAAAACAATCGCGACGATCGAAAGTTCGACAAGCTCAGTCACGCCATCAATCGGTGCGTTAAACAAAAAGCGGGCGAACACATCGAGATTGATCATCACAATCAGCGCGAATATCAGCACACCGCCGGCGCTGTTCAATCCGGCAACCCATTTTGAGAATACACGTGTAATGATGTTTCCCGTCTGCGCCATGGCTACTCCCTGTCCCAGTGACGCATGATGGGTTGGTCGTTGGCGCGCATGATGTCCATGTAGTCGCGCAGAATGTCGTGACCCGGCATTCCGCGTTCTTCCATGTCGTCAGCCCACTCTTTTGCAATGTTCGGCAGTCCCATCGCCCAGGCACGGCGTTGTTCGTCGCTGAGCGTGAGGATCGTGCCACCAAAACCCAGATACTGCTGCGTGCTTCGTGCCGCCCGGCGATCCGTTTCACGTGCAAGCTCGTCACGATAGTCCGCCGCAACCTCGAGCAATATCGTTTTTACTTCCTGCGGCAACCGTCCCCAGGTGC
>Ga0224508_10001281_pt1 | contig 22738 bp, 16 predicted proteins | sample SF_Jan12_sed_USG_4_FD_170157 | JGI IMG/M metagenome (GOLD analysis project Ga0224508, IMG submission 170157) | Sediment microbial communities from San Francisco Bay, California, United States - SF_Jan12_sed_USGS_21 | ecosystem: Environmental > Aquatic > Marine > Sediment | place: USA... | reverse complement strand
GGCGCCAAATTGCGTCGAGAATCGGGACAGATCGTCCGCGAGCCGGGCAACAATACGGTCCGTCAATGTGTAGACGCTGTTGGTCCCCCCGATCAGCACGGCGACCAGCGGCCGGGGCAGATCCGCAACCGCCGGCGCAAGCCGCGCCGCCGCCGCATCCAGCCGTTGCCGGGTGACCCGATGCAGGGATCCCCGGATCGGGATGACATTGGGACCGGCGAGCCGGTCATGGTCGGGTACGGCCACCAGGTCGAACCGCACCGGGTTGACGCGCGGGTGTTGAACGTGGACGGCAAAGGTGCGGCCTCGGCTCTGTTTTTTGATCCAGAGCGCCGGCCGGATCGCATGGCGGCCACAACTGATGACGAGGCGCGGCAGCGGCGCCACGAGCGGGTCGCTGCGGGCTCCCACGCCGGATGCGGTGGAGGGCCAGTTTCCCGGAGGAAACCATTTCCACGGCGCGGCGGGCCGAATTGTTTTTTCGACCACCGCCAATCCCACCGCTTCCGCCAGTCCGAGCGCCTGGTTGACCATGCCGGCCTTGCCATCGGTGATGGTCCAGGTAGTATTCGATGCGATTTCCGGGGAATTTGTCATAAGCCGGGCGGTGATCCGTCGTCGTGACAGGCGCTTGGTGCCGGGCATCGGCGGGGCGATGCGGGCGGCAATCGGGTATTCGGTAACTTTATTTCGTCTCGTCCTCGTTTGTAATATTATTACTCATCGAAACCACGGGGACGGCCCAACATATGCGCCGGGTAAAACTGGACAAGATCGATTTGCGTATCATGCGCGATCTGCAGGCCGACGGCCGCATGACGAATGTGGATTTGGCGAAGCGTGCCGGAATATCGGCGCCGCCGTGTCTCCGCCGCGTGCGCGCCCTGGAAGAATCCGGCTTTATCCGCGGCTATCATGCGGATGTTAACGCCGAAGCCCTGGGTTATGGCGTGACCGTATTTGCCCAGGTTGGCTTGTCGAGCCAGGCGGAATCGGACCTGGTCGCGTTCGAAACGCTGGTCGCGCAATGGCCGCAGGTGCGTGAATGCTACATGCTGGCGGGCGAAACGGATTTTCTGTTGCGGATCGTCGCGACCGATTGGGACAGCTACAACCGGTTCCTGACCTCGGCGCTGACATCGGCGCCCAATGTCAGTCACGTCAAATCGGCGCTGGCGATCCGGGCGTCGAAACAGGAATTTGGCGTGCCGATTGACGATACGGTCGAGCCGCCGGCGGACACGGGATCCTGACCCAACAATTCGGCTGAGCATCGATCGGCGTTTCGTCGCCGTGTCTATTTGAACGAAACTTTGATAAGTTCGTAGTCTTTCTGGCCGCCTGGCGTGACCACCTCCACCGAATCGCCGACGGTGCGACCGATCAGCGCACGTGCGATAGGTGAGGTAATCGAAATGCGGCCTTCCGCCGGGTCCGCTTCGTATTCGCCGACAAGCTGGTAGGTTTTTTCTTCATCCGTCTCTTCGTCGGCTACCGTGACGGTCGCCCCGAATTTGACTACTTTGCCCTTGAGCGCCGAGACGTCGATGATCTGAATCCGGCTGGCGTGATCCTCCAATTCGAGGATGCGGCCCTCGATAAAGCTCTGATTCTCGCGTGCGGCGTGATACTCGGCATTTTCCGACAAATCGCCGTGCTCACGCGCGGCCGCGATAGCTTTTATGACGGTGGGGCGTTCGACCGTTTTCAGGGTCTTGAGCTCTTCCTGGAGCCGTGCTGCGCCATCTGCCGTAATAGGGATCTTATCCATCGTTCTCACCTGAATAGAAGCAATAGCGGTCTTTGGTCTGCCTCACGCCGGCATAACCACGTCGCGCTTCGGAGTTACGGAAAAGTGTTCTCTACCTGTCCATAAAATAGGACTGCAAGGGGGCGACATCAAGAGATCCGTCCTGCAAGGCAGCGATTGCCTGCACCGCCGCCCGCGCGCCGGCAACGGTCGTGAAATAGGGAATTTTATGAATCAGGGCGGAACGGCGCAGACTGAAGCTGTCCGCGATCGCCTGGGCGCCTTCGGTGGTGTTGAAGACCAGTTGTATGTCGCCGTTGATCATCGCGTCGACGATGTGCGGTTGTCCCTCGCGTACCTTATTGACGATCTCGACCGGGATATCCTGCGACTCCAGGAATGCGGCCGTACCGCGGGTGGCGATGATGCGGAAACCGAGTTGGATCATCTTTCGGACGGGGCCGACGACCGTCTGTTTGTCCCGGTCCTTGACCGAAACGAAGACCCGGCCTTCGGTTGGCAGAATAACGCCGCCGCCGAGTTGGGCTTTCGCGAAGGCACGGCCGAAATCGGCGTCGAGCCCCATGACTTCGCCGGTCGATTTCATTTCCGGTCCCAGGACCACATCGACGCCGGGGAAACGGGCGAAGGGGAACACCGCTTCCTTGACCGCGACGTGACTGCCGACGGGAGCGGGTTTCAGGTCGAAGGCGGAAAGCGGCTCTCCCGCCATGACGCGTGCGGCGATCTTGGCGATGGGGACGCCCGTCGCCTTGGCAACGAAGGGAACGGTGCGGCTTGCCCGGGGGTTCACCTCGATCAGGTAGACGTCGTCATCCTTGACTGCATATTGGACATTCATCAACCCAACGACCTGCAGGGCCTTGGCCAGCGCCTCGGTTTGCCGGGCAATTTCCTCGACCACCGCGGCCCCCAGCGAATAGGGCGGCAACGAGCAGGCGCTGTCGCCGGAATGGATGCCGGCTTCCTCGATATGTTCCATGATGCCGGCCACATGCACGTGGCTGCCATCGGACAGGGCGTCCACATCGACCTCGATGGCGTCGCGCAGGAAGTGATCGACCAGGACCGGATGATCGCCCGATACCTGTACCGCGGTCCGCATGTAGCGCTTCAACCCCTCGACGTCGTGCACCAGCTCCATCGCCCGCCCGCCGAGCACATAGGAAGGACGCAGCAAGACGGGGTAGCCGATGTCGTCGGCGATGCGTTGCGCATCCTTCAGGGAGGTTGCGATGCCGTTTGCCGGCTGGCGCAGACCGAGGCGGATGACGAGCTGCTGAAACCGCTCGCGATCCTCGGCAAGGTCGATTGCGTCGGGCGACGTGCCGAGAATGGGAATTTTCTCGTCTTCCAACGCCTTCGCCAGCTTCAGCGGGGTTTGGCCGCCGAACTGCACGATGACGCCTTTCAACGTGCCTTTCTGCTGCTCGACCCGGACCAGTGAAATGACGTCTTCGGCGGTCAACGGTTCGAAATACAAGCGGTCGGACGTGTCGTAGTCGGTCGATACGGTCTCCGGGTTGCAGTTGACCATGATCGTCTCATACCCGGCCTCGCGCAGCGCATAGACGGCGTGAACGCAGCAATAGTCGAACTCGATGCCCTGACCGATCCGATTCGGGCCGCCGCCCAGGATGACGATCTTGTTGCGGTCGCTGACCTCGGCCTCGCATTCCGGCGGCGTGAAGCCGTCGCCTTCATAGGTGGAATACATATACGGCGTTTGCGACGCGAATTCGGCGGCGCAGGTGTCGATCCGCTTGTACACCGGCGTTACCGCCAGTGCCCGCCGCCGTGCTGCGACATCCGGTTCGGTATGGCCGGACAGCGCGGCCAGCCGTGCGTCGGAAAAACCCTGCTTCTTGAGTTTGAGGAGACCGGGCGTGTCGTCCGGCAGGCCATTCGAGGACAAGTCCGCTTCACTTTGCACGATCTCTTCGATCTGGCGCAGGAACCAGCGATCGATCTTGCAGCATTCGTAGATTTGTTCGACCGTGAGGCCGTGCCGGAATGCCTGTGCCACCAGCAGCAGGCGATCCGGAGCGGGAATACGAAGTGCGTTCGCCACTGCCTCCTGGCCGTCGGTCTCGAATCCATCGACTTCGACAGGATCGAATCCGTCCAGTCCGGTTTCCATCGACCGGAGAACCTTCTGGACGCTTTCCTTGAATGTCCGGCCGATCGACATGGCTTCGCCCACCGATTTCATCGCGGTGGTGAGCAGCGGTTCCGCGCCGGGAAATTTTTCGAAGGTAAAGCGCGGCATCTTCGTGACCACGTAATCGATGGTCGGCTCGAAGCTCGCCGGCGTTACTTTTGTGATGTCGTTGTCCAGTTCGTCGAGCGTGTAGCCGACGGCAAGCTTCGCGGCGATCTTGGCGATTGGAAACCCGGTCGCCTTCGACGCCAAGGCGGACGACCGCGAAACCCGCGGGTTCATTTCGATCATCGCCAGCCGGCCGGTATCCGGGCAGACCGCGAACTGCACGTTCGACCCGCCGGTATCCACGCCGATCTCGCGCAGACACGCGATCGAGGCGTCGCGCATGATCTGGTATTCCTTGTCGGTCAGCGTCAGCGCCGGCGCGACAGTCACCGAATCGCCGGTGTGGATGCCCATCGGGTCGATGTTTTCGATCGAACAGATGATGATGCAATTATCTGCCGTGTCGCGCACCACCTCCATTTCGAATTCTTTCCAGCCGAGCACCGACTCTTCGACCAGCACTTCCTGGACCGGAGAGGCGCGCAGGCCCGAGGTGAGCAACTCGAAATATTCATCCCGGTTATAGGCGATGCCGCCGCCGGTGCCGCCGAGCGTGAAGGACGGGCGAAGGATCGCCGGCAATCCCACGTCATCGAGCGCCGCCGCGCCATCGTCGATGGTGCGTACCAGCACGCTGCGCGGGCATTCCAGATCGATCGCCTTCATCGACTCGCGGAACAGCTGGCGGTCCTCGGCCTTGGCGATGACATCGGCCCTGGCGCCGATCATCTCGACTCCATACCGGTCGAGCGCGCCGTTCTCCCACAGCGACATCGCGGTGTTCAGCGCGGTCTGGCCGCCCATGGTCGGCAGCAGCGCGTCCGGCCGTTCGCGGTCGATAATCTTTTCGACCGTCTCCGGCGTGATCGGCTCGACATAGGTCGCGTCCGCCATGTCCGGGTCGGTCATGATGGTGGCCGGGTTCGAATTGACCAGGATCACGCGGTAGCCCTCGTCGCGCAAAGCCTGGCAGGCCTGCGTGCCCGAGTAGTCGAACTCACAAGCCTGACCGATCACGATCGGCCCGGCGCCGATGATCATGATCGATTTTATGTCGGTGCGCTTAGGCATGACTCGCTGGCTTACCTTTGCCTAATTTTCATCGATCATCGCGACGAACCGTTCGAACAGGTAGTGGCTGTCTTGCGGTCCGGGCGAGGCTTCGGGGTGGTGTTGCACGCCGAACACCGGCCGGCCGGCCGCGGCGATGCCTTCGACCGTGCCGTCGAACAGGGAAACATGGGTGACCGCCACGCTGTCCGGCAGCGAGTCTGCCGCGATGACGAAGCCATGGTTCTGGCTCGTGATCTCGACCTTGCCGGTGGTGAGGTCCTTGACCGGGTGGTTTGCGCCGCGGTGGCCATGATGCATTTTCTCGGTCTTGGCGCCGAGCGCCAGCGCCAGCATCTGGTGACCGAGGCAGATACCGAATACCGGCAGCCCGGACTTCAGGATACCCTTGATCATCGGTACCGCGTATTCGCCGGTCGCCGCGGGATCGCCCGGACCGTTGGAGAGGAACACACCGTCGGGGTCATGCTGCAGCACTTCGTCGGCGGTGGCCGTCGCCGGGACGACGGTGACGCGGCATCCGAGATCGGCGAGGCTGCGGAGGATGTTCCGCTTTGCGCCGAAATCGACCGCCACCACATGGCGCCGCGGCGCCGCAAGCGCGCCGTACCCGGACCCCAACTTCCAGCGCGTTTCCTCCCAGCCGTAGCTTTGCGTGCAGCTCACGACCTTCGCCAGATCCATGCCTTCGAGGCCGGGCCACTCGGCCGCCGCCGCGATCAGGGCGGGGACATCGAAACGGCCGTCCGGCGCGTGCGCCAGGCAGCCGCTGGCGGCGCCCAAATCGCGCAGCCGCCGCGTGAGCTGCCGTGTGTCGACGCCGGCAATGCCGATCAACCCGTTGGACTTCAGCCAGGCCTCGAAATGCTGCACGGCGCGCCAGTTCGAGGATTCGGTGATATCGGCGCGCAGGATGCAGCCGAGCGCCGCCGGGGTCGCGGTTTCGATATCCTCGGGATTCGCGCCGGTGTTGCCGATATGCGGGAAGGTAAAGGTGATGATCTGTCCGGCATAGGACGGGTCGGTCATGATTTCCTGATACCCGGTGATCGAGGTGTTGAAACACACCTCGCCGACCGCGTCGCCGGTCGCGCCGATGCCCTTGCCCCAGAAAACGGTGCCATCGGCCAGCGCCAGGGCGGCCGTCGCGCCGGGGGGCGGGGGGGGCGTTTGTGAAGGCTTATCCGCCATCGGCTCGATGAATTCCCTGGGCCAGGCTGGAAGTTTAAGGCGAGACTCCGGTGGAGCGCCCATGGCGTTGTGTAAATTGCGGTGGTTCTAAGCAAAAGCCGAACCGCCGTCAAGGATTCATTAACAAATAAATTGTGTTATTTCAATAAGTTAAGTTATCGTTTCCTGTTGCGTTAACGATTGTGTTTCGTGTACGGTTGCTGCTTGTCGCGAATTACGGGCAAGATTGGAGCGATGTTGCGCGAAAATTTAAGCGAGTCGTTGAAAGAAGCCACCTTGGCGAAGGATTCCTGCGCGACGGCGACGATCCGCTTGATTCTTGCCGCGCTGAAGGATCGCGACATCGCGGCGCGGTCGAAAGGCAACACGGCGGGGATCGGCGACGACGATATCCTCGGATTGCTGCAGACCATGGTGAAGCAGCGCCGCGAAAGCATCGAGATGTATGAAAAGGGCAATCGTCAGGAACTCGCGGACCGCGAAGCCCGCGAGATCGAGGTCATCCAGCGCTTCCTGCCGGAGCAGATGGACGATCAGGGGATTGCCGAAGCGGTCGCGCAGGTGATCAAGGAGACCGGCGCCGGCGGCCTCAAGGACATGGGCGCGGTGATGGGCGCGTTGCGCGCCCAATTCGCGGGCCGGATGGACTTCTCCAAGGCCAGCGTGGCGGCGAAACAAAAACTGTCCTGAATCGCGGGACCGGTTCGGCGGTCCGCGTGACCAACGCGACGCCGCGGTGTCTTTATGGACGGTCGCGACTGGTATAGATTGCCCGCCGATCAATTGGACCGCGCCGATGGCCTTCCCACCCAACTTCTTGGACGAGATCCGGACCCGAGTTTCGGTATCGGATGTGTGCGGCCGCAAGGTGAAGCTGATCCGCCGCGGCCGGGAATTCGTCGGCCTCAGCCCGTTCAACAACGAAAAGACGCCATCCTTCACCGTCAACGACGAGAAGGGCTTCTACCACTGCTTCAGCAGCGGCAAGCACGGCGACATCTTCTCTTATGTGATGGAAACCGAAGGGCTCAGCTTTCCCGAGGCGGTGGAGAAATTCGCCGACGAGGCGGGGCTGGAAATGCCGCGCCAGACGCCGCGCGACCGGGCCCAGGAGGAACGCCGCAAGGGGCTGCACGATGTCCTGGAGGACGCTTGCGCCTGGTTCGAGGCGCGCCTGCGCGGCGGCGGACAGGGCGCGGCGGCGCACGCCTATCTGACCGGACGCGGGTTGGACGAGGAGACGATTCGCGCCTTCCGGCTCGGCTATGCGCCGGACGGTCCCGCTTTCGCCCGGGCGATGCAGCAGAAGGGCCATGGCGAGGCGATGCTGGCGGAGGCGGGCCTGGTGCGCCGGCCCGATGACGGCCGGGCGGCCTATGCGTTTTTCCGCGACCGGGTGATGTTCCCGATCGCCGACCGGAGCGGCAAGGTCATCGCCTTCGGCGGCCGGTTGATGGGGGACGCCAAGGCGGCGAAATACATAAATTCGCCGGACACGCCGCTCTTCGACAAGGGGCGGACGCTGTACAATCTGGGCCCGGCGCGCCAGGCGGCGCATGACGCGGGGCGGCTGCTGGTCACCGAAGGCTATATGGACGTGATCGCGCTGGCCCGGGCCGGCTTTGCCGAGGCGGTGGCGCCGCTTGGCACCGCGATGACCGAGACGCAATTGCAGGAAGTCTGGCGCATGGTGCCGGAGCCGATCCTGTGTTTCGACGGGGATGCCGCCGGGCAGCGGGCGGCGCAACGCGCCGCCGAGCGGGCGCTGCCCTTGCTGAAGCCCGGAAAATCGCTGCAATTCGCCTATCTGCCGTCCGGCGAGGATCCGGACAGCCTGATTCAGGCACAGGGGCCGGAGGCGATGGCTCAGGTGGTGCAAGGCGCCCGGCCGCTGGTCGACCTGGTCTGGACCATGGAGGTGCAGGCGCGGCCGATCGACACGCCGGAGCGCCGCGCCGATCTCGAGACGCGGCTCCGCAAGCGGGTGGGCGAGATCGCCGATCCGACGGTACGTCAGTACTACTCGGAAATGCTGCGCAATCAGCTTTGGGAGGCATTTCGCGGCCAGCGGCGGCCGGATTCCGTAGGGCGCCGCCAGGCGGGCTCCCCGTCCCGGCAGGCCGCGCAGTGGGGCACGCGCTCCAATTTGGCCAACCCCGTCCATGCCGCGGCGCGCCGCCGCCAGCAGGTTTTGCTCGCCACTATGGTTAACAATCCCGGCCTGTATGAGGAATTCGCGGAATCGCTGGCCCAGGTGGAATTCGACTCCGATCTTGACAAATTCCGCCAGGATATTCATGACGTGCTGTCATCGACGCCAGACCTTGACTCTGAGGGTCTGCGGGACCACCTCTCTGACACGGCAAATTTGCGCATTCTTAAGAGTTTGCTTAGTAAGGATGTGCTATTACATGCTTCCCGCCCCGGTACGCCGATCGACGAGGTGCAAACCAATATCCAGGAGCTGCTAGCTCGGATGCAGGGGTCGATACAGGGACGGGAGTTGCGGGAGCAGGGCCGGATCGCGGGGACGGAAGGAACGGCGGACGCTGAAGCACGGTTTCTGCGCCTTCGCGATGAGGTTGAGCGGGTGGAAAACGATATAAACAAGCTTGAAGACTGACGGATATTCATCGAGATAGCGCCGGTTCCGGAAGATTTCCGGGCATTAATGCGTTATATTGACGGGAAAAATTTGGGGGCGATCGCCAATGGCAGCCAAAGCAGTGCGGGAAGTGAGCAGTTCTGAGCGGGAAGAAGAGCCGGGTGACAGCCCGTTGCTCGATAGCGTGAGCGCCGCCGTCAAGAAACTTGTCACCAAGGGCAAGGAACGGGGCTTTATCACCATCGACGAGTTGAACGCGGCGATGCCGCAGGAACAGGTCTCCTCCGAGCAGATCGAGGATACGATGACGATGATGTCGGTGGCCGGCATCAACGTGGTCGAAAGCGAGGACGCGGAAGAGGCCACCGAGGCGAAGCCCGGCGAGAACGGCACCGCCGTGACCCGCGCCAGCGGCAACCTCGACGACGACGATATCGGCCGCACCGACGATCCCGTCCGCATGTATCTGCGCGAAATGGGCAGCGTCGAATTGCTGTCCCGCGAAGGCGAAATTGCGATCGCCAAGCGGATCGAAGCGGGCCGCGAAAAGATGATCGGCGCGCTGTGCGAAAGCCCGCTGACCATGCGCGCGATCGCGCGCTGGCACGACGCGCTGGTCAATGAAGACATCCTGCTGCGCGACATCATCGACCTGGACGCGACCTATGGCGGCACGCCGGAAGATCACAGCGCCAACCCGCCGATGCAGCAAAATCAGAATGGCGCGAATGGCGCCGTACGGGTCGCGCCGAACGGCGCCACTCCGGCAGGCACGAACGGCGCCGCCCCGGCGGGCACAAACGGTGCCGCACCGGCAGGCGCAAATGGCGCCGGCACGAACGGCGCGAGCCCGGCCAACACCGCCCAGGACGGCAAAAAAAGCGCCGAGGGCGCCGAGAACACGGAATCCGACGATGACGAGGATGACGACGAGGAAGCCTCGGTTTCGCTGGCGGTGATGGAAGCGGCGCTGAAGCCGGAAATCATCGAGATCTTCAAGAACGTGGCGGCAACCTACACCAAGCTGCAGCGGTCCCAGGACAAGCGTGTGGCAGCCCAGCAAAAGGGCGAGGAAATCTCCAAGTCGACCGAGCGCACCTATGACCGCCATCGCCGCGAGCTGATCGAACTGCTGGACGGCGTGCGGCTCAACAACGCGCGGATCGAGCAACTGGTGCATCAGCTTTACGACTTCAGCAAGGCGTTGACCCGGAACGAGGGCCGCTTGATGCGGCTCGCCGTCGATTGCGGCGTCGACCGGGAATCCTTCCTGGAACATTATTTCGGTTACGAACTGGATCCGAACTGGATTGACCAGGTGTCCGAGCTCAGCAAGCGTGGCTGGAAGTCCTTCGTCAAGAAGCGCCGCAAGGAAATCGAAGAGCTGCGGGGCGAGATCGCGACGGTCGCCGGCGAGGCGAACATGCCGATGTCCGAGTTCCGCCGCATCGTTCAGGCGGTGCAGCAGGGCGAACGCCAGGCCGGCCGCGCCAAGAAGGAAATGGTCGAGGCCAACCTGCGGCTCGTCATCTCGATCGCCAAGAAATACACCAACCGCGGCCTGCAGTTCCTCGACCTCATTCAGGAAGGCAATATCGGCCTGATGAAGGCGGTCGATAAGTTCGAATACCGCCGCGGCTACAAGTTCTCGACCTACGCCACCTGGTGGATCCGCCAGGCGATCACCCGCTCGATCGCCGATCAGGCGCGCACCATCCGCATCCCCGTGCATATGATCGAGACGATCAACAAGCTGGTGCGCACCTCGCGCCAGATGCTGCACGAAATCGGCCGCGAGCCGACCCCGGAGGAACTGTCCGAGAAGCTGCACATGCCGCTGGAGAAAGTGCGCAAGGTGCTGAAGATCGCCAAGGAGCCGATCAGCCTGGAAACGCCGATCGGCGACGAGGAAGACAGCCATCTCGGCGATTTCATCGAGGACAAGAACGCGGTGCTGCCGTCGGAGGCGGCGATCCATTCCAATTTGCGTGAAACCACGACGCGGGTGCTGTCCAGCCTGACGCCCCGCGAGGAACGCGTGCTGCGCATGCGCTTCGGCATCGGCATGAACACCGACCACACGCTGGAGGAAGTCGGCCAGCAGTTCTCGGTCACCCGCGAACGCATACGCCAGATCGAAGCCAAGGCGCTGCGCAAGCTCAAGCATCCGAGCCGGTCCCGCAAGCTGCGCAGCTTCCTCGACTACTAGCCGGCTGCGGCCGTCCGGCCGCACGCTAATATCCGCACCCGGTATGGGCCAGGACCGCAAAGCCCTTGCCCGCCGCCATCCGTCCGTGATATCGCCCGGCAGTGGTGAAATTCCCGGCCGCGCACAAGCGGCCAGCGCCCGGGCCCGTAGTTCAGTTGGTCAGAACGGACCGCTCATAACGGTCATGTCGCAGGTTCGAGTCCTGCCGGGCCCACCACCAAGTCTCGTGCATTCTCGTCTCCAGACTCAAATCGCCGGAAGGCCGCCGGTTTCCGGGCGTTTCACGTGGGTGGAGGCTGCGCGGAAACCACAATACGGAGACAATAGGGCCGGAATTGGGCAGGCGTCTCCAAAGGCCGTTTTCGGGCTTTGTCAGACCAACGCAGCTTGAGGCGGGAACGGGAGTTCCATAGCCTCAGCGGATGAACAATCCCTTCCGCTATTTCAACAGTTCGCCAGAGATCATCCGCCTCACGGTGATGATGTACATCCGGTATCCGCTGTCGCTCCGTCAGGTTGAGGATCTGCTGTTTGAACGTGGCATCGACATCTGCCACGAGACGGTGCGCTTCTGGTGGAACCGGTTCGGCCCGATGTTCGCCGCGGAGATCAGGAAGCGGCGCGTTCATCACCGATCATATTCGAACTGGCGCTGGCACCTGGACGAGGTGTTCGTGCGGATAAATGGAGAGAGACATTATCTGTGGCGGGCCGTCGATCACGAGGGCGAGGTGCTTGAAGTCTTCGCCACAAAACGGCGGGATCGCAAGGCGGCACTGACCTTTATCAAGCGTGCGTTGAAACGTTACGGCCGGCCAAAGGTGATTGTGACGGACCGGCTCAAATCATATCGGGCGGCGCTGAATGTGATCGGCAATCCTGCCAAACAAGAATGTGGTCGATGGCTCAACAATCGGGCGGAAAATTCACACCAGCCGTTCCGGCGACGGGAAGGGGCGATGTCGAAATTCAGGGACATAAAGACGCTGCAGAAATTCGCTTCTATCCACGCTTCCGTTCATAACCATTTCAATCATGACCGCCATCTCAACTGCCGCGATATCTTCAAGCAGAACCGCTCCGCCGCCCTGGCCGAGTGGCGCCAATTGGCGGCCTGAAAGCCGTGTTATATCGCACTTTGGAGACTGGTTCGCGTTGGTCTGACAGCACCTGGTCATGGATTGCCGTCAGACCAATATCTCGAAATGCGGACCGATAAGACCGCAGCTTGTCCGTAACGATCCTTGTTGGTGCGAAGCCTTGGCGCTTGAGGAGCTTCTTCATCAGCTTGGCAGCAGCTTTGGCGTCTCGCCTGCGTTGGACAAGGAAGTCCAGAACTTCGCCTTCGTTGTCGACCGCACGCCAGAGCCAGTAGCGTGTTCCGCGGATGATCACTGCCATCTCATCCAGATGCCAGTGATCGCTGGGCCTTGGCCGAACCCGTTTCAGCTACGCGGCAACGACCGAGCCAAACTTCAAAAACCACCGGCGTACCGTTTCATACGACACATCCAGACCTCGTTCTGCGAACATCTCCTCTACGTCACGGAAGCTGAGCGTGAACCTGGCGTACAGCCAGACGGAGTTCCTGATCACATCGGGCGGAAAACGATGTCGCTTGAATGAGAGTTGGCGCATCCGCCAACCTTATAGAATTTCACCGCAGGAGTTAACGTGACAATGCCCTTAGGGCTGTGACCCCCGGACCGGCCGCGGTTCGTGACATGCGCAAGGTTTGGGCTGGCTTGCCTTAGCCAGCGTCCCGTTGTTTGCGCTTCTTGTATAGCTCCAGCGCCCGCTGCACCATCGGCCGGCGCCGGCCCTCGGGCCGGTCGAGGGAATAGTCAGGGTCTTTCTCGGCCTGGCTGCGCAGCAAGAAGAAGGCGTGAGCGGCGTTAATATGTTGATAGAAGCCTTGAGCGTCCTGGCAGGCATTGACCATGGCCTTGGTCATTCGCATCTGGAATGGATCGTTCAGGGCAACCTCGCTCGCGTATTGCATCACCTCAGCCTCCAGCTGGTCGCGCGGCACCACGCGGTTTACCAGTCCGTACTGCAGGGCCTCGGCAGAATCGATCATCCGGCCCTCGAACAGGATCTCCTTCACTTTGCGCGGATGGATGTCCCACGGCGGAGTGAAGTATTGGAAGCCGCCGCCCAGGAACATCGCGTCCTCCGCGGCGAAGATCAAATCCATGGCGGATGCGACCATCCAGCCACCGAAAATGCAGTAGCCCTGGACGGCTGCGATGGTTGGCTTTTGCACGTCCCGCCAGCGCAGGGTCTTGTCGACGAACTGTTCGCGAGTGTGATTAAAGCGCCCCCGCACGCCCTCCTGGATCAGGTACTCAGTCTCCCGGTACTCATTTTCCTCCGATGTGCCCAAGTCATGGCCGGTACAGAAATGCTTCCCGGCACCAAATAGTGTGATCACTCGAATATCGACGTTGAAGCCGGCGACCTTGATGGCGTCGTCAACCTCCTCCAACATTATCGTGCTCTGGGCGTTGCCGACCTCGGGCCGATTGAGGGTGATCTTGGCGACGTGCCCGTCCACCTCGTAAAGGATATGCCGATAACTCATTTTGTTTAGCCTTTCCGTTGGCCGCTCTATCATTTTGCAGGCGTTACGCCGGTGATCCCAGCCGCCTTGAGACGCGAATAGTCCTCCCGGCTCATGCCCAACAGCCGAGCAAAGACTTCGGCTGAGTGCGCCCCCTTTACCGGTGCCGCCGCACGAACTCGGCCCGGCGTCACCGACATGCGGCAAGGCAGAGCGGGCTGCAGCCAGATGCCCGCCTCGGGATGATCGGTTTCCTGAACGGCACCTCGGTGCTGGAACACGGCGTCATTAGCAGTCTCCAAACTGTTAAGTACCGGGGCCGTGATCACGCCTGCCGCCGAGAGCGTGGCAGCCAATTGATCTCTGTCGAGCTCTTGGGTCGCAGAAGCGATTGCCGCATCGATCGAATCTTCGTTAGCCTTGCGGGCCGCCCGGTCAGGAAAGCACATCTTCAAATCCAATAGTCCAAGTGTATCGCAGAGCGCTTGCCACTGGCCGTCTGACTCCGCCGCGATGGCGATCCACAGTTCCTCGCCCTTGGTTGGGTAGACGCCGTGGGGTGCGAAGAAGGCATGCCGATTGCCCATCGGTTTGGGCACCTGCCCAATCATCGCGTACTCCAGCCAACGGTCGCCGAGAAAGGTTAGGTTGGCTTCCTGCATCGAGACGTCAATACGCTGGCCTTCGTTGGTTCGCTCCCGTTGATAGAGGGCCAAAACGAGCGAGGCGAAGCCGTACAGGCCCGCAACGGCATCCGGGTACATCTGGCCGGAGTTCAAAGGTACGTCGCCCTCATAGCCCAGCGCGCCTGACATACCCGAGGTGGGTTCCACCGTGCCGCCAATTGCCGGTAGCGGAGACCAGGGTCCTGAGTGCCCATAACCCGAGATCGAGCAATAGATGATATCCGGCTTGACGGTCTTGAGTTCCTCGTAATCCAGGCGAAGCTTGCCCATTACCCGCGGCGAAAAGTTCTCGGCGACGAAATCCGCACGCCGGACTAGTTCCTTGAACAGACGGCGGCCCTCTTCGGTATCGAGTTCGAGCGTCACCGATTGCTTGTTGAGGTTGACTGAATTGAACCGGGCCTCGCAGTTCCAGGAATGCTTGGCGGACGGCCTGTCCTTGAGGCCGGTGGCAAGGGGCACAGCGAAGCCGCCGCCCCGCCAGGAATCAAACCGGGAGCGCGCCTCGACTTGAATCACCTCGGCCCCCAGCAAGGACATCAACTCGGTGGCAAAGGTGCCAGACCAGGCCTGGGTCAGCACGACCCCGCGGTAGCCCGTTAGCGGTCCGTCCGACGCGTCAGGCACCAATGGGGCCGCGACCGGAGAGGACGCCTCGGCCCATTCATTTTTAACCGCGTCAGTATCCGTGCCAGGCGTGGGCACGCCCCGTCGCATTCTAAAGGGCGTCGCAGCTGCCTTGAACGGCGCGCCGGCAAATCGAATGCCGCCCACCTCTGCAAAAAACGACCGATCGGCTAGATGTTTGTTATTGGCCAGTTCCACCATCGTAAACACCGGACCGGCGACGACAGGGATACGGGACAAGGCGTCGAATAAGTCCGCCTTGGTCCACTCGGACATCGCTGCCTCTAGACGGTCTAGCCAGAGATGTTTGTGAGCGTAGCGGCTGACCGTCCCTTGCAGCCGCTCGTCGTCGGCTAGGTCCTCCAGGCCCAGCAGCTTGGCCGCACCCCGCCAGAAATGGGGACGCGTGACGGTCAAGGCGAAGTAGCCGTCCTTCACCGGGACAGGGCCCGAGATCACATCGCTGTTCGTCTTGCGTGTCGCGGGTGCAGCGTTGTAGAGGCTTCGCAGGATACCTGGGGCATAGGTGACCACTGAGACGTCATCCGTCGCCACATCAATCTGCTGTCCTAAGCCACCGCGATGGCGGTACAGCAGCGCAGCTACTGCCGCAGCAAAAGCCACCGTTCCCGCCTGATATGAGGCCTGGTAGCCGCTTTGCCGCAAAGGGGGCCGATCGACGAGCCCGGTCCCCGATGCCCAGCCCGAGCGGGCCGAGGCAGTCAGGTCGTTGCCAGGCCAATGGGCGCGATCGCCTGTCAGGCCATGGGGCGTGATCACCACGTGGATGGCCCGCGCATTGGCAGCCGCCAGTTCATCAAGCCACCGGCGTTTATCGGTTCCGGCCGACGCGTCGTCGATGACGACATCCACCGCCGGAATCAAATTAGGCACGGCCTCCGGCGATACCGAGCGCTTGTTGGCCAGCACGGCGGCGGCCGGAATCGAAGCACCGTCCGGGTCGAAGGGACCGATCACCCGCAACGGATGCGGATCGCGGCAGGCAACGTCGGCGCCGAAATCGGCGAACAACCGGCCGGTCCACGCGGCTGCGAAGCCCGTGGAGAGATCCAAAACCTTCAGGCCATCCAGTGCACTTACTATTGAAACGTCCTTCCATTGATGCCGCTATCCTAGGAAAGGCAATTTATTGCCGTTAATGGGAGCAACCGCGCCAGCCCCAAATGACACTAGCGTCGATCTGGTCAATTCGCTGGTCCCGCCAATCCTCGGCCCGACAAAACCACTGCGCATTTGCTTAGTGCGCAAGGTTCATTTCACTCAAAAATTCTAACACAAATATCCAGGTTTCCGTATCGGGTCAGCACGCGACAAAAAAGGCCAACCCGGAATGCGTCCGCTTTACCCCACAATGCCGGTCAAACAGGACGTGAACCTCTACGACGGGGAGGAGCTAATCGTTCGCGGTATCCACTACCAGAGTTTCCTGTTGAGTCAGAACTCGGGGAAAGTTGCCTTGCGCGACCCGAAGAAGAATCAAGGTGTCCGCAAGTTCGAGGTGCCCCATGGAGAGCCCATCTCTAGCGTCGCTCGCAAGATTGATCTGGAGATGTGCGGCGTGTTTTTTCATGGAAACCGGAGCTATCACACGGATAAGGAGGCGTCGGAGGAACTCGGTTTTGAGGAGGTCGTGTTCGGTGGCTGGATGACCATGTCACTCATCGGCGAGACGCTTGAGTAGCGCTTCGGCCGCGGCTACTACGAAGGCGGAACGCCCGATGTGAATTTCACGAATATCGTGTGGCCTGATGACCGCGTTGCGGCGAAAGGCGTGATCACGCACGAGCAGGCCGGTCGGGCATTCATCACCGTGTGGATGGGAAAAGACGATGGCATGGTAGTCATCGTCGGTTCGGCGTCAGCGATCAGTTAGACGGGCAGTGTAAGAGCAAAACTTTGAATACTTGAGGTGGCCGTCTAACCGCTCGGATCCATCCGTAGAAATCTCGTAAAATCAATAGCGACGAAATACGACTCCGACGTTTGGGCAAAGAATCAATTTTGCTCTGAAGCTGCCAAATTGTGAAATATGTCGATATTCTTCAAGCGCACTGTCGTTGAACAGCACACCGCACAAGTGGAGAACACCCATGACGTCATCGCCCAAGGCGTTGGACGGAATACGCGTACTTGATTTTACTTGGGTTCGGGCGGGGCCGTGGTCGACCCGCTGGCTGGGCGCGTTGGGCGCGGAAATCATCAAAGTGGAATGGCCGGCCAACGAACGTGGACGCATGACCGCTGTGACTCCGGAAGGCATCGAGCACAGCCTCAATTCCTCCCCAACCTTCAACGACACTAACCCAAACAAGAAAAGCATCACCATCAACATGCGGAGCGAGACGGGGCTGAACGTGATCAAGCGCCTGGTCTCGATCTCGGACGTGGTGGTGGAGAATTTCAGCCCCAAAGCGCTGCGAAGCTGGGGCCTCGGATACGATGTTATGCGCAATATCAAACCCGACATCGTCTATGTCTCGCAGTCCGGGCTTGGCCATACCGGGCGTCAAAGCGATTACACGACTATGGGACCGACGGCGCAGGCGTTTTCCGGCATGACGTTTTCATCCGGCTTGCCGGACAAGCCGCCAGCGGGATGGGGCTGGTCGATTCTCGATGACCTCGGCGGCACGAACATCGCCTATGCGGTGATGGGGGCACTATACCGGCGTAATCGAACCGGCCTGGGGCAGCACGTCGACCTGTCGCAGATGATGATTGGCGTGACGTTGAATGGGCCGGCCCTGCTGGACGTTACGGTCAACGGCCGCGAATCCCGGCGCGAGGGGTTTCCACCCGGTAACCGTGCCCATTGGCCCGGCACACCGATCTTGAACAACTATCGGGGGCCCACGACGGCGCCGCACAATGCCTACCGAACCAAAGGCGGCGGGTATAACGACTGGTGCTCGATCGTATGTTTCACAGATACGGAGTGGCGCAAACTCGTCGAAGTCATGGGATCGCCATCTTGGGCGGCGGATTCGAAGTTCGAGACCCTCTCCGGTCGTTTGGAGCACCAGGAAACGCTGGACCGGCACATCGAGGGGTGGACGCTAACGCTCGACAAATACGCGGTCATGGAGGTGTGCCAGGCATCCGGTGTGCGGGCGATGCCGATTCAAAGCACCGAAGACCGAGTCAAAAACGATCCGCAGCTTTGCCACCGGGCGTTGTTCACTGAAATGGACCATCCCGTGCTCGGGCGTCGCAAATTTCAGAATGCGCCCTTCAAGCTATCCGAAACGCCGGCAGTACATACGAGTGCGGCACCCCTGATTGGTCAACATACCCGGGAAGTCCTTGAAGGCCTCCTTGGCCTCTCCCATGACGATGTCGTCGAAGGCATTGAGAACAATATCTTCTGGCCTAAGACAATGAAACGCTTCGACTACATCGAAGAGATGATACGAGACGCGCCGGTCGGATCGGTTTCGCCGCCGCGACCTAAGCCGGCCAAAACGCCTGCCAAGGCGAAAGACGACGATACGGCGTCAGCGACGCTTGCCGGTCTGCGCATGCTCGAACTTGCCGATGAGAAGGGGCAGTTTTGCGGCAAGTTGATGGGCGATCTCGGCGCCGATGTGATCAAAATCGAGCCACCCGGTGGTGAAGCGACGCGAACGGTCGGCCCGTTCCTCGACGACCGGGCGGATCGGGAACGCAGCCTGGCCTTCTGGCATTACAACACGTCTAAGCGCGGCATAACCTTGAACCTCGAGACCGAGGACGGCCGCAGCTTGTTCCGCCGACTGGCCGCAAAGGCCGATGTCGTTCTGGAAACGTTCGCTCCGGGATACCTGGCCAAGCTGGGCCTGGACTACGGCGCGCTCAAGGTTGCGAACCCGGAACTTATCTTGTGTTCCATCACGCCGTTCGGCCAAACAGGACCATGGCGCGACTACATCTCCAGCGATCTGGTCCATATGGCAGCTGGCGGATTCATGGGATGTTGCGGATACGACGCGTCGGACGATCCAGAGCAAGTTCCCATTGCGCCCGGCGGCGGCAATGCCTGGCACACCGCCTGCAATTTCGCTTATTTGGCGATCGCGGCGGCACTTCTTCACCGCGATAAGTCGGGACGTGGCCAACACGTTGACGTCTCCGTGCATGATTGCTGCGCCGTGACCACCGAGATGCATATCCCGACGTACCTCTACCACGGCAAGGTCGTCATCCGGCAAACCGGCCGCCATGCACAGATGGAACCCACGCCGCCAGCGCAAATGCGCTGCGCCGATGGCCGATACGTCAACGCGCAGGCAAACCGCGTGCCTTTCCGCCGCTTTCCCGACCTCGTGGCCTGGATGGCGGAGCACGGCCTGGCGGAAGACCTCGCTGACGAACGCTATGCCAGCGCAAAGGGTTTTGTCGAGCATGTGGCGCATATCGACGCGGTGATCGCCAGGTTCGTTGCTCACCTGCCGCAAGCGGAAGTGGCGCATGGCGGCCAGGCGCGGCAGTTCAACTGGGGCGCAGTCCGTGCGCCTGACGAGCTAATCGACGACGGCCATCTGGCGGATCGCGGTTTCTGGGTCGATGTCGAACATCCAGAACTTGGTCGCAGCTTTAAATATCCAGGCGCCGCCGCGATCCACAATGGGTCGCCCTGGCGTATCTCCCGGCGGGCGCCCCTGATCGGCGAGCACAACTGGGATATATATGGCGAGGAACTCGGGCATAATGACGCAGAATTAAGCTGCCTGATGGAAGCCGGAGTTCTGTGAAACAAGCTTGTAACTTTGAACATTGAGCTACTCCCCAAAACATTGGACAGATTGAACGGCATTGACACGTTAACTGCGGTGGTTGGCTGCAAAGCGCCAGACCTTGGATCAGGCTGCGAGGCAACTCTGCTGCCAGACGGCAAACGTCTCGGCCCGAAACATTTTGAAGATGCGGCGTGGCAGTAGATGGCGTTGGACGTAGAAGGCGTTTTGGACAGGGGCGTGAATTGCCAGGAAGCGTTGGGCTGATCCAGGCGACTTGAACCGCTGCTGTTTTTGCTCTTGTCGCCGAACCGGCTGGTGCGGGTTTTCGGCCCGATTGTTTGCCCGCAGCCCCTGATCATGGAAGGCGGACAGCCGCTCTTCGCGGGTGGCGACGGTAGCGACACCTGACTGCCGCGGCCACCCACTTAACGTGTCAATGCCGCCCTGACACTGCCCGGTTAGCGTTTGTCGGTTCCCCAAGCGATAGCGTTTTGTAGCAAGAGCGCAAATACATCAGTTTCCCAAACCCCACGGAATTCGGGCGGCATGGTTCTTTCAGGATGGATGCTTGGATCTACCGATGACCGGCTATCGGTGCGATTTGCGTGGCAGTGTCCTAATCCAATGTATACGACCTCTCCTCGCCCCATTTCGCGCGAGTAACCGAGCACCCGTGTTTTTCCGTCGGGTTGCAACGAGGTATCCTCGTCATAGAAGAATCCGAACCCAGGAGGAGAAGGGTCCTCTGCGAGCTCGGTTGTCAAAAGAATACGGCTGGCGTGCGGGTCCTGAAGTTCAATGAGGTAGAGTTCATCTCGGACGGTGAAGCGTTTGGGCAGATCTCGCGTGACGCGATGGTCGCCGGCGACGGATACCTGAAACTCACGCAGCGGCGGGTGATTGAGAAAAAAGCATCCCAACGTTTGGTGATGTTCAGCTTTGACCATTTTCTTAACGGGAAGGCCTTTGTTTTCAGTTTTGACAGCCTTTCCTCCTGACGTCCCGTGAAGGGCGAACCAACGGCCGCCATTCTCCAACCAGTTCAATAACGCTTCATTACCTGTTCCTGCGGGGTAGGGCCCGGCAACATATGTTATCAGAAGGTCGGTCCCAGGTAGCCAACGTTCGATATCTTGGAAATCGTTTGCAGCGGTGACCGTGAGATGGTCCTTAGCTCGCAGCATTTGCAAGAGTTGCAAGCGGGCGTAATCCATATCGTGTCCCGCGGCGGAGCCAGGAGGAAATCCCCCAGTGATGAGATGGGCGCGCTGGGTCATAGCCACAGTAGTTCCTCCGATCCGCGGGGTTGCTGGACATCGCTCTTAAAAATATCGATTTGAGCTCTTAAGCGGGTGCCGCAGTCATCCAGTCCTTCTACCTGTGTCGTCATCCCCGCAACTTTTGCATGGTGGAAAGAGGCGCGGGACTTGTCTAGCATTTTGTCTGGCGTTGTCACGTTAACTCGATTTGGTTATGGGGACGGCTGATATTAATTATCGTCATGCAGTAGCCGTAGCGCGGGACCAAGCATCGAAGGACCCCGACCGAAGCTGCTTATAGGTGGGCCGTCTGAGAAGGTGACGTTGGTGATAGAAGGTGTTGTAGGTCGCGGCAGGGACGGACAGGAAACGCTGTGCAGACCCTGGCGATTTAAAGCGCTGGATTTTTCGCTTTCGTCTTCGGAAGGGCTGATGTGAGTTTTCAGCGCGGTTGTTCGCTCTCAGGCCCTGGTCGTGGACCGCCCTCAGGCCGATCGATCGAAAGGCGGATCGGTAAGATCGCAACTTGCCGGTAACAATCCAGGTTGGCACAAAGCCCCGGCGTTTGAATGAGAGTTGGCGCATCCGCCAACCCTATAGAGTTTGAATACGCAAGTTAACGTGACAGTACCCCCGCACAGTGCAACAGCGGTTCGGTCTACTCGGATCGGCTCAAATTTACTGGTCGGCAACAAAACTCCGCGCGCCGTCCACCAGCAGGTTCTTTACGCTGGTGAATGCCATGATGTCCTCGCGCATCGGCTTGCCCGCCTCATGAATGCGCGCCGTCGCCGCCTGCGTCACTTTCATCACCTCCGGATGGGACGGTTCACCCGGATAGCCGAGGTCTTGTGCGAAGTCGGCCGGCCCAAACATCAGATAGTCGATGCCCGGTACTGATAAAATATCGTCCAAATTCTCAACCGCCTGCGCGCTTTCCAGCATAGCGCCGACGAGCACACTTTCGTTGCAGGCTTTCAGGAATGCCGGCATGTCTTCGATGCCATTCTGATAGTTGGTGCCCCGACCGCCACCAAAGGAGCGATGTCCGTCCGGACCGAACAGACAGCTATCGGCCAACTGCTTTGCATCGGCCAAAGTTTCAATATGCGGACCGATGATTCCCCGGACGCCGCGGTCGAGAAACTGGGTAATTGTGCCCGTGCCAATGTCGGGTATGCGTGCGATCGGCGTTTGGTGCGTCAGATCGGCGGCGCGGCACACATTCTCTATAGATGGCATATCCAGGATGCCGTGTTCGCAGTCGAGAAAGATGAAGTCCAATCCGGCTGGCGCCAGCATCTCGACAATTTCGGGAGCGGGAAAGGTAAGCCGCACGCCATAGGCCTTGCGGTCTTCCCGCATCGCCAGCTTTATTCGATTGGTTGGTATCATCTTTGAACCCTTCTATGCGGCGCCGGCGTCTAGAACCATAGTCCGGAAGGTACTTTCGATGGCCTCGCGATCCAGCCCCTTGTAGATGAACACGATGCGGTGCTGTCAGACAAACCTGACTCGGGCTGCGAAGATACGGTCTGAGGGGCAGTGTCAGAGCAAAATCTTGAATACTTAAGGTGGCCGCCGAACCACTCGGATCGATGTGAAAAAATCTCGAGAAATCAATGGCGGCGAAATGCGACGGTGACGTTCGAATAGAGTATTTAAGTTTACTCTGACAATGCCGGATATCAGGGTCATATTCCGACGGTAACGACACCCGACCGCCACGGCTAGACACTTAACGTGTCAAT
>Ga0224508_10001280_pt1 | contig 22741 bp, 24 predicted proteins | sample SF_Jan12_sed_USG_4_FD_170157 | JGI IMG/M metagenome (GOLD analysis project Ga0224508, IMG submission 170157) | Sediment microbial communities from San Francisco Bay, California, United States - SF_Jan12_sed_USGS_21 | ecosystem: Environmental > Aquatic > Marine > Sediment | place: USA... | reverse complement strand
GAGCAGGGACTCCTTCCCTTGCTGTTGAGACCCAGCAAGACGTCGAGACCGTGGTCGAGCACGGCGACCGTGTACTTGCGGTCCGATTCGTAGGGATACTCCTGGGCCCAGTCGCCGAGTGTCGCGATGCCGGCGGCAAAGGCAGCCTGGCGTTCGTGATCATCGTCGTGGCCGTAGTCGGCGAGGATCCGCAGCAGCCCGATCGTGGAAGCTCGCAGGTCGGCACGCTTCGCACGCAAGGCCTTGCGTCGCCCGGTGGGATCGACAGCTTTGCCGAGACTGCTCATGAGGATGCGATAGAAGCAGTACTCATAGAGGTCAATCTCGCCGTCAACTTCAATCATGCGCGTGGCCAGGGATACCAGGTAGCTCAGTTCCTGGGACGGTCGCAGTTTCAGTGCCGGGAACGCGATCTCCAGCAATGGCAATCGATATTCGGGGCCCGTGTCAGCCAGTTCGTCGTAGTAGCGCCGCAGCAATTTGGCGCGCTCTGTGCCGAGTTGTTCCCTGGCGAGCCCGAGCTGCCGATCTACGACCTTGCCCGAACGATCGAGGATCAGGGCAATGGTCAGCAGGTAGGCGAATTCAGACGAATGTGCGGCGTCGTACAGTGACTCCGGAATGGACTGTCGCAGGTGTTGCGCATATTCGACGTGTTCGTTCTCGGGCTGACCGACGGTTTCCGCGATAGACTCAGCGAGTACTTGTGCGCCGCCGCTGGCCAACGCGGTCGTCACATCGCCCGCGAAGTCGGAAACATCGGCAGGTCGCTCCCTGTCATCACCGCGAAATCGCCGCGCGTCGACGCGCGGGAAATCTGATTCCCTGAAACTCGGATCCAGCGCCTGGATGCGCTCGACGAGGGGTGGATGGGTCGCAAACATGCCCGCAAGTTTCGAGCCCGATCCAAACAGCATGTGGCTCACTTCCTCGGGATCCGCGGCCTGAATCATGGAGCCCTGGCTGTAACCGCCGATCTTCTTGAGTGCGTTGGCGATGCCCCCACTTTGTCGCGTGAACTGCACGGCCGAGGCATCTGCCAGGTATTCGCGTTGCCGCGAGACGCCTGCCTTGATAACGCGTGCGAAGAACATGCCGATACCGCCGAGGACCGCAAGACCGAGTCCGATGATCAGTACCACCGGCGCGCCTCTGTCCCGGCGGCTCGAGACGATGCTCGTGTGGTAACCACCACGCACGATGAGCCGGCCGATAAGGGCTAACACCATGATGCCGAACAGCACGCCCATGAGGCGAATGTTCAAACGCATGTCGCCATTGAGAATGTGGCTGAACTCGTGAGCGATGACGCCCTGCAGCTCGTCGCGATTCAGAAGCTCAAGCGTTCCCCGGGTTACAGCGACAGCGGCGTCACTGGGCGTGAAACCGGCAGCAAACGCGTTGATGCTGCTCTCTTCTTCGAGGACGTAGATTTCGGGAACGGGTACGCCAGACGCAATCGCCATTTCCTCAACGACATTTCTCAGTCGCCTGCGCAAGGGATCCTGCACGTCGGCCGGCACGAGCGTCCCGCCCATCTGGCTCGCGACGGCACCGCCGCCCGATGACAGGACTGCTGTTTTGAACATGCTCGCGCCGAGAATGAACAGGGTGGTCAGCAGGGCGACGCCAAACAGGATGCCCGCATTGGCCTGGGCAAACTGGCTAGCCGTATACCCGTAGCCCGATTCAGTAAAGCTGAACAGGGCAAAGCCGACGATCGCGGTCACGCCCGCGACGATCAGGGCGGTAGCAACGATGTACGCAAGGACCAGGCGTCGTGATGCTTTGCGAGCCTGGTCCTGCGCAGCGAAGAAATTCACGATTCAGGCGCCGGGGCGAGGATCAGGTGAACGAAACTTCCGGCGCTTCGCGCATCTCTTCGGCCTCGATTTCCAGGAAGCTCGCTTTCTCGAAGCTGAAGGTGTTGGCGATGACGTTGTTTGGGAAGTTCTCGACCGTGTTGTTGTATCCCATCACGGCGTCGTTAAAGGCCTGCCTCGAAAACGCAACCTTGTTTTCAGTGGTGGCGAGTTCCTCCTGGAATTGCATCATGTTCTGGTTGGCCTTGAGGTCCGGGTAGGCCTCCGACAGGGCGAACAGTCTGCCAAGGACGCTTCCCAGCGCACCCTCGGCGCCGCCGAGTTCCTGGATGGCCGCGGCATTTGCCGGGTCTGCCTTCGCGGCATCGAGTGCCGAGACGGCAACGTTGCGCGCCTTGATGACGGCCTCAAGCGTCTCGCGCTCGTGTTTCATGTAGCCCTTGACGGCTTCCACGAGGTTCGGGATCAGGTCGTGCCGCCGGGTAAGCTGTACGTCGATCTGCGCAAACGCATTTCTGACGCGGTTGCGTTCGTTAACCAGTCGGTTGTAAATACCGATAGCCCAGAACACAATCGCGGCAATGATACCGAGGAAAATCAGGAATGAAGTCACTGTCCCGCTCCTTGCTTAACTATTGTCAAACCAAGCATAACTCCGGGCTTGGGCCAAAACTAGCAATGCTCCTGCTGATCGTTCTGGCCCCTGCCGCGCTTGCTGACTGGATCAGCGATGATCGGGCGATGATGGGCACCGCAGTGAGCGTTCACCTCTGGAGCGACGACGCGGAAGCCGGTCGCCTGGCGCTCGAGGAGGTTTTTCAGGAGGCAGAACGTATCGATCGCCTCATGAGTACGTACAAAGATGAGAGCGAAATCTCGAAAATCAACCGCGAGGCGGCGCAGGGTCCGGTTCCGGCCGGCGGCGAACTCTTCGGCCTGATTCAACGCTCCCTCGATATTTCGGTCCTGACGCTCGGGGCTTTTGACATTACTTTCGACAGTGTCGGACAGCATTATGATTTTCGGTCGCGGCAGCGGCCCGATCCGCAGACCGTCGAAGCCGAGCGTGCTCATATTAACTACCAACTGGTCAATCTCGACAAGGCGGCCGGAACCGTAGAGTTTCTGGAAGAGGGCGTACGCATCAACCTGGGCGGCATTGCAAAGGGCTACGTCGTCGAGCGGGGCATCGATATTCTGCGGCATCGCGGTATCGAGAATGCCATCGTAACCGCCGGCGGCGACTCGCGGCTGCTTGGCGATCGACGTGGCCGGCCGTGGATGGTCGGCATCCGGGACCCGCGGAATGACGGCGAAGTCGCGATCTCGGTGCCGCTGGCTGACGAGGCCATATCAACGTCCGGCGACTACGAACGCTATTTCGACGAGGATGGCATCCGCTATCACCATATTATCCAGCCGAGCACAGGCCAACCGGCGAGCGGCGTGCACAGCGCGACGGTTTTCGGTCCCGACGCGGTGATCACCGACGCCCTGTCGACGTCAGTCTTCGTTCTCGGGGTCGAGCGTGGGCTGACCCTGATCGGTACGCTACCCGACTACGAGAGCATCGTGATCGATGCAGAGGGCAAGGTCTTTTACTCGGATGGGCTGATGCAGCCCGAGGCCCAATCGATCGACTAGGGGAAAATTTTCGGATGTCGCTGAAAGGCGACGTATATTCACTTTAAATTCATACTGGTAGGCCTATCATAGGCGTCCGGATCCGCGCTTGGAAAATCTTTGGGATTCGAACTGTTTTAACGTAATCTGTGACGATAATCACGGCCCGGAAGTGCCGCGACTGTCAACATTCGTCGTCGAATTGTTGCAATCGTGGCGCTTTCCAGTGGAAGGATGGGCCTGTATACAAGGAATGGACGAATGAAACTGAAGAAATCGATAATCGCTTTGGTGTTCAGCGTATTCGCGGCTTCCAGCCTCGCGTCGAGCGGTATGGAAGGCCAGCCGGCGCCTGATTTTGCCCTAAAGAGCTCCACCGGTCAGAACCTGCGGCTCTCGGAATTTCGTGGCGATGTGGTCATGATCAACTTCTGGGCCACCTGGTGTGGTCCCTGCCGCCAGGAAATGCCTTTGCTAGACGAGTTGCACGCACGTTATCAGCGAGCCGGTTTCAGCCTGCTCGGTGTGAATATCGACGATGACTCGAGTCGTGCAATGGATATGATCGAGGAGCTCGGCGTTAATTTCCCTGTGCTGTTTGATGCGCGCAAGGAAGTGAGTAAGCTCTATGATGTTGAGGCCATGCCCGTTACGGTAATCGTCGACCGGAAAGGCACAGTGCGATACATTCACCACGGATACAAGCCCGGGTACGAAAGCAAGTACCAGGATCAGATTCGCTCGTTGTTGAGAGAGTAAAGTGACCAAGACATTCATCACCCTCATCGCTTCGACGCTGCTCGCTTTCAGTGTCGTTTCGGTCGCGCAGGATACGGCGCCGATGGACTCGGATGCAGCTCCTGCCGAAGCGTACGGCGCCGCAGCACAAGAGGCTGCATCGCGGGACCAGTTCCGCGCCATCGACCAGGACGTACAGTCGCTCAAGAAAGAGGTCCTCGACCTCAATCGCGACCTTTTCCTCCTCGAGGAAGAACTGCTGTTCCCGGCAAATTCCCAGGTGGCGTTCTTCGTCTCGATGGATGTCGGCGAGTACTTCGACCTGGATTCGATCAGCATCAAGATCGATGGCAAGGAAGTTGCGAATTACCTTTACACGGAACGCGAAGCAGACGCTCTGATCCGGGGCGGCGTGCATCGCCTGCACATGGCCAACCTCAAAACCGGTGAGCACGAGCTGATTGCCGTTTTCATCGGTCATGGCCCGAATGTTCGGGAATATCGTCGTGGCGCGACCATGTCGTTCGACAAAGGCATCGGCGCGAAATATGTGGAACTCGAAATAACTGACAGCATTACGGCGCAGCAACCTGAGTTTGTCATCAAGGAATGGGAGTGACGCTTGCCTTCAGGTCGCTTCATCCCTAGTCGTCTGTTACTGCTGCTTGTACTCCTGACGTCGGCCGCCACGGCGGCCACGGACGACCAACAACCGGTCGTCATCAAGGAACCGCAGTACGGCGAAGTACTCTATTACTTCTACCAGGAAGACTATTTCCCGGCGATTGTTCGTCTGCTCGCGGCCAGGGAGCAGAACCAGTTGGCCGAACACGCAGCCGATGCCGAGTTGTTGCTCGGCGGCATGTACCTCTCCTACGGCCACCATAGCGAGGCAGCCGAGATCTTCGAGCGGCTGCTTGCGGACAAGGTCGAAGACGCAACGCGTAATCGCACCTGGTTCTTCCTTGCAAAGATCTGGTACCAGCGCGGTTACCTGGACAAGGCGCAGGAGGCATTGTCACACCTCAAGGGGAACTTGCCCGAGAGCCTGGAGCGCGAAGCGCTGATGCTCGGTGCGCAGATTCTCATCGATGACGGTCAGTATGACGAGGCGATTGCGCGCTTGCAGAGTTGGAATGGCCGCACGGAATGGGCAAGTTACGCCAGGTTCAACGTCGGCGTTGCGCTGGCGCGCAGCGGCCGGATCGACGAGGCCAAGGAAGTCCTCGACGGATTGGGAGAGATGGATCCGTTCAATGACGAACTCACGGCTCTGCGCGACAAAGCCAATCTCGCATTAGGTTACGCGTTGCTGCAGGACGGCCAGCCGTCCGCTGCGAAGCGGCCATTGCAGCGTGTGCGACTCGAAGGGCCGTTCTCCAACAAGGCACTACTGGGCGTCGGCTGGGCCGATGCCGAGATGGAAAACTACGACCGCGCGCTCGTCCCCTGGATGGAATTGCGCGGGCGGGACCTCCTGGACTCGGCCGTGCAGGAATCGATGCTCGCCATCCCCTACGCGATGGCCAAGCTCGAATCGATCAGCCAGGCGGCCGATCACTACCTCGATGCGATCGAGGCGTTCCACGAGGAGTCGAGCCGGCTCGACCGAACCATCACGCACATCGAGTCAGGCGCGTTCTTTGACGAGTTTATCGAAAATGATCCGCTCGACAGCACGGGCTGGTACTGGGAGCTCGAGAATCTGCCGAGCGGCCCCGAATCGCGCTACCTGTTTCATCTTCTTGCAACCCATGAGTTCCAGGAAGGTCTCAAGAACTATCGGGATCTGACGTACTTGCATCGCAATCTCGATAACTGGCAACAGAATGTCGACGTTTATTCGAACATGCTCGAGACACGCAAAGAGGCTTTCGACCAGCGCCTGCCAAGGGTGATGCTTGCTCTCGAGCGTGCTGACATAGAAGGCCTGGTCTCCAGCAAGCTGGGCTTCGATGCGACGCTGGACAATGTCGAAAAAAGCCGCGACTGGCTCGCACTCGCGAGCGAATCGGAATTTCGTATGTGGGGTGAGGTCGCAGAGCTTGGTAATTCGCCGGCCCTGCTGTCAGGAATTCCGGAAGCGGCCGAGGTGCAGGACAAGATCGATTTGCTGAAAGGCGTGCTGCAATGGGGCCTCGAGCGCGATTTCAACGATCGTCTGTGGGGCGTTCGACGGGACCTTCACGGGACCGGCGAAGCGCTCGTTGAGACGCAGCGCTCACGTCGCCAGATCGATGAGGCTATTGTTCGCGAGCAGCGGCGCTTCGCAGAACTGGGCGGCCGGGTATACAGCCTCGCGCCGCGCATCGAAGGCATGAAGATCCGTGTCGAAGATACGCTGGCAGATCAGCGGTCGTTCCTGCAGTCGATCGCTATTGGCGAATTGCAGGCGCAGAGAGACCGGCTCGACATCTACATGATCCAGGCCCGATTTGCATTGGCAGCGATCTACGACGTGGCGTCAATCGCGGGGGATGAGTTGGAATGACATTGAGGCAACTCATAAGCCTGTCTCTGGTGGCACTCGCGATTGCAGCGCCTCATGCTAATGTGCGCGCCGACGAAGACGGGACGATCGGCAGCCTCGAAGGTAAGAAAGTCGAGTTGCGCGAGGGCAAGACCGTCCTGGGTAGCTCGGAGCTGGCGCGTGAAAGCTACCGCGACTTCCTGGACCTCGTGTCCAACGATCCCGAGCTGCGCGCCGAAGCCATGCGTCGCCTGGGTGACCTGGAACTGGAGGCCACCGAGGCCGGCCAGCTTGCCGAGAACATTGAGACGCTCGATCCGCACAGCTTTGACAACTCGGTCGGCCTCTACCAGAAGCTGCTCGAATCCTATCCGGACTACCGCCGCAACGACACGGTGCTGTACCAGCTGGCACGCGCCTACGAAGTTGCCGGCCGCACCGATGAAGCGCTCGACGTTCTCAATGAGCTCATGGGCAGGTACCCGGGTACTACGCTCGTGGACGAGGTTCAATTCCGGCGTGGCGAGATGCTGTTCCTGCGCAGGGACTACAACGGCGCCGAAATGGCGTACCAGGATGTCATCAAAGCCGGCGATGATTCGCGTTATTACGAACAATCGCTGTACAAGCTCGGCTGGGCGCAGTTCAAGCTTGCATGGCACGAAGATAGCCTGGGGTCGTTCTTCGAACTTCTCGATCGCAAGATCGGTGATGTCGAGGTGGGCGAGGGTGAAGAACGCCTGGCCTCTCTTACGCGCGCCGAGCGCGAACTCGTCGAAGACACTTTCCGCGTGTTGAGTATCAGCTTCTCCTACATGCAGGGCGCTGAAAGTATCGACACGTTAATGCGGGACCGCGGCTTGCCGCACTTCAGCCACGTGATCTATTCGAACCTGGGCGACCTCTATCTCGAAAAGGAACGCTTCCAGGATGCCGCCGAGACCTACGAGGCATTCGTTAAGCAGGATCCCTACCACGCGAGAGCGCCGGGGCTGCAGATGCAGGTTATCGAAGCCTACAAGAAGGGCGGGTTCCCCAGCCTGGTGCTGGATGGCAAACGCGGTTTTGTCGACCGATATGGTATGGACGGGCAGTTCTGGGAGCGCAACCCGCGAGCCGAAAACGAAGCCGTGGCGGGCCATCTGAAGACAAACCTGATCGACCTCGCGCAGTACTATCATGCCGAAGCCCAGAACGACGGCAAGCGCAGCGATTTTCAGGAAGCCGCCAACCTGTATCGCAAGTACCTGGCGTACTTCCCGGGCGAGGAGGACACTGCCAATTCGAACTTCCTGCTGGCGGAGATCCTGTTTGAAAGCGAACAGTACGGCGAGGCCGTAACCGAATACGAAACTACTGCCTACGGCTATCCTTTCCATGAGAAATCCGCCGAGGCCGGTTACGCTGCGATTCTCGCCTACCGCGAGCATGAAAAGACACTTGACGACTCCGCGGCACTTACAGAATGGCACCAGGCCTACCTGGATAGCGGTCTCAAGTTTGCCGATACCTATCCTGACCATGCCGAGTCGGGCGCCGTATTGACCACGGTTGCCGAGGACCTGTTCAAGCAAAACGAGTTCGACCTTGCTATCGGGGTGGGGCAGACCGTGGTCGGCAAGCAGCCGCCGGTCAAGCCGGCACTTGCGCGCACGGCATGGACGGTTATCGCTCATTCACAATTTGATCTCGCGAGATTTTCCGACGCTGAGTCCGCCTATTACAGTCTGCGGGCAGTGACGCCGGCCGATGATTCGACAGCGACTCAAGAGATCAAGGAGCGCATCGCCTCGTCCATTTACAAGCAGGGCGAGCAGGCACGTGATGCCGGCGACCTGGAAACCGCGATTACACACTTCACGCGACTTGGCGAGGTTGTACCGGATTCGAGTATCCGGGCGACAGCCGATTACGATGCGGCTGCTGCGCTGATCAATCTGCAGGCCTGGGATCGTGCATCGGGACAACTGGAGAGGTTCCGCCGCGACTATCCGGATAGCGAATTTGCGGACGATATCTCGCAGAAACTGGCGGTGACTTACCTCGAATCCGGCCGTTCTGCAAAGGCGGCGAGCGAATTTGAGCGTATCGCGACGGCGGCCACGAGTACTGACGATGTGCGGCGCGAAGCCTTGTGGCGAGCTGCCGAACTCTACGAGGAATCCGGACCCCTCGATTCCGAGCAACGTGTCCTGAATGACATCATCGATCGTTATCCTGACCCGATCGCGGAATCGATTGAAGCACGTGCGCGCCTGCTCGAGATTGCCGAGCAAACCGGCAATGAGCGCGAGCGCGTCGCGCGACTGGAAGAACTGGTCCGCATCGATGCGACAGCCGGTGCACAGCGCTCGGACCGTACCCGCTTCCTAGCGGCAACATCGGCCCTGGAACTCGCAGAGCCTGTACGCAGGCGCTTCGAGGTTGTGAAACTGACGCAGCCTCTGGCTGACAGCCTGAAGCTCAAGCGGGACCTGATGGAAGGTGTAATCTCCGCCTACACGGGTGCAGCAGACTACGGTGTTGCCGAAGTTACAACGGCAGCAACCTACCGCCTTGGCGAAGTCTATGAGCAGTTCTCGTCCGACCTGATGGAGTCGGATCGCCCGACGAATCTCGAAGCGGACGCGCTGGAACAATACGAAATCCTGCTCGAGGAGCAGGCCTTTCCATTCGAAGAGAAGGCCATCGATCTCTACAAGGCCAATACCGACCGTGCCGCCGACGGCGTGTACGACGAATGGGTTGAACAGAGTTTCGGCCGATTGGCAGGTTTGATGCCGGCACGCTATGCGAAGAAGGAGCGCGGAGAAGATGTTGTTACAGCGCCTAAATAGAACAACAGCGCTCGCGGCAGGACTGCTGGCGATACTTGTGACTGCGGGCTGCGCCGGTTCCGGCCTGATGGGTTCCTCGGGCTCCGGGTCTGCGGACACAGCCGAACGTGGGGCTGGATCCGCAGATGACCCGACCATACCGGCCCAGGCCCTGACCATGTTCGAGCAGGCCACGGCCGCGATGGCGTCTGGCGATTTCGTGGATGCCGAGCTCCGATTCAAGGAATTTGTGCTGCTGTATCCGGATTTTCCCGGTGCGCATGTGAATCTTGCGATTATCAGTGCGAAGAACGAGGACGACGCGGCGACGCGGGCTTCACTGGATGCCGCGCTGGCCGTCGACCCCAATCATCCTGCAGCATTGAACCAATTGGGCATGCTACTTCGCAGAAATGGCAAATTTCTTGAAGCAGAGGCCGCTTATTTGAAGGCTGTCACAGTTTCTCCCGAGTACGCCTTGGCACACTACAACCTGGGTGTTCTTAACGAACTGTACCTGCAGCGGCTCGCACCAGCGTTGCAACATTTTGAGGCCTATCAGGCACTTGTCGGTGAAGACAAGCAGGTCGAGAGATGGATCACTGATCTGAAGCGTCGCGTAGCGGCGAGTCAGAGCACGGCAAACGTGGCGGAATGAAGGACATGAGTACTCTCATAAAAAAGGTATTCGGCACCGGATTCATGCTCGCCATGTTGTTGGCAGCGTTTGCCACTTTCGCCCAGGATGCGGTGGAGGACGATGATGAGCTTATGCCGGCCGTCGATACGTCAGCTGTTATTGACGAGGACGAGGCGGCGGAGCCGGAGCCCGACATCACGCGGACGACGACAGGAAGCCGGGTCATGGACTCGATGGAACTGAGCCGGACGGAGATTACGGGCAACCAGGAGCTTCCCAAGGTGCTGTATATCGTGCCGTGGAAGAAGTCGGATCCCGGCGACTTGCTGGGCCGGCCCGTCAACACGCTGCTCGACGAGGTGCTCGCACCCGTGGACCGCGACGAATTTTTGCGACATGTCAGGTATTACGACGACCTGCATGGAGAGAAAGAGGAATAGCTGCTGGCGTGACCGTGTTGGTCATTCGGTAGTTTTTGAAACATCTGTTTAAGAGGAGCAGACAATGAGCACTGTAGTGCGTTTTTTCCAGGAAGGCGGACCGTTTATGATCCCCATCCTGTTGGTATTCGGGTTCGGTATCGCGATTGCGATCGAGCGCTGGACGTACCTGACCATGTCAGGCACCAGCAATCGGGCATTGTGGAAGAAGATCGTGCCTTTCCTGAAAGCAGGCAACTTCCAGGAAGCTGCTGCACACACGTCTAAGTCGAAGGCCGCTATCGGCTCGATTCTGACCTACGGCCTGTACCGCGTTAAGTCGGCACGACGTCGCGACGACATCGAGAAGGCGATGGAAGAAAGCCTGATGGAAGTCTTGCCGCGTCTTGAAAAGCGTACGCACTACATCGCGACGCTTGCGAACATTGCGACGCTGCTCGGCCTGCTGGGAACGATTATCGGTCTGATCGCCGCGTTCACGGCGGTAGCCGAAGCGAACCCGGCCGAGAAAGCCGACATGCTTTCCGCGTCTATTTCGACTGCGATGAACACGACGGCATTTGGCCTGATGGCTGCAATTCCGCTGCTGCTGATTCACGCGCTGTTGCAGACGAAGACGAATGCATTGGTGGACAGTCTCGAAATGGCCAGCGTCAAGTTCCTGAACGCGGTCACCGAACGTCAGCTAAATACTACCGGAGCGTAGGAAATGATCGGTAGCCGCAGAGGAGGTCACCGTCGTCGTCACGACGCGGTCGAACTCAACATCACGGCATTCATGAACCTGATGGTGATTCTGGTTCCGTTCCTGTTGATCACCGCGGTGTTCTCACGATTGGCGATTCTCGAATTGAATCTGCCAGGCTCCTCTAGTGAGCCCGTGGACCCGCAGGAACAGACATTCCAGCTCGAAGTCATCGTGCGTCAGGACAAGATTGAAGTCGGTGATCGTAACCAGGGCCTGTTGGGCATATACCCCAACGGCGAAGAGGGTTACGACTACGATGCGCTTGCGGTCAAACTGCTTGAACTCAAGGAGCGTTATCCTAGCAAGACGGATGCGTCCATTCTCCTTGAGCAGGACATTGCCTACGACACACTGGTGCAGGTCATGGACGCGGTCCGTGTTGCCCAGGAAGTCAACGAAGACGAAGGTCAGGTCGAACGTTCGGACCTGTTCCCTGATATTTCCATCGGCGATGCGCCGGTGCTCGACGGAGGTGCCTCGTAATGGTCAAGTCGGGTCGCGCCAAACGGATGGAGAAACACCACAAGCGCAATAAGGGCACAGGTGCTCTCAATCTCGTTTCGCTAATGGATATTTTTACGATTCTGGTGTTCTTCCTGCTGGTCAATTCGTCGGACGTGCAAACGCTGCCGAATGCCAAGGATATGAAGCTGCCGGAGTCCATCGCCGAGAAGAAACCGGAAGAAACAGTCACGATTCTTATCGGCAGGACCAACATACTTGTGCAGGGAACGCCTGTCGCCAGCATTGCAGAAGTGATGGCAACGAAGGGCAATGACATTCCCGAATTGCGCGAAGCACTACTGTCGCAAAACGATCGCGTGCTGCGCCGTGAGGCGAAGGACGACATCGCGGGTCGTGAAGTCACGATCCTGGGCGACAAGGACATCCCGTACCGTCTGCTGAAGAAAGTCATGGCGACCTGTACGGATTCGGATTACGGACAGATCTCGCTGGCCGTGCTGCAGAAGAGTTCAGACAAACTGGACGACCTTCAGGCGTCGTTGTAAGACGCGCTGTTAGAGATCAGGAGTCACGGAATTGGACTTACCGTTTTACAGAGAATATGAGCTGCCCTGGACGACTGGCCAGGATCAGGAAAAGAAATTCCAGCGTCTGCTGGGCATTGTCTTCCTGATCTGTATGGCGCTCAGTATCGTATGGCCGTTCATTCCTGTACCCGAGCCGGAACCGTTCGATGTCGAGGAGATCCCGCCGCGGATCGCACAGTTGCTGCTCGAAGAAGAGCCTCTGCCGCCGCCTCCGCCGCCCGAGCCCGAGCCCGAGGAAGTAGAGCCGGAAGACCCGGAACCGGAGCAGGTCGTGGAGACCGAGCCGGAGCCGGAGCCCGAGCCGGAACCCGAGCCGGTCGTGGATCGAACCGAACAGGCACGTGAAGAGGCACAGGCTGCCCTGATGCCATTCGCCGAAGATCTCGCTGATCTCGTCGACAAGGATCTGCAGGTTGCCGACGACCGTCCACTGACTGCTTCAGTCGGTGAGGCAGAACGCAACGAGCGCTCGATGATCACGTCGAAAGCCGGTACCGCGTCTGGCGGTATCAACACGGCAACGATGAGTCGTAACACTGGCGGTACCGGTATTGCCGGCCGCAATACGACACGTGTCGCGAGTCCGGTTGCAGGTCTGCAGGGTCCCGGAGCGAGCCGCGTTGGCTCGAGTGGCAAAGCATCACGTTCGCGCGAAGAAATCGAGCTCGTTTTCGATCGCAACAAGGGCGCTATCTTCGCTCTCTACAATCGCGCGCTGCGCCAGGACCCGTCGCTTGAAGGCAAGCTGGTCCTGCGTCTGACGATTGCGCCAAACGGCCGGGTCACGATGTGCGAAGTTGTATCGAGCGAACTCAACGATGCGGAACTCGAGCGCAAGCTCGTGCAACGCGTCAAGCTGTTCCAGTTCGAAGCCAGGGACGTCGAGGCGATTACGACTACCAAGCCGATCGACTTCTTCCCCGCCTAGTATTCGTCACTCTGCGCTTCCGGGTACACTTACCGGCATGGCGGACGAATACCCGGTCGAATGAGTAGCACTCCAGTTCCTTCCCGCGTCGCGCGTCGGCGCGTCGCAATCGATGGTGCCAATCGTCGGCGCCTGTACCTGTTTCGTCATGGTGCCGTTGACTACATCGATGACAACGGCGAACTGCTTGGCGACCCTGATCTCGTAAAACTCAATGCACGTGGCAGGGCGCAGGCCAGTGCGATGGCGGAACTGTTCGTCGATGTGCACGTTGACAAGGCCCTGTGCACTGGATTACCGAGGACGCGCGAAACAGGTCTGACCATCCTGGCCGACCGCAACATCGAGCTTGAGGTCATTTCCGAGCTCGAGGAAATTCGTCCAGTCAAAGGTGAGGCACCCGGCGGGTACGACGTCGTTAGCGACGTGGCGTTCTCGCATTGGCGAGCCGACCAGGAAGACGCGGCTTTTCTCGGTGGTGAGCGTTACCGCGATTTCTACGCGCGGATATCGACTGCCATGGACGAATTGCTGCTGGACGGATCGTGGCACGATCTAGCGGTCTTTGCCCATGGCGGCACCAACGCCGCGATCCTGGGCTGGGCGACTGGCGTTGGCCTGCAGGCTTTCGGCCTGCTCGACCAGTCCACCTGTTGCCTGAACGTCATCGACTTCGATTTCGACGATGACGGTGCCCTGCTGCGCAAGACTATTCGCGGCATGAATATTACGGCCGACGACCCGGTCATGCGCACGCGTGAAGCCGGTGATATGGAACTGCTCGCCAGGCGTCTATTGCGTGGCAAGGTCTGACGGATTTCCGCCTGTCGCGCAGGCCGATGCGCGTGTTCTTGTCCTGGGCAGCCTGCCCGGGCAAAAGTCGATAGCGGAACAGCAGTACTACGCGCACCCGCAAAACGCGTTCTGGCCGATCATGCGCGAGCTCTTCGGAATCGACGGTGACTACAGGTCGCGCCGTGAAGGATTGACGACACGCCGCATCGCCCTCTGGGACGTCCTGGCGAGCTCGGTGCGGCCCGGCAGCATGGACGCCGACATTCGACTTCACAGTGCGCAGGCGAACGATTTCAAGTCGTTCTTCGAGGTGCACACGCAGATCAGGCTCGTAGCATTTAACGGGAAGAAAGCCGAACAGCTGTTCGCCCGATTCGTGGATCCTGCGGTTCTTGCCGACACCGTCGTCACGGCCGGTTTGCCCTCAACGAGCCCGGCCTACGCCGCCATGCCGTTCTCCGGTAAGCTATCCGCCTGGCGAGAGGCACTGCTTCCGCCCTTGAGATAAAAACAGGAGGGGATGATGATTGGCTACGTGACGCTTGGCAGTAATGATGTGCCCCGTGCGGCAGCATTCTACGATGAGTTGCTTGCGCTGATAGGCGCAGGTCGGTTTTACGAGGGTGAGAACTTCGTTGCCTGGGCGACAGGGCCCGGCGCGCCGGCCCTGTCAGTAATAACACCTTTCGATGGCAACGCCGCCACTGTCGGTAATGGCACCATGGTCGCAATCGCCGTCGATTCGCCCGAGAAAGTTCAGGCCCTGCACGCCAAGGCGCTGGAACTGGGTGGTGCAGACGAAGGGGCGCCGGGACCCAGGATCGACAATTTCTACGCTGGCTATTTCCGTGATCTCGATGGCAACAAGCTGAATGCCTTTTGCATGGTAGACGCCGATTCATGAGCGGCGAACAGATCCTGCTGCCCATGCTGGGTGTGATGGTGCTGACGGCCGTGGTCTGGTTTGTGCTATATGCCAGGCGTATTCCCGCCATGCGCAGGGCAGGCAAGCCCGCACAGACTTACACGACGCCCGGTCCGGTAGTTGACTTACTACCTGAGGAAATCAGCTACCCGGCGAACAACTTTAAGAACCTCTTTGAACTGCCGGTGCTGTTTTACGGGTTATGCCTGTACCTGTACGTAACCGGAACGGCCGACAGCGTCGACGTGATCGCGGCGTGGGCATTCCTGGCGTTTCGCGTCATTCACAGCGCTATTCACTGCACCGTAAACATTGTCATGGCGCGGTTTATCGCCTACTGCGCAGGTGCGCTGGCGTTGTGGGTCATGCTGGCAAGGGCTGTCTGGGGCGCCTGCGAGGCAGCCATGGTCTGATAGTCAGAGCGCGCTGTCGCCGGTTTCGCCGGTCCGTATGCGCCAAACCTGGTCGATCGACGTGACGAAGATCTTGCCGTCGCCGACTTTTCCAGTCTTGGCCGCGTCGACGATTGCCTCGACCACGCGCTCGACGAGATCGTCGGAAACGGCGACTTCGATCTTGGCTTTTGGAAGAAAATCAACAACATACTCGGCGCCACGATAGAGTTCCGTGTGGCCCCGCTGGCGTCCGAAGCCCTTGACCTCGCTGACAGTCATGCCCTGGATGCCGACCTCACCGAGTGCATTGCGCACGTCATCCAGACGAAAGGGTTTTACAATGGCGGTCACGAGCTTCATTCGTTGGTTCTCCACGGCCAGTAGGCGATGGTGCGTATGCTAACAAAGAGACTGATAAAAGACCCACTCGGATTGCGCTACTACGGCGCCGTCGTTTTCTACGCAGTTGCGGCCTACGCTGGCGGGTTTGCGGCGCTGTTTTCGCCCAACTGGATGGTCAACCTGGCGGGCACATTGCTCCTTGCCCACGGCATGATCATCGCCGCGTATATGATTCACGAATGCGGCCACAACATGGTGTTTGAGCACAGTCGGCATAACGCATTTCTCGGCCGTGTCATGAGTTGGCTCTGCGGTGCAGCGTATGGCACTTATGAAGACATGCGCTACAAGCACTTCCGGCATCATGTCGACAACGATGATGTCGTCTGGTTTGACTACGATCGTTTCTTCGAGTCGCACCCGATTGTCACGCGCGTAGTGCGCTTCCTCGAGTGGTTCTATATTCCGGCGCACGATCTGCTGATGCATGGCGTCATGGTGTTTACGTCGTTCGTGATTCCGCAGCGGCGCGACCAGAGATCACGAAACGTGATTGTTATCCTGATACGTGGTGGGATCTTCCTGGCCTTGCTTGCATTCGTGCCGAAAGTGGCCCTGCTTTACGTGCTTGCATACTTGCTCATGATGCACGTACTGCGGTTCATGGACAGCGTGCAACATGACTATCCTTACAACCTGACGCTGTTCGACTACGTCAAACCGCCGCACAAGGGTGACAAGGAATGGGAGCAGGTTCACACGTTCAGCAACCCGATCAGCCTGCGATTCCCGAGACTGAACTGGCTGGTGCTCAATTTTGGCTATCACAATGCGCACCATGCGGACATGAACCTGCCTTTCTATCGTCTGCCGGCCTTGCACGCTGAATTGACGGGCAACGATCCGGCTCGCGTTATACCTTTCCTGTCGCAGCTGAAGTTGTATCATCGCAACCGCGTCCGCAGGATCTATAATCCGCAACCAGAAGACTACCCGAAGGGTGAGGCGTACCTGGAGACAGCACAGTCGGGTCGAGGCCCAGTTGGTGGGAATGCCGCTTCGTTCCTTACGTCATTCTGAGACTCAAAAAAACAAAAAGAGGGGGATATTCATGTCGGATAACTCACAAGTTGGCAGGATAGGCTGGATTGACATGACCGTTGACGATGCAGACGGTCTGCGTGACTTCTATAAGAACGTCGTCGGTTGGGGGGTCGAGGATGTTTCGATGGGGGACTACTCGGACTATTCGATGACGCAGCCGGAAAGCGGCGAAGCCGTGTCCGGTATATGTCATGCGCGCGGCGGCAATGCTGACCTTCCGGGAGGGTGGCTTATCTATATTACGGTCGCGGATGTCGATGCAAGCGAGGCAGCCTGTACAGCGAACGGAGGCGAAGTCCTCGTAGCACCGAAGGGGCTGGCGGGTGGGCGCTTCTGCGTTATTCGCGATCCTTCGGGCGCGACGGCGGCGCTCTACCAGCCCTGAGATGCCTACATCGAACGTATTCGATTCGCCCGAATGGCACGCCCAGGTTGCGGCACTCGTGGCTGCGACCGACAGCAGGGCAATCGCCGAGCAGCTTGTGTCGCTAATCTGCCTGACCGTGGGCAATGACGGTACGAGCTTGCTAGCGTTTCACAAAGACGCGGCGCCCGAAGTGCTCGCGCACTCGCTCGCCCCTGCAAACAGGCGGCATTTCCTCGACCGTTATCTTGCCGGGCCCTACCTGCTCGACCCGCTGTACCAGATGGCGATCTCAGACTCGAAGCCGACCATGTGCCGGTTTCGCGACACCCAGCCCGACCGCTTCCGGTCGAGCGAGTACTACCACCAGTACGTGGAACGAACGCACCTCGTTGACGAAATGGATTTCCTGCGCGACATGTCGCCAATGAGCACGCTGGTAATCGTCGTTGGGCGAACCCGGAATCGGCTGACGCGCGCCGAGCGGAATCGCCTCGAGACCATAGAACCGATTGTCGTTGCGGCGATGCAGCGCGTGTGGGACAAGTGGCAGCAAACCAGCACGCCTGATCGCGGTATTCACCAGCGCCTTACGGAGTGCTTCGACAACTTTGGCGACAAGGTTCTCACACAACGCGAGCGCGAGATTACGCAACTCCTGTTACGGGGTCATTCCACCAAGTCGGTTGCGCGGGAGCTCGACATCGCACCCGGTACGGTTATGGTCCACAAGCGCAACCTGTTTTCAAAACTCGGGATAACATCGCAATACGAGTTGTTTTCACGATTCATAGATAATCTGTCGCAAGGATGAGGGAGTTTGCAAGTCATGAACATTTGGAGGGCAGCGGCGCTGGTGGCCGTTCTTCTGGGCGGGTGTACGTCTGAATCGACGCAGCCCGTGACTCTGAAGTTGTCGGATGCCGACGGTAGTCCCGTCGCAAATGCGCGCCTCATCTGTCATGACGATGGGGTGCTTTTCGGTACAACCGATGAGCATGGCGTGCTGACGCTGCAGGTGCCAGGGCGGAACATGCCTGATGACGGTTTTACGCCCGATTGCCAGGTCGCATATTTTCGGACCGACAATGACCAGTTCGGTCGGCATTTCTGGTTTGCCCGATTCGTACGCGGTGAAGACGTCAACGCGAAAGCGCATTCTGTTGAATTGATCGATCGCGGCAACTGATTCACTACCCCGCGATTGGTATTCATCCCGTGTAGTACGGCCCGGACAATGGTGCAAACTCGTGCATCATTCGCAGAGGTAGCCAGTCATGTTTGAATTCGATTTCGGTCACGGCGAAGACCTCGATCTGTTACGCGAAACGGTGCGCAGTTTTGCGACCGACCGCATCGCACCCCGTGCCGCGGAAATCGATAAGAACAACGAATTTCCTCGCGACCTGTGGCCTGAGCTCGGCGACCTGGGCCTGCTCGGCATTACAGTTGAGAGCACCTACGGCGGTTCCGAGCTCGGATATCTCGCACACGTTATTGCCATGGAAGAGATCAGTCGTGCATCCGGTTCGGTCGGCCTGTCGTATGGCGCGCACTCGAATCTCTGTGTAAACCAGTTGCGTCGCTGGGGTAACGACGAGCAAAAGCAGAAGTACCTGCCGAAGCTGGTTTCCGGCGAATACCTGGGGGCGCTCGCGATGAGTGAGCCGGGTGCTGGTTCTGATGTAATGGGTATGCGAACCACGGCGGTCAGGGACGGTGATGACTACATCCTCAACGGCTCGAAGATGTGGATCACGAATGGGCCTGGCGCGGACGTCATGATCGTCTATGCGAAGACAGCTCCTGATGCAGAAAAAAAGAACATCAGCGCGTTTATCGTGGAGGGGGGCACAAGAGGTTTCTCGACACCGCAGAAACTCGACAAGCTCGGTATGCGCGGATCCGATACGAGCGAGGTGCTTCTCGAGGACTGTCGAATTCCTGCGGCAAATCGTCTCGCCGAGGAGGGCAAAGGGGCCACAATTCTCATGAGCGGCCTCGACTACGAGCGCGTCGTGCTTTCCGGTGGCTCGCTCGGCATCATGGCCGCGTGCATGGACTTGGTCATGCCCTACGTCCACGACCGCAAGCAGTTTGGCCAGCCGATCGGCGAGTTCCAGCTTATGCAGGGCAAGATCGCCGACATGTACACCACGATGAACTCCTGTCGGGCGTATGTGTACGCAGTGGCGCGCGCCTGCGATCGTGGCCTGACTACCCGCTTTGATGCGGCTGGATGTATCCTCGTCGCTGCAGAGAAGGCGACCTGGATGGCCGGTGAGGCTATCCGGGCGCTGGGCGGCAATGGATATATCAATGAATTTCCCGCCGGACGCCTGTGGCGTGACGCCAAGCTTTACGAGATCGGTGCGGGTACCAGCGAGATTCGGCGTATGCTGATCGGCCGCGAACTGTTTAACGCTACCAAGTGAGTCGATGCCCGTAATCCAGACAAAAGTCGATCGCAAATCGGACGATTTCAAAAAAAACCTGGCCCTCCACGAGGAACTGGCCCAGGGGCTGCGCGAAATTGACGACTATGTCATGCAGGGCGGCTCTGAGCGTGCGCGCGAGAAGCACTTGAAGCGCGGAAAGCTCCTGGCACGCGATCGCATCAATGCATTGCTGGATAACGGCGCACATTTCCTCGAAATCGGCCGCCAGGCCGCCTGGCAGGTCTACAGTGACGATGTGCCCAGCGCGGGTATCGTGACGGGGATCGGCCGTATTCACGACACGGAATGCATGATAGTAGCGAACGATGCGACCGTGAAGGGCGGCACTTATTACCCGTTAACCGTCAAGAAACATCTGCGGGCGCAGGAAATTGCCGAGGAGAATCACCTGCCGTGCATTTACCTTGTCGATTCCGGCGGCGCTTTTCTACCGCGGCAGGACGAGGTATTTCCCGACCGTGACCACTTCGGTCGGATCTTCTTCAACCAGGCGCGACTGTCGGGGAAGGGCATTCCGCAGATAGCCGTCGTCATGGGCTCCTGCACAGCCGGCGGAGCCTACGTTCCCGCTATGTGCGATGAGTCGATCATCGTGCGCAACCAGGGAACGATCTTCCTGGGCGGCCCCCCATTGGTTAAAGCCGCTACCGGCGAAGTCGTCGACGCTGAAACGCTGGGCGGCGGCGCCGTGCATTCACGCATCTCCGGTGTGACAGATCATCTCGCCGATGACGACGCACACGCACTAGCCATCGCTCGTGACATCGTGGCGAATCTGAATGTCGAACGTAAACCGAGCGTTAGGCGTCATGAGGTCGCAGAACCGGTCTACCCGGCCGAAGACATCTACGGCATTGTGTCGCGCGAGTTTCGCTTCCCCTACGATATTCGAGAGGTGATTGCTCGCATCGTCGACGGTTCCGAGTTTCACGAGTTCAAGAAGTTGTACGGCGCCACGCTCGTCTGCGGTTTCGCACGCATTGATGGCTACCCGGTGGGGATCGTTGCAAACAACGGCATCCTGTTTCCGGAGTCGGCGCAGAAGGGCGCGCACTTTGTGCAACTCTGTAACCGCCGCCGTATACCGCTCGTCTTCCTGCAGAACATCACGGGTTTCATGGTGGGCAAACGCGTCGAGCAGGCGGGCATCGCCAAGGACGGCGCCAAGATGGTCAATGCAGTCGCGACAGCGAATGTGCCCAAGTTCACAGTGGTTGTTGGCGGCTCTTTCGGTGCAGGAAACTACGCCATGTGCGGACGGGCCTATAGCCCGCGCATGATGTGGATGTGGCCGAATGCGCGTATTTCCGTTATGGGCGGTGACCAGGCGGCGCTCGTGCTATCGACGGTCAGGCAGGATGGCATTGAGGCACGTGGCGAAGAATGGCCTGAGAACGAAAAAGCCGATTTCGAAGACATGATTCGCGCCCAGTATGAGAACCAGGGCAACCCGTACTATGCGAGTGGCCGCCTCTGGGACGACGGCGTCATCGATCCGCTGGAGACGCGCTCCGTACTTGCGCACGGCTTGTCAGCTGCGATGAATCACACCCAACCCGACGAAAAGCCGTTCGGCATTTTCCGCATGTGACGGTACACTCTGCCGCCATGAGCGGTCGCCAGGAACAAAACACAGGAACGCGTGAGGTGCGTGCGGCGCATCGTTTCGATGCAGGTCGCCTTGAATCCTGGCTCGACGCTCACGTTGATGGATTTCGCGGTCCAATGTCGGTTTCCCAGTTCAAAGGGGGGCAGTCGAATCCCACCTACCTGCTGTGCGCAGCATCCGGCAACTATGTGCTGCGGCGTAAACCGCCCGGCGAATTGCTCAAGTCCGCACATGCCGTCGATCGCGAGTTCAGGGTCATCAGTGCCTTGCATGCTTCGGGGTTCCCTGTGCCACGACCGTACGTACTGTGTGAGGACGACGAGGTCGTCGGCACGGCCTTCTACCTCATGGAACATGTCGATGGCCGAATCTTCTGGGAACTGGATCTGCCGGGTATGGAGCCGGCCGAGCGAACTGCCATCTACGACAACGTCAATGCGACAATTGCGAAGCTGCACACCCTGGATCATGAGGCGATGGGGCTCAGCGACTACGGTGTGCCCGGGAACTACTTTGAACGCCAGATCTCGCGCTGGACGAGGCAGTATCGAGCGTCAGAGACCGGCACGGTCGCGACCATGGACCAGCTCATCGACTGGCTCCCGGAGAACATCCCGGACGACGATTCCGTCAGCGTCGTGCACGGCGACTTTCGGCTGGACAACATGATCCTGCACCCGACAGAGCCTCGCGTGATCGCAGTGCTTGACTGGGAGTTGTCGACGATTGGTCATCCGCTGGCCGATTTCACGTACCATCTCATGGCCTGGCAGATGCCGGAAATCGGCATTGGTTCCGTGGGTCTTGCGGGCAAACCGATCGCGGATCTTGGTATCCCCGACGAGGATGCCTACATTGCGCGATACTGCGAGCGCACGGGGCGTAAGACGGGGATAGCGGGGCGCGACTTCTACTCGGCATTCAATTTCTTCAGGCTGGCGGCCATCCTGCAGGGCATCGCCGGCAGGGTCAGGGACGGGACAGCAGCCAGTGCACATGCGGCACAGGCTGTAAAAGCGGTGCAACCGCTGGCAGACTTGGGCTGGCAGTATGCCGCCAAACACGGATGAACCATGGCACTTGATTACGACAAGCTCATGTCCAAGGTCGAGAACGACCTACCATTCAACTACACCGATGCCGACGCGATGCTTTATGCGCTCAGCATCGGTATGGGAACAAATCCACTGGACGAGAGTGAGCTCGACTATGTGTACGAGCAGGGCGTGCCGCTCAAGACCGTGCCTACGTTGGCGACGGTCCTCGTGCCGGAGATGTTCCCGGTTGGACTCGGCTGGGACTACAGCCAGATTCTGCACTCGGAGCAACGCCTGCACCTGTTTCGCCCGCTGCCGCCGGCAGCGGACCTGCTGATCAACAAGCGTGTTGTCGACGCGTTCGACCGGGGACCCCAGCGCGGCGCGTTGATCCTGCTTGAAGCTGAGGGTCGCCTGGCCAGTGACGATACGG
>Ga0224508_10001279_pt1 | contig 22745 bp, 20 predicted proteins | sample SF_Jan12_sed_USG_4_FD_170157 | JGI IMG/M metagenome (GOLD analysis project Ga0224508, IMG submission 170157) | Sediment microbial communities from San Francisco Bay, California, United States - SF_Jan12_sed_USGS_21 | ecosystem: Environmental > Aquatic > Marine > Sediment | place: USA... | reverse complement strand
GACAAGTTGCTAATTGCCACTGGCTCGCATCCCACATCTCCTCCGGTATCGGGAATAGATTTGCCAGATGTGCACCCGTGTTGGACGCTGGAAGATGGACGCAAAATAGCTGCCCAGGCGCAACCGGGCGCCAAAGTGGTATTGATGGGTGCGGGTTTTATCGGTTGCATCATCCTGGAGGCCCTGGCCGCCCGTGAGGTTGATCTCACCGTGGTGGAGCTGGAAAACCGTATGGTGCCGAGGATGATGAACGACACCTCCGGCAACCTGATTAAGCAGTGGTGTCAGTCTAAGGGGGTAAACGTCCATACCTCCACCAAAGTGCAAGCGATCGGACAGGGTAATGGCAGTCATAAACTCAGCGTCACCTTGGACAGCGGTGAGACTGTGCCAGCCGACCTAGTGATTTCCGCAACCGGGGTGGCGTCTAACATGGCTCTGTTGGAAGGATCAGGGGTGAAGACGGATTTCGGGATCCTGGTGAACGAGTATCTGCAGACCAGTGATTCGAACATCTATGCCGCCGGCGATGTGGCTCAGGGTAAGGATTTTTCCACGGGGGAGTATTCCGTGCAGGCAATTCAACCCACGGCCGCCGACCACGGCCGAATCGCGGCGATGAATATGGCAGGTAAGAAAACTCGTCATCAGGGTAGTGTGAACATGAACGTATTGGACACCCTAGGCTTGGTGTCTAGTTCGTTCGGGCTATGGATGGGAGTAGCTAATGGTGATTCAGCTGAGTTGTGTCAACCGGAAAGCTATGAGTACCTCAATCTACAGTTCCAAGATGACATATTGGTAGGGGCCAGTAGTCTTGGATTAACCGAACACGTTGGCGTTGTGCGTGGACTTATCCAGAGTAAAGTGCAGTTGGGTGCCTGGAAGGACAAATTGATGCACGAGCCCAACCGCTTAATGGAAGCTTACATAGCGAATACTCAAGCCATTGGGTATAACAGTGCGGTTTCGCGTTAAGTTCCGGTCTATGTAACTCAGCAGACTCCGTCTTAGCGGCTCCGACCGACTCCGCCGAACGAGCTGCCATGGATGCGTGTTTGACTCCAGAGTTCAAATTTGTGCGCGAGATGGGGATCAGCCATGCGGAATTTTTCCGAAGCCTGTCCAGCGCCTTAATCGGCGAAGAGTTTACCGTTTCTGACCGTGGAGCGCGTGTTTCGTACGCCGGCGGTATAATCGAATTGACTCTATCTGAGGAGCGCATACGTAAGCTTGGGTCGCTGGGACTTCCCCGCACCATGGTGGAGTTCAAATTCAGTGGATTGTCACAGCAACAGGCGGACCGCTTCATGGATCGTTTTGAACTCCATTTTCGGCGCGGCGGTGGGTGATAGTGGTATTTGGATCGTTGCCACACCGCGACCTTGCCTTTGTTAACAGTATCAAGGAGAAACGAAATGACAAAAGTTAGGATGTCGTCTCACGTTAACGTTTCAGCGGGCAAGCTTTGGGAGTTGATCGGTGGGTTCAACGCCCTACCCGACTGGCACCCAGCGGTGGAAAAGAGCGAGCTGGAGGAGGGTGGCCAGGTGCGGCGTCTAAGTGTGGCGGGAGGCGGTATCATCGTGGAACGGCTGGTGGCCTCGGACGATAACGGGCATAGTTATAGCTATTCTATTGAGGACAGTCCCTTGCCGGTGGCGAATTACACCTCCGAATTGCGGGTGAAAGACGCTGGCGACGGCTGCGAGATTGAGTGGTCGAGTAATTTCGAGCCCAGTGGAGTCCCAGAGTCGGAAGCGGTGAAGGTTATAGAAGGCATATACCAGGCTGGGATGGAAAACTTAAAGAAGATGTTTGGAGGTTAATCCAGCAGCCACACGTTTCGCGCGCCGGCGCGTAGTTGGAAACAAGTGCGCTGTTAGAAAATTCCCATGAGTAGAGTTGTGTCAGTGCAGAGCGCAAAATCCTTGGTGGACACTCTTGGACGCCAAATCCAGGATTTGCGTATATCAGTCACGGACCGCTGCAATTTTCGTTGTGTCTATTGCATGCCGAAGCATATTTTCGGCTCCGACTACCCGTTCCTCAAGCGCGATGCATTGTTAACTTTTGAAGAGATCGAGCGGCTGGTGAGCATATTCACTCAATTCGGAGTGAAGAAGATTCGTCTCACCGGTGGCGAACCGTTGACGCGTCGCGGGATAATTGACCTCGTTGGGTTTCTGGCGAAGTTGCCTGGTGTAGACGACATCACCATGACCACCAATGGCTCGCTGTTGAACAAGCACAGGGCGTGTGCGCTCAAGGATGCGGGTCTGAAACGAATCACCATTAGTCTGGATTCTTTGGACGACGAAGTCTTCCAGGCCGTCAATGATGTGAATTTCGGTGTCGATTCAGTGTTGCGGGCCATCGACAATGTCGCGGAAGCAGGCCTCGGCCCGGTTAAGGTAAATATGGTTGTAAAACGCGGCGTCAACGACCAGAGTGTCATACCTATGGCGAAATACTTTCGCGGGACTGGTCAAATCCTACGTTTCATCGAGTATATGGATGTGGGCTCCACCAATGACTGGCAGATGCAAGACGTGTTGACGTCGGCGGAGCTGGTGGAGATGATTCACGCCGAGTTCCCTATCGAACCGATGACACCCAATTATAACGGGGAAGTTGCAAAGCGTTGGCGCTATCAGGATGGCGCCGGTGAGATCGGGATTATCTCATCAGTGACACAACCGTTTTGCCGAGGCTGTACTCGGGCAAGGCTGTCTGCAGAGGGTTCGCTCTATACTTGCCTGTTTGCCAGCCAAGGTCACGACCTGCGAGCGATGTTGCGTGCGGGCGCGACCGATGAAGAGCTGGCCGGTGCCATTTCCTCAATTTGGCGACAGCGCAGCGATCGCTATTCAGAGATCCGTACTTTGCAAACGGCACAACTGCCCAAGGTTGAGATGTCTTATATCGGTGGATAACCGACTTGGGGATTAATACTTAACGTGACAGCGACGCGTGGCTGCGATTCGTAGTCCAGTGACTGTCAAGGTTGTCAAGTTGACTGAGCAGCTACCGAAGGCCGCTATGCCAGCCTGGCAGGCCTACAGCGCTATGGGGACCAGTAAGGCGCGACATTTCTCCTATCTAACTGAGCTCGAGGATCGCTATGGGTCAGCAGGGTTTGCAGGGGTGGAGGAAAAACAAGCCCTGCGTATGTTATTGCAGGATCACGACGCCCAGGTTGCGACATTCTGTAGTGCGATGCGTGAGCTCAAGGCTAAGGACCCACAGGCCCACGCCGAGCTGATTGCGTGTATCGCATCATCTAGCGCATCCACTAAGGGGTCTGGTGACTCCGGCAATAATGATCCTGCTTAACCGAGGCTGGTGACCCTCTCGCCAGCAACGTTCGTTGCGTGACTGAAATGAATGAGCGGCAACGTTACCGATACAGCCGACAGATTCGTTTGCCAAAGGTCGGCGAACAGGGCCAGGAACGTTTACTGGCATCGCGCGCATTAATTATTGGTATGGGCGGGTTGGGTTGTCCCGTTTCCATGTATCTTGCCGCAGCCGGTGTGGGTCATCTGGTGATAAGCGACTACGATCGTGTGGACGAGTCAAATTTGCAGCGTCAGATCGCGCACGCCGCTCGCGACATCGGAGAACTTAAAGCGACTTCGGCCAAGTCTACGTTGCTTGCACTGAACCCCGAAGTACGGGTCGATGCAGTTGACTGGGAGCTAGATGACCAAGAATTGAATCAACAAGTGCGTTTAGCGAACGTAGTGGTGGACTGCACCGATAATTTCCCGACGCGGTTTGCGGTGAATCGGGCTTGCATACAGACTGCCACACCGCTGGTGATTGGCTCAGCCATACGGCTGGAAGGGCAGTTGATGACCTATCTGCCAGAAGTGTCGGACAGTCCTTGTTACCGTTGCCTTTATCGTGACGAGGAGATCACCGCTGCGACCTGCAGTGAAGAGGGTGTGCTCGCGCCGGTGGTTGGGGTAATCGGCAGCTTACAGGCAGTAGCGGCCATTAAGGTTTTACTCGGTCAGGCGGATACGCTGAGCGGGCAGGTGTTGTTGTTCGATGCAGATAGAGTGGAATGCCAGTCCATGCGATTGCCAAAGAATCCTGACTGTCCGGACTGCGGGGCGGGTTGATGCTGTCAGGTGTGCGACTGCTGGCTGGATTCAATCCGCAAGGTGATTTCCCGAAATATCTTGTTGCGTAAGACAAAAGCTCGACACATCCACTCATTTGCCAGTCGGCTCCATATCAGACTGATGGCGTCGGGGTAATAGGTTTCCTCGACGTCCGTGGCCGATGGCTGCGGGGGTCCAGTAGGATGGGAATGATAGATCGCTAATAAGTCCCAACCACGACGCTCTAAAGTTTGGAATATCTTAAGTTGTTGTTCCGCATCCATTAGAAACCGGTTGGGGCTGTCCAGTACGTTCTCTACTGGGTATACCTCAATGGAAGTTCCATTGCGTCCGGCCACCAGTCCGCACGCCTCTTTGGGAAGATCTTGGATCACGTGACGCCGCATCCGTTCGAGATGTCTCGCGTGGAGGTGGATCTCAGTGAGCGGATCCTGTGATTTCAACATCGCAAAGAATGCAAATCTATTATTTCCAGACGTACAGATAGTGCTCGAGAGCCGGTTGCAATGATATGCTCTTAAAAGATGGCGACCGAGTCCAGGATCAAGCGAACCCCCAATTGCGTGGATAGTCCGTATGCCGGTGCACTGTCTGTGGGTGACGCTCGGGCACGCATCCATACCGCTATAGAGCCCGTCGTTGGTGACGAATGTGTCGCCCTGCGCGATGCATTGAGCCGTATCTTATACGAACCGATATGTAGTCCCATCAATGTGCCGTCACACACCAATTCCGCGGTTGACGGTTACGCCATCCGGGGAGCGGATCTGTCGCAAATTGGCATCGCTGAGTGGGACATAGTGGCCACCGTATTGGCCGGGCGACCCTATACGAAAACCGTAGAATCCGGTGAGGCGGTGCGCATTATGACCGGCGCTAAGATGCCTCTGGGCGCGGACACGGTAATTATGCAAGAGCACGTAGAACTGCGAGGGGATACGATCTGTATCGGACAGGCACACAGACCCGGTGAGAACGTCCGCGCAGCCGGTGAAGATCTCGCCGTCGGCGATACCGTGTTGCGACCAGGTAAGCGACTCACCCCGGCGGACCTTGGTTTGTTGGGCTCGTTGGGCATCGCCGAGGTCAGGGTGCGCCGTACAGTGCGTGTGGCGTTCTTCTCTACCGGGGATGAGTTGCGCTCGATCGGGGAGATCATTGGTGACGGTGAGATCTACGATAGCAATCGTTACACGTTGTATGGAATGCTCACACGATCCGGTGTGGAATTGATCGACATGGGCGTAGTCCGTGATCGTCCACAAGAAATAGAGAACGCCTTCAGACAAGCAGCCGACTGCGCTGATGTAGTCATCACTTCGGGTGGAGTGTCTGTGGGTGAGGCAGATTACGTTACAAGCACATTAGAAAACCTTGGGCAGATCGATTTTTGGAAAATTGCGATGAAGCCGGGTCGTCCTTTGGCTTTTGGTCGTTTGGGAGACGCCGTGTTTTTTGGGTTGCCGGGGAACCCTGTAGCAGTGATGGTGACGTTTTATCAGTTCGTGCAACCCGCACTAATGAAGTTGATGGGATGGGTTGCACCAGATATGCCGCCCATGGTGAAGGCGACTTGCAGGTTTCGCATTAGGAAAAAGTCGGGTCGCACTGAGTTTACCCGCGGGATAATGAGTGGATCTGCCGATGGCTATGTGGTCGAGAGTGCTGCCCCACAGGGTTCTGGTATCTTGCGCTCCATGAGCGCAGCCAACTGCTTCATTGTGCTGCCGCATGAGCAGGGTGACGTGGAGCCGGGAATGGAGGTTGAAGTGCAGCCGTTCGCTGGATTGATTTAATTGATTTGATACGGGCAGTGACTGCTTGGGCCGTTAGACCACACTAAATAATGCCCTGCATTAGCAGCAATCACACAAAAGATCACTATAACTTTATGCTTTAAGCAATGGCCAGAAAACGAAGCCAATCCACAGATACACAAAAAAAATTAGCACTTGGCATTGGACCCGGCGGACCCCGGAGTACTGAGTTGGAGCGAGTGCCCCTTGGTCTGTTTGCCGAGCGTGCGTATCTGCATTACTCCATGTACGTGATCTTGGATCGTGCCTTACCCCATATCGGAGACGGGTTAAAGCCGGTTCAACGACGCATAATTTATGCCATGTCTGATCTCAGTCTTCACGCCTCGGCGAAATTCAAGAAATCCGCTCGAACCGTCGGTGATGTGATCGGAAAGTTTCATCCCCACGGGGACTCCGCTTGTTACGAAGCCATGGTGTTGATGTCGCAGCCATTCTCCTATCGCTACCCGTTGATAGATGGACAAGGGAATTGGGGTTCGGCCGACGATCCAAAATCTTTTGCCGCCATGCGCTACACTGAGTCGCGGCTTACCCGGTATGCGCAAGTATTGTTAGAGGAACTGGGACAGGGGACAGTGGACTGGACGCCTAATTTTGATGGGACTCTGGAGGAACCTCGATTAGTGCCAGCGCGGTTACCGAATGTTTTGCTCAACGGAGCCTCAGGTATCGCCGTGGGCATGGCCACAGATATCCCTCCACACAATATCCGAGAGATCGCGAGTGCCTGTGTGCGTTTGCTGGAATCGCCTAGGTGCTCGGTAGCCGAACTGTGTGAGCACGTCAAAGGCCCGGACTTTCCCACTGACGGGGAAATCATCACCCCCCCGGATGAAATTCGGCAAATCTATGAGACTGGCAGCGGATCGGTACGCCAACGCGCCACCTGGACAAAGGAAGGGGAGAACATTGTCGTCACCGCACTCCCTTATCAAGTGTCCGGGGCTAAGGTGTTGGAGCAGGTGGCGGCGCAGATGGAGGTGAAAAAACTGCCTATGGTGGTCGATCTACGCGACGAGTCGGATCACGAGAATCCAACCCGACTCATTATTGAACCTCGTTCTAATCGCGTGGATGCACAGGAACTAATGAATCATTTGTTTGCCACCACAGATCTGGAGCGAAGTTATCGGGTGAATATGAACATGGTCGGCCTGGATGGTCGTCCTCGGGTCTATAACTTACGCGAAGCTCTAAAGGAGTGGTTAGGTTTTCGCATCGAGACGGTACGTCGCCGACTACAACATCGCTTGGATCGTGTTAGCGCACGTTTGCATATCCTCGACGGCCTGTTAGTTGCTTATCTCAACATCGATGAAGTCATTGGCATCATTCGTGCCGAGGACGACCCCAAACCCGTGCTGATAAAGCGCTTCAAGCTCAGCGAAGCACAAGCGGAGGCGATTCTCGAACTCAAGCTCCGTAATCTCGCGAAACTTGAGGAGTTCAGGATTCGCTCTGAACAAAAAGAGCTTCGTCGCGAGCGCACTGCGCTGGAGAAAGTATTGAGCTCAAAATCGCGCCTGAAACGATTAGTCCGAGACGAGATTCTCGCCGACGCAGAAGAGTTTGGTGACCACAGGCGTTCGCCTATTGAAGTGCGCGCAGCGGCCAAGGCACTGAATCACATTGAGCTCATCGCGTCGGAACCTATAACAGTGGTGTTATCGGGAAAAGGATGGATTCGGGCCGCCAAGGGACATGAAGCGGATCCCCGTGAGCTGAATTATCGCTCTGGAGACCACTATCTACACCATGCCCGTGGTAAGAGTAACCAGCTTTTAGTCAGTATTGATAGCACCGGTCGAGCCTACACGTTACCGGCGCACAACTTGCCTTCTGCGCGTGGACAGGGAGAGCCATTGAGCAGCAGTCTTAATCCGCCACCCGGAGCGAGCTTTGCCGGGTTGATGTTAGGTGACGAGGGAGATAAGTACTTATTGGCTACTGACGCTGGCTATGGATTCGTTACCAGTCTCGGGGATCTGCAAACCAAGAACAGATCAGGAAAAGTGGCCGTCAAGGTACCATCGGGTGCAAGGGTATTGCCACCACAGCGTGTCCGCGATACCGAAGAAGACTGGCTTGCGGTCGTTACCAATCAGGGACGATTGCTGGTGCTAGCACTGTCAGAGTTACCGCAAATGGCTCGGGGGAAGGGGATAAAGATGATCAACATCTACTCTGCCAAATTTAAAAAACGAGAGGAATACGTCAGCGCTATCGCCTTATTTCAAGAGGGAGAACAATTGTTGGTGCATGCCGGAAAACGATACCTCAAGTTAAAGCCAGCTGAGATTGATCACTATGTGGGAGAACGTGCGCTTCGTGGACTTAAGCTACCGCGGGGCTTTCAACAAGTAAGGGGGCTTGAAGTGGCGGACTAGCAATCAGGCTCATCTGTTTCGTGCTGGTCCACGCAACAATAAAAAGGCGCCCAAGCCTAATGCGATAGTTACGAAGGCTAGCCAGCGCGTGTCGATGCTATTAAGGAGCTTAACTCCTATCTTAATTGATCGAGCGCCGGTTTTCAGCAGTGCGCACCCTAGAGCGACGCGGGTCAGTTTCACAATCATTTGACGGAAACACCCTTGGGTTAGCGCCGTCTACCCGCTTGTGTTTGCCAGTTAAAAGGGAAGGGCGAGTCCCGGACGGGTTGACTCGAACAGATCACGGAAGCGATTTTGGATGCGGGTTAATGCGGCCTCGTCATCGCCTTCAAATCTCAACACGAGAATGGGTGTGGTGTTGGATGCTCGCACCAAGCCGAATCCATCGTCAAACTCCACACGTAATCCATCGATGGTGCTTACTTGCGCATCGTCAAAGCTGGCATTGCTAGCGAGCTCCTCCATCAGCACGAAATGCTCGCCCTCGATCATCTCCAAACGTAGTTCTGGTGTATTTACTGCATCGGGAAGGGCGCCGAAAATTTCTGTGGGAGAGCGCGTGTCGTTGGATAGCAGCTCTATTAGCCTCGCCCCGGCGTACAAGCCGTCGTCGAACCCGTACCAGCGCTCCTTAAAGAAAAAATGTCCGCTCATCTCACCGGCGAGCGCTGCGCCGGTTTCCCTGAGTTTTGCCTTAATGAAAGAGTGTCCTGTCTTCCACATCGTGGCTCGCCCCCCTGCTTCGTTGATAGCGTTGGCGAGGTTACGCGAACACTTGACGTCATAGATGATCTCCGCCCCCGGTTGGCGCGACAGCACGTCCTGTGCGTACAACACCATCTGCCGGTCCGGCCATACAATCTCGCCCCCTGGAGTGATCACCCCAAGGCGGTCTCCGTCACCGTCAAATGCGAGCCCGACATCTGCTTGGGTTTGTTTGACTGCAGTAATGAGATCCGCGAGGTTTTGGGGCTGACTGGGGTCAGGATGGTGATTGGGAAACCGTCCGTCAACCTCACAGAAAAGACTGGTTACGTCACAATCCAACGCCTCATAAAGTTTTGGTGCCACTGCCCCGGCCACACCGTTGCCACAGTCGATGACGATCCGAAGCTTGCGACCGGGTTTGATGTCACCCGCAATACGCTCTATATAGGCGTCAATGACGTTACGTTCCCTAAGCGCTCCGTTGCCTGTAGCGAAATCGTTTGACTCTATGCGTTGACGCAAGCCTTGAATCGCTTCGCCCGCCAAGGTGTCACCGGCTAACACCATCTTGAAGCCATTGTAATCCGGTGGATTGTGACTTCCGGTCACAGCCACACCTGAATGTGTATCTAGATAATGGGTGGCGAAATAAACGACCGGTGTCGGCGCCAGCCCAATATCGATGACATCGCAACCCGTAGACATCAATCCACTAGCTAGCGCTTCGGCAAGTTCGGGTCCTGACAGGCGACCGTCGCGTCCGATTACCAACGTTGTCTGTCCACGGGCGATGGCCTCACTGCCAATGGCACGGCCAATGGCCATTACGATTTCCACTGTCAGTGACTGGTTGACTATGCCGCGAATGTCGTAGGCCTTGAAGATTTCGTTGGGCAGCATGGTCACTTCTTTGGGTTGGCGGTGTATTTGTGTATAGCACGATTGTCGACCGCCAGTGCGGCTTCATGTATTGCCTCAGACAGCGTTGGATGTGCGTGTACAGTCCTCGCTAAGTCTTCCGCGCTCGCCGAGAATTCCATCGCTAGTACCGCCTCGGCAATTAACTCGGAGGCGTGGGGGCCGAGAATATGAACGCCTAGGATGCGATCCGTTTGCGCGTGGGCCAGAATTTTGACCGAACCAATTGGCTCTTCCATGGCGCGAGCCCGCCCTGTTGCAGCGAATGGAAATGCGCCTACCCGGTACGGTGTACCCTCCTGTCTAAGCATTTGCTCAGTTTTGCCGACCCACGCAATCTCAGGAGCGGTATAGATCACCCACGGAATAGTTTCGTAGTTCACGTGGGCGTGACCGTTTGCGATGAGCTCGGCAACCGCCGCACCTTCTTCGGATCCCTTATGGGCGAGCATGGGGCCGCGAACAACATCTCCGATCGCATAGACTCCTGGAATATTTGTTTGACATTTTTCATCGACTTCGATGAATCCACGCTCGTCAAGTTTGAGCCCGACTTCCGGCTTGGCGAGATCTTTGGTGAACGGGCGACGGCCAACGGCGACAATAAGTCGATCCACTTCGAGCTCTTGGGTACCATTTTCGTCGCGGTAACGCACATGAACGGACTCGTTATTGAGCGATGTGGACTCAACCAAAGCTCCGAGTCGAATATCCAAGCGTTGACGCTTGAAATGTCGGGCGGCATCTTTAGTAATGTCTTGGTCCACAGTCGGGAGGAACGTATCAAGCGCCTCTAACAACACGGTTTCTGAACCCAGACGACGCCATACACTTCCCAATTCCAGGCCGATCACACCGGCACCGATTACGCCAAGCCGTTTGGGTACTGCATCGAACTCAAGTGCACCCGCAGAATCTACGATTCGTGCGCCGTCTACCGGAGCCGCAGCCAGTGGTGTTGGCTCGGAGCCGCTCGCCAGGATAACGTTGGACGCCACAACGATCTGTGTGGATCCTCCGGATTTCGGATCACCAATCGCCACTTTAGTATCAGGCAGTAAGGTTGCGTGTCCAGCTATGCGCTCTACATTATTTGCCTTAAATAGCTGCTCAATGCCAGAGGTGAGAGTGCTTACGATCTTATCTTTGCGCGAAATCATGACACCCACATCCATGTTGAGCTTTTCCATGCGAATTCCGTGTGCCGGAAATTGGCCCTGAGCCTTGTGAAACTGCTCTGAGGAGTCGAGTAGGGCCTTAGAAGGTATGCAACCCACATTGAGACAAGTTCCCCCCAACGCAGGTTTGTTGTCCTTGTTGCGGATCCACTGGTCTACACAGGCCGTTGTCAAACCAAGTTGTGCCGAACGTATTGCTGCTACATAGCCCGCTGGCCCTGCACCTATGACAACGACATCATACTTTTTGCTCACTCATCACTCCTGCCGCGTTGGTGAAAGCATCGTGGCGTACACGACGCACGCTCACGTTCTACTACGTGAACTACAGTGACAGACCGCTACACTTGAAGTAACAATCTTGTGGGGTCTTCCAGCGCTTCCTTAATGGTGACTAAAAACTGGACAGCTTCACGGCCGTCGATGATGCGATGATCGTAGGATAGTGCTAAGTACATCATCGGTTTGATTTTGACTTCCCCGTTTTCAGCCACCGGGCGCTGCTGAATCTTGTGCATCCCTAAGATGGCGCTTTGAGGTGGATTGATAATAGGTGTTGATACCAGAGAACCAAATATCCCCCCGTTCGTGATGGTGAAAGTGCCGCCGCTCAGCTCTTCCATAGTGAGTCTTCCATCACGCGCCTTTTCGCCGAAAGAGCTGATTACGGACTCGATGCCTGCGAATGTGTTTTGATCAGCATTCCGGATGATGGGTACAACCAATCCTCGAGGGCTGGCGACTGCGATGCCGATATCATAGTAATCGTGATAAACGATGTCGTTACCATCGATGTAGGCATTAACTAGCGGAAATCGTGTCAGTGCCTCTACACTCGCTTTAACGAAGAACGACATAAATCCTAAGCGTGTTCCATGTCTTTGCTCGAAGGATTCTTTGTACTTGCGTCGAAGATCCATCACCGCCTGCAGATCAACTTCATTAAAGGTAGTGAGTAACGCTGCGGTTTGCTGAGCTTGGACTAGGCGGTTTGCGATAGTTGCCCGCAGCCGCGACATAGGTTCTCGGTGCTCGGCTCGATCCCCAGTGATCGGACTAGGGACGGCCGCTGACGGTAGTGGCGGTGCTTCAGCGCTGGGACGCTGTTCAAGATGTTTCTGTACATCCTCCTTCAATATTCGACCACCCTTGCCAGTGCCCTCAATCTGCGAGGCGTTGATATCGTGCTCACTCACCATGCGGCGCACCGCTGGACTCAATGAAGCAGAAGATCCATCACCGCCATTAGATTTGGCAGGGGTTTCCGGCATCTCGGATATGCCTTCCCCCGTGTCCGGTTCCGCTGCTTGGTCGCTCTGCGCATCTTGGGTCAAAGGTTCGATCACCGCGATCACCTCTTGAGCTAATACGGTTTCTCCCTCGGCCTTGACCACTTGCTTGAGTACGCCGTCTTGGGGTGACGGAACCTCAAGCACCACTTTCTCAGTCTCGATGTCTACCAGATTTTCGTCGCGTCGCACCTGATCTCCTGGACGTTTGTGCCAACTGAGCATCGTGGCGTCTGCTACGGACTCAGGCAATATTGGCACTTTCACTTCAATTGACATGACTTATCTTCCTGTCGAGTCGAGTAACCTCACGGGCTTCGGTAGTGGGCATCAACGCTTGGTCTATCAAGGCGATTTGTTGTTTTAGGTGCAGCTTATAGTAACCCACAGCGGGTGATGGTGACGCTTCCCTGCCCGCGTAGGAAAGTTTTTGGGTCGGTATCAAACAGTCTTTGATGTGGTGTTGAATCTGATACCAGGCGCCCTGATTCTTAGGTTCCTCCTGGCACCACACCACCTCGTTTGCATGCCAATAACGACGAAACTGCTCGCTTAGTGCTTCACGCGGAAATGGATGAAGTTGTTCTACACGCACTAGAGCGATGTTCTTTATGTTTCTCTTAAAGCGCTGTTCAAGCAGATCGAAGTAAACCTTGCCGCTGCACACAACCACTCGATGGATGCTGTCGTCGTCTAGTTTTTCAATCTCACCTATAACAGGCAAAAAAGAGCCCCCGGTAAATCGGTCTAGGGGTGAGGCTGAGAGCTTGTGGCGCAATAGACTTTTGGGAGTCATCACGACCAAGGGCCGACGATACGCCCGCAACGCCTGTCGTCGCAGCATATGAAACATCTGGGCAGGCGCAGTGGGCACACACACTTGCATATTGTGTTCAGCGCATAATTGTAAGTATCGCTCAAGTCGTGCCGAGGAGTGTTCGGCCCCCTGGCCCTCGTAGCCATGGGGTAAGAACATGGTCAATCCACACAGGCGACCCCATTTTGCCTCGCCGCTGCTGATAAATTGATCGATCACAACCTGGGCGCCATTCGCAAAATCTCCGAATTGTGCCTCCCAAATGACGAGCGCGTGAGGCTCGGTAGTGGCGTAACCGTATTCGAAGGCCAACACTGCTTCTTCGGACAGCAGTGAATTGATTATCACGAACTTTTCTGGGTCATTACCGATATGTTTGAGGGGAATGTGAGTCTGACGATTCTTTTGGTTATGTAGGATTGCGTGACGGTGAAAGAAGGTGCCGCGCCCGGAGTCTTGTCCAGTGAGACGCACCAAATAGCCGGCTTTGAGCAGACTGGCGTAGGCGAGGCACTCGGCAAATCCCCAGTCCGCTGGCGACTCGCCGGCGGCCATCTTGCGGCGATCCGCCATGATCTTTGCCACACGAGGGTGCAGTTCAAATTCGTCCGGCAGTTGTTGCATTCGATCAGCAAGGCTTTGCAGCTGGTCTAATGGCAGCGCGGTGTCGATCGACTGGTTCCAGATCGTTCCTATATATGGTGTCCAGTCCACCATGTACTTTACTTTTTGCTGGTCTACGATGTGTTCGGCGACTACTTGCCCTTGGTCCAATGCGTCACGGTAGCCGATCACCATTTCGTCCGCGTCCGTCTGTGTCAGCACTTTGTCTGAAACAAGCTGCTTTGCGTATAGCTCACGCGTGGGCGGATGTTGTTTGATGGTCTGATACATGACCGGTTGGGTTACCGTCGGTTCGTCGGCTTCGTTATGCCCATGGCGGCGGTAACACACGAGATCTACCACAACGTCTTTGTGGAACTGCATACGGTAGTCCAACGCGATTTGAGTGACAAAAAGTACCGCTTCTGGATCGTCAGCATTTACATGGAAAATCGGCGCTTGCACGATCTTCGCGACTTCAGTGCAGTAAAGGGTTGACCGAGCGTCTAGGGGATTACTCGTGGTAAACCCGATTTGATTGTTGATGATGACATGGACGGTTCCGCCAGTGGCGAATCCACGAGCCTGAGACATGTTAAAAGTTTCCATTATCACGCCCTGGCCCGCGAAAGCCGCGTCTCCATGTATTAGGATCGGCAACACTAAATTGCCCTTGGTGTCTCTGCGCCGCTCCTGTCGCGCACGCACCGAACCTTCTACCACGGGGTCGATGATCTCTAGATGCGAAGGGTTAAATGACAATGCTAAGTGCACATAACCCCCGGGTGTGGAGACATCGGATGAGAACCCTTGATGGTATTTCACATCGCCGGTATCGGTCTCGCTGTCTTCGGAACGGTATTTGCCTTCAAACTCGCCGAACAACTCGTGGGGTGACTTACCTAAGATGTTGACCAGCACATTTAGACGCCCGCGGTGTGCCATGCCGATGACGATTTCCTTAGTTCCCATTGCGCCGGCGCGCTGGACCAGATCATCGAGTACAGGGATGAGGCCTTCACTGCCCTCCAGCGAAAAACGTTTTTGGCCGACATATTTTGTGTGGAGGTAGCGCTCTATGCCCTCCGCCGCAGTGATCCGCTTGAGCAGCTCTATCCTTGTCTGTGCCGGGAATTCCGGTAGTGGCGGCACCCGCTCCAGGCGTTGTTGGATCCAGCGTTTCTCGGCGGTGTTTGTGATATGCATATACTCCGAGCCGATATGCCGACAATACGTTTGTTGTAGTAACGAGATGACGTCGGCCAGTGCCATCTGCTTTGCCGCGGCAACGGACCCTGTGTTGAACACCACATCCATGTCGCTTTCATCAAGTTCGTGAAATGCGGGGTCGAGGTCCGGCACCGGTTCGCGCGCCCAAAGCCTTAGTGGATCGATGTCTGCTTGCTGGTGGCCGCGCACCCTGTAGGCGTTTATTAGCCGCAACACTGACGCTTGTTTTTCTAAAGCCGGACTAGGTACATCCGCGGCAGACACGACGGTTGGCGCTGAGGATGTCGCGGGAGGCTTGGTGACAGCCTGGTCGATCGCTTTCAAAACCTCTCGCCACTCTGCATCAACGCTATCGGGGTCGCGCGAAAAACGTTCATGGAGGTCGACGAGGAACGACAAATTCCCGGCGTTTAGAAATGTATCGCCCCTGGGGGTTTTGGTACGCCGTCGTTGGCCACTCATGGCGCTATTTCGAACCGGTATATCAATGAAGGTCTAATACTAGCTTGGATTCGGCGGTGTTTAGATCTTGACTTAATGTGGGCGAGTGCATACCACTGTCCCGGTAACGGTGTAAGCCGATCCACCCCATGGAATTTCATCAAGCGGAGACATAGATTCATGATTTTGTGCCGTATTATAGGAGAGTCTAGGATAAAATTCTTCACCGTACAGTTCAGCCGCAAACTACTCTTATGACTGCTCGTAGTGCAGGGAGATGAGGCGGCGATGTTGACGGCCCCTCACGAAGTATTTGCTAACGATTTCCAGTGTGACCAAACCCACCCGTGTGGCGCGCGCTTGGCGGAAACTTGTCGACAATTTTGAATTGGACCTGACGAATTGGCACAAATATCATCTGTGCAATACGATCGCCAGGTTCGATGATGACCTGCCTAGTCCCCCGGTTCCAGCAAGACACCATGACTTGACCTTGGTAATCAGAGTCGATCAACCCCACCAGATTCCCCAGCACCACGCCGTGTTTGTGTCCCAGCCCTGAGCGGGGAAGCAGCACTGCAGCCAGGTCTGGGTCTCCAATATACACCGCGATGCCCGTCGGGATAAGCTGGGCGTCACCGGGTTCAAGCCTGAGGTGTTCCTCCAAACAGGCGCGTAAGTCCATCCCTGCGGCACCCTGGGTGGCGTATTCGGGAACAGGAAATTCAGTTCCGATACGCGGATCGAGTATTCTTAGCTGGACGGCTTGCATGGAAACGGTCAGCAGTCTCTTGGATTAATGATCGGGCCAACTTTGTCTTGGGCAGAGGCCCAATGTTGGTCGAGCCGTGCAGGTCGATAACAGTCACTGCATTATTCTCGGATCCAAAGCCAAGGCCGGGCTCACTGACTCGGTTTGCGATGATCAGATCCAAGCCCTTGTGACGCAACTTGGACTGTGCATTGCGAAGTAAGTCTTCGGTTTCGGCGGCAAAGCCCACGGTAAATGGCCTATTTGGGCGAGCGGCCACAGCGGCCACGATGTCAGGGTTCTTTACCAGCTCCAGAGAGATGCGTTCGCTGTCTTTTTTGATTTTTTGGCTCGCCGGCGCCAGCGGGCGATAGTCAGCCACCGCAGCCACCCCTACGAATATGTCGGCGCCGCTGATGGCGCTGCTGACTGCATCTTGCATATCCAAGGCGCTTGTGACTTGCACCAGGGTAGCGCGTGGTGGTGCAGCGAGCGATGTTGGGCCCGACACCAAGGTTACCCGTGCACCGGCATCTATCGCGGCCTGCGCGAGCGCGTAACCCATCTTGCCGGAGCTATGGTTGGTGATCCCACGCACAGGATCGATGGCCTCCCAGGTGGGGCCTGCGGTGATCACTACGTTCAACCCCTGGAGGGCGCCAGAAGCAAACAAATTGGCAGTGAGTTGAGTTAGTTCTGTAGGCTCTAGCATGCGTCCAGGCCCGACCTCGCCGCAGGCCTGGCTCCCACTGTCAGGACCAAATATGCTGACGCCGGTTCTCTGTAACCGTTCAAGGTTCTCTTGGGTGTTAGGGTTCTGCCACATTTGTTGATTCATGGCTGGGGCAACAGCAAGCTCCGCCTCGGTCGCCAAGCACACGGCTGTTAGCAAATCGTCTGCCATCCCATGACTCAGGCGAGCCAGAAAGTTAGCGCTGGCAGGGGCGACTAGGATCGCGTCTGCCCAACGAGCGATTTCGATGTGCCCCATTCCGGATTCCGCCTCAGGGTCGAGCAGCTTTTGATGCACTGGATGTCCGCTCAGCGCTTGGAGGGTGAGGGCCGTGATGAAGCGCGACGCCCCTTCAGTCATGGCCACACGCACATCGGCGCCCGCTTCGCGCAAGCGCCGGATGAGATCAGCACTCTTATATGCGGCGATGCCGCCGGTCACACCCACCAAGATGAGCTTATTCGTCAACATAGACATATTCACAAATCAGTTGCTACTGACGAGTCAATCTAAGTGTACTTCATGATAAGCTAGCTTGGTGAGATAAAACGGATTGTAAGACAAGGAGGTCTCGTCATGACCATTACCCAATGGCCCCAATCTGAACGTCCGCGAGAGAAACTTCTCAAACACGGCCCGTCCACCCTTTCCGACGCAGAATTACTCGCGATATTCCTGCGCACCGGCTCGCCCGGTGAGACAGCAGTGGACTTGGCCCGGGATTTGCTGAACAACTTTGGCGGGCTGCGTAACCTGCTGACCGCCGACCGTGCAGAGCTGTCTGCGGTGCGGGGCCTCGGTCCCGCGAAGTCTGGGCAATTGCAGGCCATCCTTGAGGTTGCGCGCCGTTATTTGGCGGAGCGCTGGCAGCGAGGTGAGTCGCTGAGTTCTCCTCGGGATGTCACCACCTATTTGCAGGCCGTGCTCAGAGACAGAGGTCAGGAGATATTTTGCGCGCTGTTTCTTGACACGCGTCACTGCGTACTCGCATTCGAGGAGTTATTCCACGGGACTATAGACGGCGCTACGGTTCATCCTCGTGAGGTGGTAAGACGGGCGCTGCGCTACGGTGCAGCGGCGGTGATCGTGGCCCACAACCATCCGTCTGGAGTGGCTGAACCCAGCAGGGCTGACGAAGCGCTCACGCGGCGTCTTAAAGACGCTTTGGCCCTTATGGATATTAGATTGCTGGATCATTTGGTAATCGGTGATAGTGAAACGGTGTCGTTGAACGAGCGTGGGTCACTCTAGCCGAGTCGGGATCCATCATGATCTTGAGTCCTGAGACTACCGATGGATCGTCTTTTCTGGTATAAACTCGCCCCTCGTCCGCCAGATGTTCTTGTGGGAGCAGGTTTGATGCCGAAGGTATGTCAAGTAACGGGTAAGCGCACTTTGCGCGGGAACAATGTGTCTCACGCCAACAACAAGACCCGTCGTTCATTCGTGCCTAATCTGCACTACCGTAAGTTTTGGGTAGGCAGTGAGAACCGGTGGGTGCGCTTACGTGTGTCCACGAAAGGACTGCGAACCATCGACAAGAAAGGGATAGACGTTGTGCTCAAGGAACTCAGAGCCCGTGGAGAGAAAGTCTGATCAAGAGGAATCACCATGCGTGACAAGATCAAACTAGTGTCATCTGCAGGTACCGGTCATTTCTATACCACCACCAAGAACAAGCGGACGGTTACGGAAAAGCTCGAAATGAAGAAATACGATCCGGTGGTTCGCAAGCACGTGATCTATAAAGAATCGAAGATCAAGTAGGCTTTGCAAGCGGCCGGCCCACCATCAGCGTTGTAAATCCAGCGCCGCACATAACTGTTCGTGTTCAACTGACCCCAGCCTTTAGTCCGGCGCCTGCTTTCGGGCCATCGTCCGTTGGATCATGGGAGCCAGAGTGGTTTCCATTGCTAAACTAACAGCAGCCCTAGCGACAACCAAGTGGTCATAGTTGGACCAATAGGACCCCCGCTATTGCCCGCTGTTTGAGTCGTACGCCCTTCGGTTGGTGTCCAAGTACGTGACAATGCGCTTCATTGTCTGGTTTAATCTCGGGCGACTGTAGTTTGGGGGTTTGCGATCAAGCAGACTCAGGTTATGCAGTCGTCTGATCGGAGATTGCCTTACGATAGGAGATTTTACGGTGTATTCCCTTGAACAACCCGGACTGCGTACTGATGTGGCGGGAATGCCACTTGATTGGATCGGTTACCGGGAAGCGGCGCGTTTGTATCACCTCGGTCAGGTTGTCTACTCCTGTGGCGTCACTTTGTACCGTATTCGCGGTGGTCACAATGCCGTTACCGGTCGTCGAAGCGTGATCGAGGTCAATTCAATTATTGCCACCCGGGGCGAAGGTCGCGTTACCGAAAAATTGGCGAAAGACTACGTTCCACCACTGAGTAACGAGGCTTTGTTCGCACGAGATGCGTGTGTGTGTATGTATTGTGGTGAAAAGTTTCAGACCTCCGAGTTGTCGCGGGATCACGTGACCCCGCTAAGCCGTGGGGGTACGGACGGCTGGGCTAACGTCGTCACCGCTTGTAAGCGTTGCAACAACTACAAAGCCGGTCGTACACCCGAAGAGGCCGGAGTGAGTTTGCTGGCAGTCCCCTTCGCCCCCACCCACGCCGAATACGTATATCTTCGGGGGAGACGAGTACTGGCTGATCAGATGGAGTTTTTGCAGGCGCATTTCCCGCGTACCAGTCCATTGCACGGCAGGTTGACCACAAATCTTGCCTTGCCGAAGGGACTTATATAGGGGACGTAGTCCCTAGGGGCCGGAGCGTGCTAGGGTGTAACCTCTCAGCTTCAACGAAAAATCCCTGAGCGCTTCGATCCCGGAGGCCTCGGCCTCGTGGCACCATTCCTCAAGCGCATGGAGTAAGTGTTCCTGGGTCGTGGTAGAGCGCCCCCAGATTTCTTGTAAACCCTGTTTCATCGCATAGACCGTCTTGAGCTTCGGGTTCAACTCCAGCGCTTTGTTCAAGGAAGTTCTATGGGTTTCGTCGAGTTGTGACCCCTCGCGAATCATTAACATTTTGGCGCGCTTGAGTAAGGTCCACCGTGCTCTATCCTCTTTGCGTGCTTTTCGTACCTCCTCGCGGTAGACCGGACGCAGTGCATCCTTGACAAAGTTGGCCATCACCTGAAACCTACTGTTTAGTACGGCGCGCAGCGTATCGAAATCGCAATGCCCTTTATCTGGCTGTATGAGCAGTTGCGGTGCCAATTTTTTGACTCGAGCTAGTTTCACCAACTTCAGCACGCGAATATAAAACCAGCCCAAATCTATCTCCCAACGCCGCGATGAAAATCTGGCAGAGCTCGCATGGGCGTGATGGTTGTTATGGAGCTCTTCTCCGCCAATGATGATGCCCCATGGGACAATGTTCTTGCTCGCGTCTGCGACTTCATAATTGCGATAGCCAAAAAAGTGTCCGACCCCGTTGATCACGCCAGCCGCCCAAAATGGGATCCACAGCATTTGTACCACCCAGATCGCGAATCCGGGATACAGCCCGAATAGGACGATATTAATGAGAAGCATAAACGCGGGTCCTACGTAAGTAAGTGGCGTGTATATGTTTCGCTCCACCCAGTCGTTGGGGGTTCCATAGCCGTACTTTTCCAATGTTTCCTGGATATTCGACTCTTTCCTGTAAAGCCAAGCGCCTAGCCACAGCACCGTATGAATGCCCCGAACTTGTGGGCTATGGGGATCCTCGGCGGTTTCTACCTTTGCATGGTGTTTGCGGTGTACCGCCACCCATTCACGCGTGACCATGCCAGTCGTAAGCCACAACCAAAATCGGAAGAAATGACCTACAACTGGATGCAGATCCAGAGCCAGATGGGTTTGGTTACGATGCAGGTAAAGGGTGACGCTAATAATGGTGACGTGGGTGATTGCCAGAGCTGCTAGAACGTAACCCCACCAGGGGAGATCAATGAGTCCTTCGAACATAATTCCTTCCACCCTCTCTTCTCAATGCGTTGGTGTGCTGTCTATATTTGGCGGACTGCTAATCAATCACACGGTGCGACCGCCAACACTCGTTTATTGTTTTTGTTGGTGTATCATACATTGCTTTATGCACGGTTGCATTCTAAAGGAGCCTCCTCCCACATTAGAAATCTCCGCAAGCTGATGACATTATAGCACTAGGAGAAGGGCGAGATAGTCCGCAAGGCTAGACTTATTCTAGATCGCAATAAAGTAGTCAGGAATCAGGGATCAGGACGCACCTAGCGCATGCGGTAGGTGATTCTTCCTTTAGAAAGATCGTAGGGAGTAAGCTGCACTGTTACACGGTCGCCGCGCAGGATTCGTATATAATGCTTGCGCATCTTGCCTGAAATGTGTGCAGTCACCACGTGACCGTTCTCTAGCTCCACTCGAAACTGCGTGTTCGGCAGTGTCTCGAGGACAGTTCCTTCCATTTCAATGTGTTCTTCTTTCGCCAATACTCAGTTCGCCTGAATTTGAAACGCGCTATGATGCCGCATTCCTAGGTGAGGGTAAAGACGCAGATAATGGGGACAATCTCCGCCAATCGCCATCGCGAAAGTGCTCCACAGGCCGAAAGTTGATCTTATACGCCATCTTGCTGCATTGCTTGATCCAGTAGCCAAGGTAGAGCCATTGGCACCCTAAGCGCTTGGTCTGCTCAATTTCCCATAGAATCGCAAAAACGCCTATGCTGCGTCGCGAAAAGGTTGGATCATAGAATGTATACACGCCGGACAGAGCGTCACTCAGCCGATCGACCACTGCCACAGCTACTAGCGTGTTTTGTAACCGCACTTCATAGAACGACGTTATGTCGGCCGGCCCTTTCAAAAAGTTGAGGCATTGCTCTGGGTCGGAATTAATCATTGGGCCGTCGGGGTGGCGGATCGTTTGGTAGCGCAAATAGAGCTCGAAGTGTTCGTCTGTGAACACAGGCGGACATCGTTCTACACACAGGTCTTGGTTGCGGCGCCAGGTACGCTTTTGACTGCGACTAGGGATGAAATCATTCACTGGAACTCTTACTGATTCACACTGGCTACAAGACGGACAGTGGGGTCGGTAGATCATCTCGCCGCTACGCCTGAACCCGTACCTCATCGACAACTCGAAAAGTGGCCGCTCGACTTGGGTGCGGGGATCCACCACCAATGTCATGGCAGTCTGACCGGGGATATACGGGCAGTCGTGGGGGGCCGAGAGATATAGGCCGGATTCAGTCATTGGCTACGCGCTTGAGTCGGGTTCCAGCGTCCAACGGTCACAGCTCGGGTGTTTATTCTCCGCTATGGCGTCATCTAGTTGGCGCATAAACTCCCTGCGTGAAATTTCTTTGGCCCCTAGGCTATAGAGATGTGCTGAGGATACTTGGCAGTCTATTAGCGCAAACTTCAAACGCATTAGTTGCCGCGTTAGATACACAAGAGCGACTTTGGATGCATCAGTGCGATGGCTAAACATACTCTCGCCAAAGAAAACTCGCCCCAGTGCGACACCATAAAGCCCGCCGGCAAGCCGATCGCCGTGCCAACACTCTATAGAGTGAGCATATCCTAGCTCGTGTAACCGGCAATAGGCATCCATCATCTTGGCGGTGATCCAGGTCTCACCCAGTGGATGATGGGGTCTTGGCCCAGCGCAGGCCTGTACTACTTCGCGGAACGCCCGATCTGCTGTTACAACATATTGCTTCCGTCGCAGAGTCTTACGCAGGCT
>Ga0224508_10001278_pt1 | contig 22750 bp, 21 predicted proteins | sample SF_Jan12_sed_USG_4_FD_170157 | JGI IMG/M metagenome (GOLD analysis project Ga0224508, IMG submission 170157) | Sediment microbial communities from San Francisco Bay, California, United States - SF_Jan12_sed_USGS_21 | ecosystem: Environmental > Aquatic > Marine > Sediment | place: USA... | reverse complement strand
CGATACCGGCCTTGGCGGCGCCGTAGTTGGTCTGCCCGATGTTGCCGTAGATGCCCGACGGTGAGGCCGTGTTGATGATGCGCGCGTCGTTCTCGAGTCCCTGCTTGGACCGCTCGCGCCAGTACGTGGCGGCGTGATGCGACGGCCCGTAGGTGCCCTTCAGGTGCACCGCGATCACGGCGTCCCAGTCGCTCTCGTCCATCGAGAAGAGCATGCGGTCCCTCAGGATCCCGGCGTTGTTGATCAAGATGTCGAGTCCACCGAACGTGTCGACGGCCTGGTCGATCAGCGCCTTCGCCTCGTCGAAGTTCGCGACGTTCGCCCCGTTGACGACTGCCTCGCCGCCCATGGCCTCGATCTCGGCGACGACCTCCTGGGCGGGGCTGAGATCAGCCCCGGAACCGGCCGCGTCGCCCCCGAGGTCGTTGACGACGACCTTCGCTCCGCCGCCGGCGAGCATCAGGCAGTGCTCGCGTCCGATGCCACGGCCCCCGCCGGTGACAATGGCGACGCGTCCTTCGTTGAGCTTGCTCACGATGTCTCCTCGAGAGGTGGTGGATGACCGGCGAACATTCGATCACAGCGGAGCGCCGACGTGCCAAGCAGCGACCCGGCTCAGAGGAGTCGGAGAACCGGACCGGGCCGGAAATCGGGCGCCGGTCCGACGCCGAGGTCGTCGTACACCGACGGAGGGACCGAGATGTCGGCCACGTACAGCTCGCCGACGTTCGCCCGGGCGTGAGCCATGCCGGTCTTCGGCAGCGCCAGCGTGAGCGTCGCCGCGGCAACGATCGCCGGCTCGCCGACCCGGCCGGTCGTTGCGTCCACCCCGCTGGGTATGTCGAGCGAGAGGACGGGTGCAGCATGCTCGTTCGCCTCGACGATGAGTGCCGCGGTTCGGCCGCGCGGGTCACCGTCGAGGCTGTAACCGACCAGCGCGTCGATGATCAGCTCGACCTCGCCGATCGCTTCGACGATCGGCACGCCCATTCGCTCCAGGATGTCGAGCTGGTCCCGCGGCACCGGCATGAGCTCGTCGGTCCGACGTGCGAGCACCACCGCCGTCGCGACGCCGGCGTTCGCCAGATGCCGGGCTGCCGTCATCCCCCCGCCGCCGTTCCCACCGCTGCCGGCGAGAACCGCGGCCGTGTGGACATCGAACCGGTCGATGGCGAGACGGGCGAGGTTGCGCCCGGCGTTCTCCATCATCTGGAGCAGCTCGATGCCGAGCTCTTCGATCATCAGCCGATCGACCTCGCGCATGAGCGCCGCGTCGACCGAACCGACCGGGGCTGTCGAGGTCGGGACTGGGGCAGGCACTGGTTACTCCGAACGAGGCCGGTTTCGGGCGATCGACCGACGCCCGTCGACGCGAACGACTCGAGGTCGACACTAGTGATCCGTGCCACGGTGGTCCGCTTCGGTCGAGGGTTTGGTACAACGGGCCGGTGCAGGAAGACGACGACAGGCCGAGCCGTCACGACGGCGTCGTGTTGTCCCCCGAGGAGTACGGCTGGTTGGTGCTCGACCGGCGGCGGGGCCGACACCATCGGCTGAATCCGACTGCCGGGGTCATCTTGTCGCTGTGCGACGGCACTCGCACCCTCGACGAGCTCGTCGCCGATGTGAGCGACCATTACGGCCTCGAGCCCGGCGAGGCCGCAACCCAGATCCGCCCTCTGCTCGTCGAGGTCGAGGCGCTCGGGCTGTTGATGTCCGACGACGCCGCGCCGGCCGTCGAGCGGTACCGTTCCCCCCGGCCGCTGGGCTGGGACCACACCGGCGGCACCTACTCCGCCCTCGATCTGCACTTCGACGTGCGGTGCACCGACCTCACGGTGCTGGAGACGATCGAACGATCGCTCCACACACTTCGCGCTGGCCCCGACACACAGCCGGCCACCCACCTCGACGTGTGGTCGCACAACGCGGGGTGGTCGGGCCAGCTCGGCTCGCGAACGTTCGGGCCCGGGCTGCCGGCGGAGTACGTGGCTGAACAGGTGATCGGGCTGGTCAACCAGTCGGTTGTCGCCCGCAACCGCCGACGGTGGCTGGTGCATGCGTCGGGGATCGAACACGAGGGACGTTGCGTGCTCGTCATGGGCCCGACGAACAGCGGGAAGAGCACCATCGCGGCGGCCGCAGTCGCCGCCGGTTTCGGCTACCTCGGCGATGAGGTCATCGGCGTCGATCCCATCACCCGGCAGGTCGAGGGCTACCCCAAGCCCATCACGATCAACCCTGGTAGCAAGGTCGTCATCGGCGCCGGAGATGCTGATCTCGGTATCTCCTGGCGGAACTGGTATCTCGACCCCGAGCTGCTGCACGCCGGCTCGATACGCCGGACGGCATCGCTGCGAGCAGTGCTCATCGCAAGGCACTCACCCGGCGCGCCGATCGGCCCGACGCCGTGCGACACGAGCGACGCGGTCGAAGCATGGATGGCGAACAGCTTCAATGTCGCCCGCCATGCCGCCCATGTCGACAACATCGAGGCGATGACGAGGTCGGTTGGCTTCTACCGCTACGAACACGACGACGTGGCTGCCACCGTCGACACGCTCGCAGCACTGCTCGGGCGCATCTGATCGACGGGCTCCGAACCGGTTGTTCGGGCGGATCAGATCTCGGTGCAGACCGTGAGTCCGGGACCGTAGACGATGGATCCGGGGATCACGTCGGGGCAGGTCTGGGACAGGTCGAGGGGGAAGTCGGCCACCAACGGGGCACACGACCACGACGTGCCGTCCTCGCAGTCGACACCCAGCTCGGTCATCGTGAGGCGGAGAACGATGTTGGGATCGCCGGTGCCGCCACAGTCGCCGATGTCGATGAAGAACGGCGGGCAGGGCTGACCACCCTGCTGGCTGGGGCACTCGAGGCCACCGATGCTCCCGAGCGGGATGTCGGTGCAGAGGTTGATCTGCGGACACGCCGAGCCGGCGGAGATGTCGCCCTCGCACAGCGAACCGCACAGTCCGGAGTTGGTGACGGTGACCACGGCGAACGTCTGGGCCTGCAAACACGACGACGGAGCCGTCGACGGCAGACAAGACGTGTCGGGGGGCACGAGCGCCCCACCCGTGACGGTGCCGGGAACGCCGGCCCACCACTGCGCGTACGACTGGGCGTTCGTCGGGACGCGGTACAGCGAAATCGTGGGATTCGGGAAACAATTCGTTGCCGCTGCCGCCGGTTGCTGGGTCAGGCCGAGCACCGCGGGCGTGGTCCACATTGCCGCGCCGCCAACGGCTGCAGCCCGCTTGATCGCTTGCCGCCGGTTGATGGTGTTCTCAGTACTGTCACCCATAGCGCCCGTTCCCTTGCTGTCACTACATCCCGCTTGCCCAGTTCCAACCAGCCAGAGTCAGGCCATGGTAGGCCCTTCACTCCAGAAAGGGAACTCACATGGGCCATAAGACCCACAGAGAGTGGTGATTCGGATCCAAGTATACCACGGAAAGGGACCAAGAGGGTCAGTCGAGTGTCGTCAGCGCCTTCATCACCGCGACGGGCTCGGTCGGCTCGAACAGCACGAGCCGCCCTCGGGTGACGGCCGCCGACACCAGATCGAGCTTGGCGGCGAGACCGACGCAGCCCCCCGCGGTGGCCGGTCGGAGGAGGCGAATCAGCTGCGACGCTCGGGTCGCGCCGAACACCGTGGGGTGTACCCAGCCGGCATCGGCGCAGTCGAACGTCGGCAGCTCATCCGCCTCGGTGGCGTCGACTGGACCGAGCTCGGCCAGGACGCTGCGGTCGACGTCGAGGGTCGGGGCCGATCCGATCGTGCCGGTGGCCGGATCGAGGAGCAGTCGTGGGGTGTCCCACAGGCGCCAGCCGGCGGTCCGCAGTCGCGGCTCGTGGGCCCTGACGGTTCCACCGAGCCAGTTGTCGACCACCATGATCTGCTCCCCCCGGACGAGCGCACTCGCATTCAGCTCGATCGCGACCCCATCGGCGACCGCCACGCGGTGCTCGAGCGCCTTCACCGATGCGCGCATCACGCGGGCCGCGGACGTTGTCGTGAGGATGCGGTGGTTGTCGAGGTACAACGCGTGTTTGCCGCGCCCGGACTCGGATTCCTCGCCCACGAGCAACGAGAGGTTGGGCGGGCTCGGCTCCTCGCGCACCTTGCCGGCGAACACCCGGTCGAACAGCTCGCGGAATCCGGGTCGGTTCCACCGGACGCCGAGCAGGTAGGAGCCCGATTCGATGGTGATGTGGTCTGCCTCGACGAGGGAGAAGCTCTTGTCCATTCAACTGCTCGGCGGGACACCCAGGTACTTCGGGTCGGCGAACGGGTCGGTGCCGGCTGTCGGGATGACGGCGCCCTCCTGGTCGAGCACCGCGACCCCGGGAGCCAACGGTTCGATCGCGTCGCGGTCGACGAGCTGCATTGCCGACAGCTGCGTGACGAGGCCGACGACATCGTCGAGGACGGTGGCGGGATCGGCGCCGTAGACGTCGGCCAGATCGACGGCGATCTCCTCGAGGGTGGACTCGCCGTCGAGGCACTGCCACACGACCGCGCCGACCTCGTTGATGGTCTCGATCCGACAGCGTTCCTCGTCGACCAGCACCGGTTCATCGTCGAAGCGGGCCAGCGACACCGACGCCGACGGAGCGGGAGTCGACGAGGGGGTCGCCTCTCGAAACATCATCATCGGGCTGCCTCCGGCACGCGAGCTCCGCACAGGCTAACCACGCGACTCCTTCGCCAGGTGGCACACGACTCGGCGCGTATCACGGGGGCCGGGTCGGACTCTTCTCCGGTTGACACGGTTCGCGTGTGGCCGGTTCCCAGCCGCGGCACCACGACCCGGCGGACAACTACTCTGCAACGGGGAGCGGGGTGAGCATGGGGAGCACATCGTCAGACGACCGAGTCGACGTCGTCGTGATCGGATCGGGATTCGGGGGTTCGGTCGCCGCCCATCGACTGGCCGAGGCCGGTCTCGAGGTCTGCATCCTCGAACGGGGCAGGGCGTACCCACCGGGATCGTTCCCGCGCGATCCCGCCGGAGTAGCGAGGAACTTCTGGGACCCGAGCAAGGGACACCACGGGATGTTCAACGTGTGGTCCTTCTCGGGCATCGACGCGGTGGTGAGCTCGGGGCTCGGCGGTGGGTCTCTCATCTACGCCAACGTGTTGCTGCGCAAGGACGAGCGCTGGTTCGTCGACGAGCAACCGTTCGGAGGCGGCTACGAACGGTGGCCGATCGGCCGCGCCGATCTGGAGCCGCACTACGACCGGGTCGAACCGATGCTCCAGGCGCAGCACTACCCGTACCCCGACACCACCCCGAAGACGGTGGCCATGCGCCATGCGGCAGACGTCCTCGGCCACGAGTGGCAGCTACCTCCGCTCGCCGTGACCTTCGCGAACCCCGGGCGCACCGCTGCACCCGGCGAGCCGATCGTCGATCGGCCCTACCCGAATCTCCATGGTCTCCCCCGGCGCACCTGCATCCTCTGCGGCGAGTGCGACATCGGATGCAACGAAGGTGCCAAGGAGACCCTCGATCACAACTACCTGTCGGCTGCCGCCGCGGCGGGGGCCGACATCCGGATCCGCCACGAGGTTCGCGCCCTCACCAAGGTGGGAGACGAGTGGGAGGTCGACTACATCGTCCACGAGGCCGACGACGGCGAGGCGATCGACACCGCCCGATTGCCGGTCCGGTCGATCCGGGCTCGGCGGGTCGTCGTCGCGGCCGGCGCGCTCGGATCGACATTCCTCCTCTTGCGAAACCGCGCCGGGCTGCCGTGGCTCAGCCCGACCATCGGGACCAGGTTCAGCGGCAACGGTGACCTGCTCGGCTTCCTGCTCCGAGCGCGGCACGGCGACGGATCCGCCCGCGCGCTCGACGGCACCAGGGGCCCGGTGATCACCAGCGCCATTCGGTTCCCGGACGGCCTCGATACCGACGGCCCCGGCGACGACGCCACCCGGGGCTTCTACGTGGAAGATGCCGGCTACCCGGCCTTCCTGGCGTGGTTGGCCGAGACGACCCAGTTCCACCGGGGCATCGGCCGACAGGCTCGGGTGGCCTGGCGCCGGGTGTGGGCTCGACTCCGGCGCGACCACCGCAGCAACTGGAGCGCGGACCTCGCCGAGGCAATCGGCTCCGGTGAGCTCTCGGCTTCCTCGCTGCCCCTGCTCGGCATGGGACGCGACGTCCCGGACGGAACGCTTCGCCTCGAAGGCAGGTGGCTGGCGAACGACTGGTCGATGGACAGCTCGAAGGAGTACTTCGACGCGGTCCGGGCGGCCATGGAGGCGATGGCAGCAGCACTCGGTGGCGAGATGGCCCCGAACCCGCTCGCGTTCTTGAAGCGAGTCGTCACGGTCCATCCCCTCGGAGGGGCACCGATGGCCGCGACCCCCGAGCTGGGCGTCGTCGACCCCCATGGCGCCGTGTTCGGCTGCGAGGGTCTCCACGTCCTCGACGGGGCGGTCATGCCGGGGCCCACCGGACCGAACCCCGCGCTCACCATCGCGGCATTCGCCGACCGCGGCGCCGAACACATCCTCGAGCTCGAAGGGCTGACCACATGACTGCCACGACGGTTCGTTTCACCGAGGAGATGGAGGGGCACATCGCGCTCGGCGAGATCGATCCTCGCACCGGTGCCGCAGCCGGTCGGGAACGAGGGGCGCATTTCAAGTTCCATCTCACGATCGAGACCATCGACATCGAACGATTCGTCAGTGAGCCCGAACACCTCGGCCACGCGACCGGCTGGATCGACAGCGACGAGCTCGGGGGCCGGCTCGCGGTCGAAGCGGGCGACTTCAACCTGTTCGTCGACACCGACGAGCCGGGCGTGAAGGAGATGCGCTACGTGCTGTGGTTCAGCGACAGCGTCGGACATCCGTTGACGATGACCGGAACGAAGTACGTCGCCGACGACCGCGGCCTCGACATGTGGAGCGACACCACGACACTGTTCTGTCGGGTGCACCAGGGTCACGTGCGGCGCGAGGACGACGCCCCGGTCGTCGGCGCCGGCATGCTCCGCATCCGACCCATCTCGTTCGCCCGCCAGCTCACGACATTCAGGGCCAGCGGGGGTTCGGTGCGCGACAGACTGCAGGGCATCTCACGATTCGCGGCTCTGTTCGTCGGCAGGCTCCGCGACGTCTACGGCCCGCGAGGTGCTCGATGAGCGACTCGACCGGCACCGACGAGAAGGGCTGGCCGTCCGATCGTCGGTTCAGCGCGCAACGGATGGTCGCCTGGCTCACACCGACCGAGCTCGGGCGGGGTGCGCTCGGTGAGATCCTGGGCGGCGTGTTCGGCTCGTTCGCCGACAAGCGTGAGGACCAGGCGGCGCTCCGACCGGCGACGGTCCACACGACCCCCGAACGGGTCGCCGGCACCGACCTGGCCGCAGATCCACTGCCGTGGCACGGTGACGGCACCGACGACCTGTGGATCGACTACATCGCCGACCTCGGCGACGGCTTCAGCCCGACCTACGCGATGGCGCGGCTCATCAGCCGCGAGAGCATCGACCGGCCCGCCGACGCCCCAGCCGACTGGCCCGCAACGCTCGAGCGCGGCCAGATGCTCGTCATGGGCGGCGACCAGGTCTACCCGGTCGCCAGTCGCGGGTCGTACCGCGATCGCACCGTGGGACCGTACGAGGTTGCATTCGAGACCTCCGATCCCCCGCACCTCCACCTGTTCGCAATTCCAGGGAACCACGACTGGTACGACGGGCTGAATGCGTTCCAGGACACGTTCACGATCCTTCGCCCCGCCGACTCCGGCAGCGAGCACGACGATCGACAGTGGTTCGCCGGATGGCAACGGCACCAGACGCGGAGCTACTTCGCTATCGAGCTGGCTCACGACTGGTGGCTCTGGGGCATCGACATCGCGCTCGAGGCCGACGTCGACGGGCCGCAGGTCGCGTACTTCCGGGACGTCGCACGCTTGATGCCGAACCGTCAGAACATCATCCTGTGCTCGGCAGAGCCGGCGTGGCTCAAACGTCCCGCCCGCCGTGAACGACGCCTCGACCGGCTCATCGCCGACCCGATCCTGCCTGGAGACGGATGGGACCGCCTGCTCTGGTTCGCGAACGCCGCCATCCAGCGCGAAGAGGTCGTGGGAAGGCCGAGAGTGCGGCTCATGATCTCCGGCGACAAGCACTTCTACGCCCGGCACGAGAGCGGCGCGGTCGGCACACCGACGCTGGTGACCGCCGGCGGTGGCGGCGCCTACATGTCGTCGACCAGTGACGCACCGGCGAAACTGGAGATGCCGACCGGTTGGCGAACCGACAGATCCGTGGAGTTCTCCCGTGAGGCCGTCTGGCCGTCGACGAAACGATCGGCCGCCATCGGGGTGTCGGGATTCGTGAAGATCCCGTTCCGCAACACGAGCCTGCTGGCCGTCTTCGCCGGGTTCGCCGTGCTCTTCGGGTGGGCCGTACGGTCGTCGGTCAGCGACTCCGCCGAGAGCTCGGTCGACGGCGTCGAGATCCTCAGCTCGTCCTCGTTCTTCACCTCGTTCGAGGATGCGCTCGTGGGCGGGTTGCGGAGCCCCGCCGGCGTGCTGTTGTTGCTGCTGCTCGGCGCGGGCTTGTTCGGGCTGGCCAAGGCGAAGGTACGCCTCGCGAGAGCCGTCGTGCCGACGCTGCTCCATGTTGTGCTCCAGGTCACGGCGATGCTCTCGACCGTCGCCATATCGGCGAACATCGCGATCAGCGAGGCCGGGGAGCCATCCGGCTCGGGCTGGCTCGCGGCGTTGTGGTTGCTACCGACGGTCGCGATCGCGGCAGTCGTCGCGTGGCACCGGACCGAGCACAGTTTCTGGAACGTCGCGCCGCTCGTGCTCGTCGTCGCCGGGTGGCTGGTCATCGGCCTCCTCGCCCTCGGCGCCGACGACGGCCGGTGGCACGTGGTCGGGAGCTATCTGGCCGCGCTCGCCGTCATCGGCGGCGCCCTGGGCATGTTCGCCCTCTCGGGCTATCTCGTGCTCGCGCAGTGGCTCGGCGTCAACCTCAACGAGCTCTTCGCCGGCATCCAACACGAGGGGTACAAACACTTCGTGCGGCTGCGGATCGCCGACGACGGCGTGCACGGGTATGCGATCGGTTACCCGAAGGTGGCCCGCCGGCGGCTGCGATGGCAGTCAGACGGCAAGCCGGTCGTGTCCGATCCCAGTGATCGACGGAAACGAGGACATGTCGTGTTCGACAGCTTCCACGTCCCGAGCGGTGGGAAGTCATGACCGAGACGATCGAGCTCACCGCCCACGACGGCCACCCGCTCACGATGGTGAACGTGCGCGGCGACGACACGAGCCGAGGACCGGTGCTGCTCGTCCACGGGGCCGGGGTGAGGGCCGACATATTCCGGCCGCCGACCGACACGACGCTCGTCGACGTGCTGGTCGCAGCCGGGTACGACGTGTGGCTCGAGAACTGGCGGGCCAGCATCGAACACGCCCCCAATCAGTGGACGCTCGATCAGGCCGCCCTGTTCGATCATCCAGCCGCGGTCCGAACCGTGCTCGATCGAACCGGCGCCGACTCGCTGCCCGCCATCGTGCACTGCCAGGGCTCGACGAGCTTCGTGCTCGCCGCGGTGGCGGGGCTGTTGCCCGACGTGTCGACCATCGTGTCCAACGCGGTGTCGTTGCACCCGGTCATCCGCCCGTTCGCCGCGTTCAAGCTCCGCCGTATCGCTCCGATCCTCGACCGATGGCTCGACTACATCGACCCCGGATGGGGGAATGACGCACACGGATTCTGGCCGAAGGCGACGGCGGGGTTCGTGCGTCTCACCCACCACGAGTGCGACAACACGGTGTGCCGGCTCGTCAGCTTCACCTACGGCTACGGGTACCCGTGCCTCTGGTCACACGAGAATCTCAGCGACGAGACCCACGACTGGATCCGAACCGAGTTCGGACCCGTCCCGTTCACCTTCTTCTCCCAGATCCATGCCGGCGTCGCCGCCGCCCAGCTCGTGACCGTCGACGGCGATCAAAGGCTGCCTCGGCGGCCGGCCGATCAGCCCCCGCGAAGCGACGCCAGGTTCGTCTTCCTGGCGGGTCGCGACAACAAGTGCTTCCTGCCCGAGAGCCAGGAACGCACCTACGAGTGGTTCGATCGGAACAGCTCGGCGGATCACTCACTGCACCTCTTCGCCGACTACGGGCATCTCGACGTCTTCATCGGCGAGAACGCAGCGCGCGACATCTTCCCGGTCATCATCGACGAGCTGGCCCGATGACATCGTCACCCCGGCGCGCCGCGCCTGCTCGAATGGACACATGGACCAGCAGACGACGCGCAGTCTCGGCTGGCTGGTGATCCTCACGAGCGTGGTGTTGACCGTCCTGGTCGCCATCGACGCAATCGCGCCGGGCATGATCGCCGTGGCCTTGCTGGCCATGATCGTCGGCGTGATCCTCAGCAATCTGTGAGAGAACCCGCTCGGCGAAGCAGTCGGCACGAACGCTAGCCTTCTGTGGCCGCCCACCAGCACCGAGGAGAACAATGTCCGTCGTCGTGGTATCCGACATCCTCCGTGAGAATCTCGCCACCCAGCCCGAAGCCGACGCGATCGTGCTCGATGGCGGCGGCTGCACCTGGGCCCAGCTCTACAGGCGCGCGTGCAAGGTCGCCAACGGGTTGGTCGACGCCGGTGTCGGTGTCGGCGACCGGATCGCGTTCCTCGACAAGAACTCGATCGAGTACTTCGAGGTGCTCTTCGGTGCGACGCTCGTCAACGCAGTGCTCGTCGCGGTGAACTGGCGGCTCGCCCCTCCCGAGATCGAGTACATCATCAACGACGCCGACGCCGGAGTGCTGGTGGTGCACTCCGACTTCGCCGAGCAACTGGCTGCCTTCGCGCCGAATCTCACCACGGTCACGACGATTCTGGTGATCGGCGATGCGGGCAAGCTCCGGTCCTACGAAGAATGGGTCGAGTCCCAGGTCGACACCGACCCCCATGGCGACGGCGGCCCCGACGATGTCGCCCTCCAGCTCTACACATCGGGAACGACAGGGCTGCCGAAGGGTGCCCAGCTCACGAACCAGAACTTCAACGCGCTGCTCACCGCCGCGGCCTCGTGGGACATGGACACCTCGTCGGTCAGCATCGCTGCCATGCCGCTCTTCCACATCGGCGGCAGCGGCTGGTCGCTGTTCGGCATGGCCAAGGGCGCCAAGACCGTGCTGTTGCGTGAGCTCGACCCGTCGAAGCTGCTCGAGCTGATCACCGAGGAGAAGGCCACCCACGCCTTCTTCGTCCCGGCCGTGCTCCAGTTCTTGTTGCTCATGCCCCAGGACGGCATCGATCTATCGTCGATGAAGCTCATCGTCTACGGCGCGTCACCGATCACCCAGGAGATCCTGGTCAAGTCGATGGAGCAGTTCGGCTGCGAGTACATGCAGGTCTACGGGCTCACCGAGACCACAGGTGCGGTCACCCAGCTCGAGCCGAGCGACCACGATGCCTCCGGCGCGAAGGCGCACCTGTTGCGAGCCGCCGGCAAGCCGCTGCCGGGCGTCGAGATCAAGATCGTCGACACCGACACCGGTGACGAGGTCGGCGACGGTGTCGTCGGTGAGGTCTGGATCAAGTCGCCGACGAACATGATCGGGTATTGGAAGATGCCCGACGCGACGGCAGAGGCGCTCCCGGGCGGGGGATGGTTCTGCACCGGCGACGCGGGGTTCATGGACGACGGCTACCTGTTCCTCCACGATCGCGTGAAGGACATGATCATCTCCGGTGGCGAGAACGTGTACCCGGCCGAGATCGAGAACGTCTTGATGAGTCACGACGCCGTCGCCGACGCGGCGGTCATCGGCGTGCCATCGCAGAAGTGGGGCGAGACGCCGAAAGCGATCATCGTCGCCGCCCCTGGGGCCACCGTCGACGCGGCCGAGCTCATCGGCTACTGCAAGGAACGCCTGGCCGGCTTCAAGTGCCCGACCTCGGTCGACCTGGTCGAGTCGATCGCCCGCAATCCCAGCGGCAAGATCCTCAAGCGCGAGCTGCGGGCCCCGTACTGGGAGGGCCACGAACGGGCCGTCAACTAGCCGCGCGGGCGAACCACACGTGCGAGCCGGCCGCTATGCGAGGAGGCGGACGGGTTCTTCGAGGTAGCGGCGAATGGTGCCGGCGAAGTCGGCAGCGGGGGCGCCGTCGAGGATCCGGTGGTCCCAGGTCAGGCTGAGCGTCATCGACGTGGCCTTCACCGGGATGTCCCCGTCCCATGCGACGTCGTCGCGGATGCGGCCGACGCCGAGGATCGCGGCATTCGGCGGATTGATGACCGGCGTGAAGAAGTCGACGCCGAACATGCCGAGCGCCGACACCGAGAAGGTGCCACCTTCGAGGTCGGCCAGTCCGAGCTTGCCGTCGCGGGCGGCTGTGGCCAGCCGCTGCGACTCGACGGCCAGGTCGAGCAGCGACAGCTCGTCGGCGGCCCGGACGACAGGCACGATGAGTCCGGCGTCGACGGCGACGGCCATGCCGACGTTCACATCTCGGAGAACCTCGATGGAGTCGCCCACGATCGACGCATTCGCCATCGGGTGACGGCGCAGGGCGCGGGCTGCGGCCGCGATGACGAAATCGGTGAAACCCGGAACCGTCCCGAGCTCGTCGGGACCGATCTCCTCGAGCTGATCCCGGAGCGCTACGGCGCGGCCCATGTCGACGTCGATGGAGAGCGTGAGCTGCGCCGACGACCGAAGGCTCTCGTGCATCCGCTCCGCGATCACGCCGCGCACCCCCGTCAGGGGAACCGAGTCGCCCGGCCGTGGTCCGGCCACCGGCTCGCCGAGCGACAGCGCCGGTGCTCGGCCATGCCCCGCGTCGGGACCGGCGGACCGGGCGGCCGAGTAGACGTCGTGGCGAGTGACCCGACCGTCGGGGCCCGACCCCCGCACGGTCGCCAGATCGACACCCAGCCGCTCCGCCGCCGTTCGGGCCGCCAGCGGGACGAAGCGGTCGCTCCCGGCCGCGGCGGCACCATCGCCGATCGACACGCCGACCCCGCGTTCGACAGCAGACTCGACGTCTTCGGACGTGATGCGTCCGGCCGGACCGGTGCCGGCGATCTCCTCGAGGGGGATGCCGAGCTCGGCGGCGACCCGCCTCGCGTTCGGCGATGCCAGCAGCCGACCGTGCTCGCCGCGGCTGGCCACGCCCCCGAACGATTCGGTCGACGTCGAGGCGCGATGAGCCGGTCGAGCGGCCGTAGCAGGCGAACCCGGCGCCTGCGCCGCAGCCGGAGATGGCGTGGATCGGATCGCCGGAGGCTCCTCGCCGTCGGCGAGCAGCCAGCCGACCGTTGCGCCGCATTCGTAGGTGTCGCCGACGTTTCCGCCGTGGCGGATGATGCCGGCCTCGTCGACCTGCCATTCGGTCTCGACCTTGTCGGTTGCGATCAACAGGACGGCCGTGCCCGGAGTGACAACGGTGCCGTCGGGCACGAGCCAGTCGGCGATCGTGCCCGCTTGCATCGTCAGGCCCAGCTTCGGCATCTGTACTTCGATGGCCACGGTGCAGACTCCTACTTGACGAACCAGCCGGCTTCGACGGCCAGCTCACAGACTCGCGCAACATCGACGACCCGCGGGCCATCGGTGCGAAGGGTAATGGTGACCGACTGATCGGGTCGCAAGGACATGCCGCGTTCGCCGTCGAAGCTGAGAACACCGGGACCGCTCCAGGTGATCGGCTGGTCGGCCAGGTCGTCGATGCTGTCGACGGTGAGCTCGGCGAACAGACCTGGCGCCAGCGCGGCGCGGATCGAGGTTCCGGCCGGCCCGAAGCTCAGGCTCAGGCCGCCGGGCCGCGTCCGGTCGACGGGCCGCAGTGCCGCCGCGACCGACGAGAGCCCGACCGAACCGGGTTCAGCCGTCGTCACGGCCAGCCTCCGGAGCCGATCGGGGTCCCACACGGCCCGAGAGCCGACGAATCGCCCGTCGATCAGCGCCACGTCGACCAGCGCCAGGTCGTGGCGGAGACAACCAGCAGGGTCACCGCTCGACGCGGTCACCTGGACGTGGAGCACCTTGGCCCGGTGGCTGGCGGATGTGATGGGAACGACGCCTGTGGCGAGGAGGCCGGCAGCGAGCCCGGCCGATGTCGCCTCGATGGTCTGCGGGAACACGTTGTTGGTTCCCGTCGAGAGGGCGACGAGGGGCGCAGCGAGCCAGCCCTTGGCCACATCCCTGCTGGTGCCGTCGCCGCCGAGTGCGACGATCGCCCCGACGCCGTTGTCGCGGAACGACCGCGCGGCGGCGACAGTGTCGGCCCCGTTCCCGTCGACGCGCACGTCGGCGACCTCGATGGTGAGGCCCAGGTCCAGACCGGCAATCGCTCGGACGGCGAGCCGTTGGGAATCGGGGGCGATCAACAGCCGCGTCGCTCCACTCTCGGCCGCCCCGACCGCGGCCTGTCGGAGGATCGACATCTTGTCGGCGTCACTGACCGATCCGGCGCGAGCGACCAGCCTGCGGATGTCCTTTCCCGCGAGCGGGTTGGCGATCAACCCGACAGTCGTCATCGGCTCACTGCGAGGGAGGCGGCACTAGCGACCGAGCACCTGCCTGACACCGGCCTCGATCTTCGCCGCATTCGGGACGTAGTGCTGCTCGAGCGCCGGGCTGAACGGGACGGGTGCGAACGGCGCGCCGATTCGATGGATCGGCGCATCGAGATAGTCGAAGGCGCCCTCGGTGATCTGCGCGGTCATCTCGGCGCCGATCCCCCCGAACTGGACGGCCTCGTGCACCACCACGATGCGATTCGTCTTCTTCGCCGACGCGACGACCGTGTCGGTGTCGAACGGCTGGAGGGTCCGGGGATCGACGATCTCGCACTCGATGCCATCGGCCGCCAGCTTCTCGGCGGCGACGAGTGCCTCGTTGACCATGCGGCCAACCGCGACGATGGTGACATCGCGGCCCTCCTTGACGACATCGGCGACGCCGAGCGGGATGGCATACAGATCGTCGGGCACCGGACACGACGTGCCCAACAAGAGCTTGTTCTTGACCACCACGGTCGGGTTGTCCTCGCGCACACAGGAGACGAGGAGGCCCTTCATGTCGTACGCGTTCGACGGGAACACGACCTTGAGCCCGGGGATGTGGCACAGGATCGCCTCGAGGCTCTGGCTGTGCTGGGCCGCCGCCGACAGGCCCGCGCCGCCGGTGGTGGTGATGGTGAGTGGCATCGTGGCCTCACCGCCGAACATGTACTTGAGCTTGGCGGCCTGGTTGGCGAGCTGGTCCATGGCAACGAGCACGAAGTCCATGAACATGAGATCGACGATCGGACGGAGCCCGGTGACGGCTGCGCCGATGCCGAGCCCGACGATGGCCTGCTCGGAGATCGGCGTGTCGACCACCCGCCGGTCGCCGAACTCGGCATGCAGCCCGAGGAATGTGCTGAAAACGCCGCCGAACGCCCCCACGTCCTCGCCGGCGACGAAGATGTCGTCGTCCTCGCGCATGAGCTGCGCGATCGTGCCGGAAACGGCCTCGACATAACTCTTCTCGCCGACCGCGGTCTCGGTTGCCGTCATCGGGCCGCTCCCTCCATGACGGTGTACACGTCGCTCAGCAACGCCTCGGGCTCGGGAAACGGGCTGTCCTCGGCGAACTGGACGGCATCGCCGAGCTCGGCCTCGACCTCGGCCCAGACCGCCGTGGCGTCATCGGCGCTCATCACGCCGAGCTCGGCCATACGCGCCTCGAGCCCCGAGATCGGGTCGCGCTTCTTCCACGCCTCGATCTCGTCGTCGGTGCGGTACTGGACACCCATGTTCTGCACACCGTGGTGGTTGTAGTACCGGTAGGTCTTCGCCTCGATCATCGTCGGTCCGTCGCCGGCGCGTGCCCTGGCGACGGCTTCGACGGCGGCCTCGTACACCGCCACGGCGTCCATGCCGTCGACGATCACGCCCGGCATTCCGTAACCGGCCGCCCGGTCGACGACATCGGTGATTGCCATCGTCTTCTCGCGGGGTGTGAATTCGCCGTACCCGTTGTTCTCGCACATGAAGACGATGGGCAGGTGCAGCGCACATGCCATGTTGGCGGCCTCGTGGAACGCCCCGATGTTGGTGGCGCCGTCGCCGAAGAAGGCGAGCGCGACCTTGCCGTTGTCCCTGTATCGGTTGGCGAACGCCGCACCGACCGCAATGGGCGTACCCGCGCCGACGATGCCGTTCGCGCCCAGCATGCCGAGCGAGAGGTCGCTGATGTGCATCGACCCGCCCTTGCCCTTGCAGTACCCGGTGGCCCTGCCCATGAGCTCGGCCATCATGCGTCGAAAGTCGCCGCCCTTGGCGACGAGGTGGCCGTGGCCCCGGTGGGTGCTCGTGATCTGGTCCTCATCGGTCAGCGCCGCGCACGCACCGGCGGCCACGGCTTCCTCCCCCACGTAGAGGTGCAGGAAACCCGGGAGCTTGGCCTGCTCGGCCAGCTTTCCCGCCCCTTCCTCGAACTGCCGGATGCGCACCATGCGCCGATGCAGGTCGCGGAGCACGTCGTCGGAGATGTCCATCATCGGTTCCTCGGGGTCAGGATCGGGGCTCGAGCCGCATGGCCCAGCGGATGCCTCGCCGGAGCAGCTCCTGGTACTGCGGGATCTCCCACGAACATCGCTCGATCTGGGGGTAGTAGTCGGTCAGTGGGATCATGTCGTAGTGGCCTCGGCAGTGTCCGAGGTTGTTGTAGAGCACTGCACCCTCGCCGAGCGGACGCAGGTACTGCACGAGGTGCCGAGGATCGGTGGCCGACCAGTCGGACTCGGCGAACCCGGTCGCGTCGCCGTTGTACTGCGTCTCGAGCAGTGGAACCAGCCGGTCGCGGTCGTGGTATTCGCACAGGTACAGCTCGTCGTCGGTTTCGAAACCTTCGATGCCGGAGACGAGCCAGTGATCGGGGTCGGCCACGACCACCGGGAACGGCGCGATCGGCGGGTGGGCCACGAACTGCGAGCCCAGGGTGTCGGCCCACACCGGGAAACAGCGCGGCGACTCGACACCGGTGGGTTTGCCGATGTCGAGCGCGGCGTTCGTGCCGTGCAATGCCAGCCAGCGACCGCCTCCCTCGATCCACGCGCGTATGGCGTGCTGAGCCGGTTCGGAGGGCCGCACGTCGCAGGCGTAGCTCACCAAGAAGTCGGAATCGGCAATGGCGTCGGCGTCCTCGAAGTCGCTCACGACTCGCACGCGGAGGTGCTCGTGTTCGGCGAACAATCTCAACAGCTCGAGGCGCGCGTAGTCGATGTCGTGGTACTTGCCGGCCGCCATCAACGTGGCAGTGACCCTGCCGGGCTGGTCGCTCATCGGCCGGCGAGTCGCCCTAGAACGCGATTCGTTTGGTGAAGCCGCCATCGACAACGACGTTCTCGCCGGTGACCCAGGACGCGGCCGGACTGACGAGGAACGCCGCGACGTTCGCAACCTCGGTGTCGGTACCCATGCGGCCGTGGGGGATCATCGCGACGGTTGCGTCGTAGAACTCCGGCATACCCTGCTTGATCCGATCCCACGGGCCGTTCTCGATGAAGATCGGACCAGGCGAGATCGCGTTGACCCGGATGCCCTTCGGTGCGAGATTCTGCGAGAGGCCGGCGGCATAGGCGATCGCGGCGGCCTTCATCGCGGAGTAACTGGAGGCGCCGGGGCCGAACTGCTCGAGCGCGGCGGTGGTCCCCAGCACCAGCACCGATCCGGCGTCGCTCGCGGCCAGGTAGTCCTCGGCGTACTGAACCCCGCGGGCCAGGCTCATCATGTCGACCTGGTAGTTCTGATCGAACTTCTCGTCGCTCTGGCCACCGCCGCCTCCGCTGGCGTTGCAGATGAGGATGTCGAGGCCCCCCAGCTCGGCTGCTGCCCAGTCGATGAAACCCTTCAGCGCATCGGGATCACCGGCGTCACAGGCCTGGCCGATGATGTTGCCTCGCTCGGACAGCGCCGAGACGGCCTCGTCGACGCCCTCTTGGCCGCGAGCCGAAACGGCCACGCTCGCACCCTCGTCGAGCAGACGGGTGGCGATGGCCCGGCCGATGCCGCGGCTGCCCCCGGTGATGGCCGCCTTCTTGCCTCCGAGACCGAGATCCATGATTCCCCCTGCGATAGCTGGATTGATCGGACCGCGCGGTCCGAGACGGGAGCCGGCAGCCGAATTGACTGACCGGTTAGATACCACCGAAGTGCGACCGGCCACCAATTGTCGTCGGCGGCGTCCGTTGGCGCCAATGGACGGGCCCGGCGCCGGTCAGGGTCAGCGGGGCACGTCCTTGAACGGGATTCCCTTGTCGACCCTTGGTTCGCCCGGTAGGCCGAGGACGCGCTCACCGATGATGTTGCGTTGCACTTCGTCGGACCCTCCGGCGATCCGGTACCCGGGGGCGCCCAGGACGTGGTCGTTCCACACGTAGGTTCCCCACTCACCGCTGTCGGCGGCGAGACGAGAGCCGAGGAGACTCGACACGACTGCGGACATCCGGGTCATGTTCTCGGTCCAGATCAGCTTGCCGATCGAACCCTCGGGACCGGGGGTGCCGCCCTTGGCCAGATCGGCTGACCGCTTCGCCGCCCAGGCCTCGACGCGTTTGTTGACGAACAGGTCGGCGAGCTGTTGGCGGATGACGGGCTGATCGGTGACACCGAGCCAGCGGGCGAGCCCCAGAACCTGGGCCCACGACCCCCCGGGACGATTCGTCGCTCCGCCGCCCGAGTCGCTGTGGTCACGCTCGAAGCCGAGGGTCGTCAGCGCGACCTTCCAGCCCGCACCGATGTCGCCCAGTCGCATGTCATCGGGCACCCGGACGTCGTCGAAGAACACCTCGTTGAACGACTGGCCCCCTGACATCTGCCGAATCGGGCGCACGGTGATGCCGTCCAGATCGAGGGGCAGGATGAACGCCGTCATGCCCTTGTGCTTCGGCGCGTCGAAGTCGGACCGGGCGATGCACTCACCCCACTGGGCGAACTGGGCGCCACTCGTCCACACCTTCTGGCCGTTCAGGACCCATTCGTCGCCATCGCGATCCGCTCTTAGCGAGAGGTTCGCCAGATCGGAGCCTGCGCCCGGCTCGGAGAACAGCTGGATGCAGAGCTCGTCGGTGCGAAGGAAGCTGGCGATGTGCCGTTCTTTTTGTTCGGGCGTCCCGAACAGGTCGATGGTCGGGACGATCAACCCGATGGTCACCGAGAACGACTCGTGACTGCTGGGCACCACGTAGCCCGACTCGAGCTTGCGAAACGCCCGCGCATGGCTGGCCGTCAGTCCGAGGCCGCCGTACGCGGGTGACCACGTGATGGCGTGGTAGCCGCGTTCGGCCTTCCTCTGCTGCCAGGACCGCAGCGCGTGCAGCAGGTCGGACTCGTCGCCGTGGCTCAGGTTGTGGAAGACGGCGACATCGAGCTCGCCCTCACCCCAGACGACCTCGCCCGATGCGCCGTCGTCGGCGAGCTTGGGTTCGCCGTTGGCCGCGAGCCATGCGCCGGCTTCGGCGGCGAAGTCGTCGACATCGATCTGGGACATCTGGAGGGCACCTCGCGACCATCGTGGTGGCCCGCACAGTAGTAACTGACCGGTCAGTTTTGCCCATCGAGTTCGGACTAGCATCCGCTGATGGCCCCGAACGAACGACGCCTGGGTCGACCGCCGGCCTCGAACAGCGCGGCGACCAAGTCGCGCATTCTGGCCGAGGCCCGACGGTGCTTCGCCGACAACGGCTTCGAGGCCTCCACCAACAAGATGCTCGCCGATCGGGCCGACATCACGACCGGTGCGATCTATCACTACTTCGGCTCGAAGCTCGATCTGTTCGTCGACGTCCACCGTCACGTGCACCAGGTGATGTACGACCGGCTCGACGATGCGGTCGAGCCCCACGACTCGTTCCAGGCGAAGCTCGGCGCCATCTTCGACGCCATCCTCGAGCTGCAAGGCGAAGATCCCTGGCTCGCCCGGTTCCTGGTCGCGGCCCGCACCGACATGGGCCGCATTCCCGAGCTCGAAACCGCATTGCGTCCCTTCGCCGGCAGACGCGACGCCTTCTTCGCCGCGCTCGTCGACACCGGCGTGACGACCGGCGAGATCGATGCCGACAAGCGGCAGATGACACTCGACGTGGTCGCCGCCATGCTCATCGGTCTCACCAACGCCGGAACGGCATCGGCCGAGACGCACCGCAGCGCCGTCCGGGGCTTCCGCGAGCTGTGGGCGGGAGCGTTGGCACGCTCGTCCGAACCGGTCTGACGAAACGACGGTGCCAGCCGAGCCATGCAATAGTTCGCTGACTCCCTGTCCTGCCCGCACGACCGATCGGACCGTCAATGCTGCTCATCGCCGGAACCATCACGCTCGACCCTCGCAAGATCGACGAGGCCATGGAGGCAGCGGTCACGATGATGAAGGCGACCCACGAGGAGCCCGGCAACATCGAATACGTGTTCTCGGTCGACCCGATCCGCGAGGGCATCGTGCACGTGTTCGAGAAGTGGGATGGCGAGGAGTCGCTCGCCGCCCACTTCGGCGCACGTCACATGGCCGAGTTCCAGGCCAAGGTCCCGAGCCTCGGGATCACCGGGATGGACATCCGCAAGTACGAGATCGCCTCCGAAGGCCCCATCGCCTGACCGACCTGTACCGCCGACCGCGCCGGGGGCCGACCGTCGACCGGTCAGTGCCGGTCGGGTCGGACGACTCGCTGGTTGCCCTCCGTCCAGAGGGTCTCCAGCACGCGACGGACGATGCGCCATCCGGCGTCGGTTCGGACGAGACGGTCGTGGTAGATGCCGGCCACGATGAAGCTGTCGCCGCCCTCACGGCCCCGGAGCACGTGTTGCGCGTGGAAGTAGCAGCGCGCCGTCGCGGTGTCGCCGTCGATCCTCACGTCGTGCGTGTTCACCATGTGCTGGCTGGCGTCGAGCGGCGCGAGGGCCGATGTGACCCGCTCGACGATGGCGTCGATGCCGTGACAGTCGGTTCCGAGCGAGGCGTGGGCATCCGGAGTGAACACGTCGCGCAGGCCCTCGCCGTCGCCGGTGTCGAGGCACCAGCAGTAGCGCACCGCCAGCGCCACGATGTCGCGCTCGTCGAGCAGTCGTGCGACGCCCTCATCCATGGCCGCTGACGCTAGCTCGTCGCCGGTGGCGACGAGCTGGCCACCGCGACCAGTTCGGGTTTGGGGGGAATGCCAGGGTGATGTGGCTGTAGGTTCACTCTTCACGATCGGTTGGACCAGGAGGCAGCACGTGAAGGTCGCGCTGACGATTCGAGATCACCTCGAGCGCGCCGCGCTCGTCTACGGCGAACGCGTCGCCATCCACGACGAACCCGACCAGCCCGCGGCCCCGCTCGGACCCCTCACCTACGCCGACCTGCGCTCGCATGCCGCCGCCCTCGCCGCCGGTCTCGAACACCTCGGTGTGCCCCAGGGTGGGCGGGTTGCGCTCGTGTCGCAGAACTCGGCCCGGATGCTCGTGTTCTTGATGGGCACGAGCGGCTGGGGTCGCGTCGGCGTACCCGTCAACTTCCGGCTCCACCGCGACGAGGTCGCCTACATCATCGAACATTCCGGAGCCGAGGTTCTGCTCGTCGACCCCGAGCTGGCCGACGATCTCGCCGACATCGATATCGCCCACCGATTCGTTCTCGGCGCCGAGTCCGATGCCAAGCTCTACCGCTTCGGCGTCGAGCCCGCCGAATGGGAACCTGACGAGGACGCGACGGCCACCATCAACTACACGAGCGGCACGACGGCCCGCCCGAAGGGCGTCGAGATGACGCACCGGAACCTGTGGATCAACGCCGCGACGTTCGGCTGGCAGACCGGCATCAGCGACCGCGACGTGTACCTCCACACGCTTCCGATGTTCCACTGCAACGGATGGGGCATGCCCTATGCGCTCACCGCCATGGGTGCACCCCAGGTCGTGCTGCGCAAGGTCGACGGCGCCGAGATCCTGCGCCGCATCGAGCAACACGGCGTCACCCTGCTGTGCGGGGCTCCGGCGGTCGTCGCCGCCATCCTCGACGCCGCCGCCGGCTGGGACGGCCCGATCCCCGGCGCCGGCACCGTTCGCATCGTCGTCGCCGGTGCACCGCCGCCCACCCGAACCATCGAACGGGTCGAGACCGAGCTCGGCTGGGAGTTCATCCAGATCTATGGCCTCACCGAGACCTCCCCGCTGCTCACGATGAGCCGATGCCGATCCGAGTGGGACGAGCTCACGCCCGGCGAGCGGGCCAAACGTCTCGGCCGCGCCGGCGCGCCCGCCCTCGGCGTACAGATGCGCGTGGACGACGACGGCGAGCTGCTCGCGCGGAGCAACGTCGTGCTCAAGGGCTACTGGGACCAGCCCGAGGCGACGGCCGCCGCGATTCGGGACGGCTGGTTCCACACCGGCGACGGCGGATACATCGACGACGCCGCGTACGTGAACATCGAGGACCGCAAGAAGGACGTCATCATCTCGGGCGGCGAGAACGTGTCGTCGATCGAGGTCGAGGATGCGCTGTTCTCACATCCCGCCGTGGCCGAGGCTGCGGTGATCGGGGTGCCCGACGCCAAGTGGGGCGAGACCGTGAAGGCGCTGGTCGTGCTGGCGCCGGGCGCGGCCGCAACCGAGACCGAGATCATCGATCACTGCCGTGACCGACTGGCGCACTTCAAGTGCCCGACGTCGGTCGAGTTCCGCGAGGAGCTCGCCCGCACGGCCACCGGCAAGCTCCA
>Ga0224508_10001277_pt1 | contig 22760 bp, 16 predicted proteins | sample SF_Jan12_sed_USG_4_FD_170157 | JGI IMG/M metagenome (GOLD analysis project Ga0224508, IMG submission 170157) | Sediment microbial communities from San Francisco Bay, California, United States - SF_Jan12_sed_USGS_21 | ecosystem: Environmental > Aquatic > Marine > Sediment | place: USA... | reverse complement strand
TCACGCGGTCCGGATTAATTGTCGTCCCGGCGTCGATCACCATCCAGATATCGTGCACGATCAGTCGACTGTTCGCATCGACGCTGACTTCCGCTACGGAGCCGACGACAGACGCAAATGACCGGTGTACGGCGATACCAAGGCCACGCCCGTCCGGCAGGGTTCTGCCCCAGTCGGCCATGTCGGCGACCTTTTCGATGACCGCAGCGATGCGGCCCGTATCGATCGGGTGCTTGTCGAGCGGGTGACCGTAGTTGCCGTACTCGGCGCCATCATCCGCCGGATCGATCAGGCGCGGTTCGCCGAGCAACTCGAGCAGGTGATCCTTCGGATCCTGGCCCGCCAAATGCGCAAGCTCGTCAACGAAGCTGCACAGAGCGAATGCATGAAAGACATTGCATACCGAGCGCAGCCAGCCAATACGAAGGTGGGCCTTTGCGTCGGCGGTCTCCAATTGCATGTTCGCAAAAGTGTAAGGATTATCGAGCAGGCCGAGATCCAGCTCGAAGCCACCGGGACCGGTGGCCTGCGGATTGAAGGTCGAGCCGATCGACGGGAAACAGGTTCGATGTAACAGCGAAGTCGCCTTGCCGTCTGCGTCCAGACCGGCCTTTATGTACTGTGCGCTCACTGAGTGAAAATAGCCGTGCCGAATATCGTCTTCGCGGGTCCAGGTAACCTTGATCGGACGACCGCTCTCACGGGCCAGCCATGCTGCCTCTGCGATGAAGTCCGGCTTCGACTTGCGGCCGAAACCACCGCCAAGCAAGGTCACGTGTATCCTGGCGAGTTCCTTGTCGATCCCGAGCGTACCGGCGACGGTGTCCTGCGCCGCCTGGGGATTTTGCGTGCAGGCCCAGGCTTCACACCCGCCGTCTTCGGTAATCCGGGCAACCGCGGCCGGCGGCTCCATCGGTGCCTGAGACAGATAGGGTGCGTAGTAAACGGCCTCGTGTACGCTCGCCGCCTCGGTAAAGGCTGCGTCAACATCGCCACGTGTCAGTACGGAACTGCCGGCAGCCTTGACTGACTCGAGCAACTGCTCCCGGTAGGCCGTCGATTCGTGAGCACTGTTCGCACCTTTGTCCCATTCAATCGACAGCGCTTCACGGCCTTTTTGCGCAGCCCAGGTATTGGTCGCCAGAACAGCGACGCCGCCGAGCATGTTGAAGAGCGGCGGTGTCGTTGGATCCGGCAGGCGGATCACGTCCACGACACCCGCAACTTCCCGGGCCTTCGCGTCATCTACCGAGACGACGCTACCGCCATGGGCGGGACACCGCTCTATCGACGCATACAGCATGTCGGGTAACACTGCGTCGAAACCGAACGTCGCTTGTCCGGTCGTAATGTCGAAGCCATCGATCGTATCCATGGGCTTGCCGATATATCGATAATCCGAACGGGACTTGAACGGTGCTTCGGCGGGCGCTTCCATGTCGGCCGCGGCGTCGACGAGTTCGCCATACGCTAACGATCTAGCAGTCGCTTCGTGGTGCACCGCATGCTCGCGAGCAACGCACTCGGATGCAGGAACGCCCCATGTTGCGGCCGCGGCCGCGATCAGCATTTCGCGCGCCGTAGCACCGGCATTGCGTAGCAAGTCAAACTGGTTGCGAATGCTGGTCGAGCCATCGGTGTTCTGGTCACCGTATTTCGTATCGCCAAGCGCCTGAATCAACTCGATCTGATCCCAGTCCGCCTCCAATTCGTCGGCAATAACCTGCGGCAGGCTGGTACGAATGCCCTGTCCCATCTCGGAACGATGGCAGTAGATCTCAACCTTGCCGTCGCTGCGCACGTTGACATAGACGTTTGGCGCAACTGAACCCGGGCCCTTGCCGGCCGGTATCGATTCTTTGGGACTACCGCAACCGGCAGTGAACGTTAGTGCCAGAACCAGACCGCCACCGGCTTGACCGGTGCGTTTCAGAAACTCACGTCGGCTGATATGTCGGAGCTCGCTCATGACTGGCCCTCCGCAACTTTGTGGATTGCCTGGCGAATACGGGTGTATGTGCCGCAACGGCAAATATTGCCACTCATGGCAGAGTCGATATCCGCATCGCTCGGGTTCGGGTTTTGTTCCAGCAAGGCGACGGCGCTCATGATCTGGCCAGGCTGGCAATATCCGCACTGCGCAACGTTGAGCTCCCGCCAGGCAACCTGTACCGGATGATTGCCGTCTTCGGCCAGGCCCTCGATGGTTGTGACATCGCCGCCTGCAGCGGCCGACACGGGCAGCACGCACGAACGAATAACGTTACCGTTCAAATGCACGCAGCATGAACCACACAATGCCTTGCCGCAGCCGTATTTCGTTCCCGTCAGGCCCGCTATGTCGCGTATGGCCCAAAGCAACGGCATATCGGGGTCAACATCCAGAGATAGCGCTTGTCCATTGAGCGTAAGTTCGATAGCCATGGATTCTCCTCTTGGCGAGATTTCTTGTCGTTCGACGGCCAGGCAAATAATAGCAGACCACGCGTCCGGCTACCGCAACTAGCGACGCGCACCAAAGGCTCGCCTGTTAATATCCGTACCGCAGGCATCCGCCAATAAGACTAAACGGGATGAAACCAGTGGCCACGACGAAATCTACGATCTTTTACACGCTGACAGACGAAGCACCGCTGCTCGCGACTTACTCGTTATTGCCGATCATTCGGACATTTACAGCGCCGGCCGGCGTCGACGTCAAGAGTACGGATATCTCGGTCGCCGCACGCGTCCTCGCCGCTTTCCCTGATCACCTTAACGACGATCAGAAAACCCCCGACAACCTCGCTGAACTGGGCCGCCTGACTCAATTCCCGGACACCAACATCATCAAGCTGCCCAACATCAGCGCCTCGCTCCCGCAGCTGAAGTCCGCTATCGACGAGCTGCAATCGAAGGGCTACAAGATTCCGGACTACCCGGAAGAACCAGCCACCGACGAAGAAACAGAGATCAGGCAACGCTACGGCAAGACACTCGGCAGCGCGGTAAACCCGGTGCTGCGCGAGGGAAATTCGGACCGTCGCGCGCCCGCAGCGGTCAAGCGTTACGCCCAGAAACACCCGCATCCAATGGAAGAGTGGAGCCAGGCCTCGCGTACCCACGTCTCGCACATGCACGGCGGCGATTTCTACACGAGCGAGAAAACCATGACCATGGGCAAGGCTTGCGATGTCTCGATGGTGCTGGAGACCAAAAGCGGCAAGTCGATAGTGCTCAAAGAAAACATCGCTCTGGAAAAAGACGAAGTCATCGACAGCATGTTCATGAGCAAGCAGGCGTTGTGCGATTTCTATGAGGAGCAGATGCAGGATGCCTACGAGACGGGAGTGATGTTCTCGCTGCACGTCAAGGCGACCATGATGAAGGTGTCGCACCCGATCGTCTTCGGCCATGCGGTAAAGGTTTTCTACAAGGATGCTTTCGCCAAGCACGGCGAACTCTTCGACGAACTCGGCGTCAACGTCAATAACGGCCTGGCCAGCATTTACGACCATATTTCCAAACTGCCGGGGACGCAGCTGGAAGAGGTCGTCAATGATCTGCATGCCTGTCATGCGCACCGCCCCGAACTGGCGATGGTCGATTCGGCCAAGGGCATCTCTAATTTTCACGTGCCAAGTGACGTCATCGTCGACGCGTCGATGCCCGCAATGATTCGTAATGGCGGCAAAATGTGGGGCGCCGATGGCCGTCCCAAAGATACCAAGGCGGTCATACCGGAGAGCACGTTCGCACGCATCTACCAGGAGATGATCAACTTCTGCAAAACTCACGGCGCTTTCGATCCGGCCACCATGGGCACCGTGCCGAATGTCGGACTGATGGCCAAAAAGGCCGAGGAGTACGGCTCGCACGACAAGACTTTCGAGATTGCCGAGGATGGCGTCGCAAACGTCGTCGATGACGAAGGAAACGTGCTGATGTCTCTGGATGTTGAACGGGACGATATCTGGCGCGTATGCCAGGTCAAGGATGGGCCGATCAGGGACTGGGTCAAGCTGGCCGTAACCCGCGCACGTTTGTCCGGCATGCCGGTCGTGTTCTGGCTCGACGAGTATCGACCGCACGAGGCCGAACTGATCAAGAAGGTGGAAACGTACCTCAAGGATCATGATACCGACGGGCTCGATATCCAGATCATGTCGCAGACGCGCGCTATGCGCTATACGCTGGAGCGCGTGATCCGCGGCAAGGACACGATCTCGGCGACGGGCAATATCCTGCGCGATTACCTCACCGACCTGTTCCCGATCATGGAGCTTGGCACCAGTGCCAAGATGCTGTCGATCGTACCGCTGATGGCCGGTGGTGGCTTGTTCGAAACCGGCGCTGGCGGTTCGGCGCCCAAGCACGTGAAACAATTAACCGAGGAGAACCACCTGCGCTGGGACTCGCTCGGCGAATTCCTGGCCCTGGCAGTTTCACTCGAAGACGTTGCTCACAAGAGCGACAACAATAAGGCCAAGATCCTTTCTACTACGCTGGATGCGGCTACCGGCAGGCTGCTCGATGACGGCAAGTCGCCATCGCGTCGCACCGGAGAGCTGGACAACCGCGGCAGCCATTTCTATCTCGCCATGTACTGGGCGCAGGAACTGGCCGAACAGGACGGCGATGCCGGGCTCAAGGCGTATTTTGCGCCTTTGGCCAAGAGCCTGACGGAGAACGAAGAGAAGATCGTTGAAGAGTTGAATTCCGTGCAGGGCGAGAGCGTGGACATTGGCGGCTATTACCTCCCCGACACAGAGGCAACGAGCACGGTCATGCGTCCCAGCGACACGTTGAATGCAGTGCTGAAATCGGCGCAGGGCTGATGCCCGGTGCCGGAGGAGAATCGAATGGCCAACATGCGAACAAGTGACAACTTGATGAAACGACTCTGGCCAGCTTTCCTGGTGCTCGTTTTGATCCAGGCATGCGACAGAAAAAATGCGGAACGTGATATTGCGACGGAGCCCGAGGCACCGTCGACGGTCGCAGCACCTGCAGCACCTGCAGCACCTGCAGCACCGGATACGGCTGAATTGACGATAGACGACAGCTCCTTCGTATGCCTGGACAAGATGACGGCTGTTCGTCATTTCTTCGTCGATAATGTGCTGGGCGATCTGGAGGCGACGCTCGCCGTCGCCGAATCTACTGACGGCGGAGTCTATCCCCCGGGTTCAGTCGTACAACTGGTACCCACCGAGGTGATGATCAAACACCGTCCCGGCTGGAATGCTGCAACTCGCGATTGGGAATTCTTTGAGCTCGATGTGTCCGAGGCAGGTAGCAGCATTCGTAATCGGGGCTTTGTCGACGTGGTCAATCGCTTCGGTGGTAACTGCTTCGGTTGCCACATCAAGGCCGAGCCGAAATACGATCTGATCTGCGAGCTGGATCATGGTTGTGACGCGATTCCAATCACCCGCGAGATGATCGCCGGCATCCAGGCGCAGGATCCGCGCTGCCCCGACTGACGGGACGTTCAGCTTCGATCCACACAACGCGCCTGTTTGCTATAATAGGCGAACAGACCGGCATCACACGGGCCGAACCGACCTTGCAGGCGGTTACGACCGAACGTGTGGCTGGAACGTATATACCAACGGACTTGATCCAGACGGGCAGGTACCATGCAAGCATCACAGTATCACTACGCCAGTCCCGGCGTTCTGCGACTGGCGCGCCGGACGCGCCGCATTCCTGATTTGCCGAGCCTGATCTTGCTTCGTTCTGCGCCGAGCAGAACGACTGCTTCTGCTTTCAATCCGTTGCACACCTCGTCTAACGCACGCCCAAGTGCGGCAAGGAGCAGATCCCGTGAACATTCTGAATTTCCCGGAACGTAAGAAGAACCACGAACGCATCGTCATGGTGACGTGCTACGACTACACCATGGCCAGCATCGTCGCCGAATCACCCGTGGACATGGTGTTGGTCGGCGATAGCGCGGCCATGGTCGTCCACGGTCATGACACGACGTTGCCCATCAGTGTCGACGAGATGGCTGCACATGTTCGCGCGGTCAGGCGCGGCGCACCTGACAAGTTCATTGTCGCTGACCTGCCTTTCATGGCGTGTCGCAAGGGGCTGGAGCCGGCCATGAACGCGGTGGAAAAACTGATGAAAGCGGGTGCCGAGGCGGTCAAGCTTGAAGGCATTCGCGGCCAGGAGGACCTCGTTCGTCATATCGTCGAATCCGGCGTCCCCGTGATGGGCCATCTGGGACTGACCCCGCAGTCTGTCAAGCAACTGGGCGGCTTTCGGGTGCAAGGCAAGAGTGCCGACGATCGCGACCGCCTGCGGCACGAAGCGCGCGCCTGCCAGGATGCGGGCTGTTTTTCCCTGGTACTCGAATGCGTGCCGGAGAGTCTCGCTGCCGAGATTACGCGCGCGCTGGATATCGTGACCGTCGGCATTGGCGCGGGCCAGGATACCGACGGCCAGGTACTCGTGTTGCACGATCTTCTTGGCCTGACGCCCGGCACGCAGCCCAGGTTTGTGCGGACGTTCCTCGACGGCCGCTCTCTCGTGCTGGATGCGCTGGATGAGTTTTCGAACGATGTCAGACAGGGCGGTTTCCCGGCGCCCGCCGAGCGTTATGCCGGATGATACGAATTACCGACATACCGGCCTGGCGGGCTTACCGGCAGGAACTGGCAGGCGCCAGCCTCGGGTTCGTCCCGACGATGGGTGCGTTACATGCGGGTCACGAGGCGCTGGTCAAAGCGAGCGTCTCGCAGAATGAACTGGCCGCCGCCAGCGTCTTCGTCAACCCCACGCAGTTCGATCAGGCTGCGGACCTGGCCGCATACCCGCAGAAACTGGAACGAGACCTTGACCTGCTCGAATGCAACGGCGTGGACGCGGTGTTGCTACCGGATTACGAACAACTCTATCCCGATGACTTTCGCTACCGGGTGAGCGAGGGTGATCTTTCGACCCGCTACTGTGGGCAGCATCGGCCTGGTCATTTCGACGGAGTACTGACGGTGGTGATGCGCTTGTTGAATATCGTGCGCCCTGACCGGGCGTATTTCGGTGAGAAGGATTACCAGCAGTTGCAGCTGGTACGCGGCATGGTCGAGTCCTTTTTCATGGAAGTAGAGATTGTCGCCTGCCCGACGGTTCGTGCGGCGGATGGCCTGGCGCTGTCGTCGCGCAATCAACGGCTCGAACCCGCGCAACGCGAGGTGGCACCAGCCCTGTATCGCGCGTTGCAGGATTCCTCGAGTCCGACGCAGGCCGCCCGATCGTTGCAACAAGTCGGATTCGATGTGGAATATGTCGACGACTTCAAGGGTCGCCGCCTTGCAGCTGCACGCCTCGGTGAGATCCGCCTGATTGACAATGTAGCTGTGGAGACAACGGATGCCAGCTAGGAAAAATATAGTACTGATGATGTCGGGCTCGATCGCCTGCGCCAAAGCCACGTCGCTGATTTCGGAATGGGTGAAGCGAGGGGACAAGGTTCGTGTCGCCTGCACTTCAGCGGCCGGCCATTTTGTCGGTCCGGCCACGCTGGAAGGATTGAGCGGCGAACGGGTGTTCGATAACACCTTCGAGGCCGGTCGGGCGATGGATCACGTAGCGCTGGCACAGTGGGCAGACCTGATGGTGGTCTGTCCAGCCAGTTCCAACCTGATTAACAAGTTCGCGGCCGGTATCGCCGACGACGCCGTCACGACCCTGTGGCAGGCCACCTGGGGCCGCGGCATTCCACAGTTCGTTGTGCCGGCCATGAATACGAAAATGTGGAATTATCCTGCGACGCGTGACGGCGTCGAGAAACTTCGATCCTGGGGCGTGCACGTGTTACCGACCGCAGAAGGCGACCTGGCCTGCGGCGAGCAGGGAGCGGGGCGCATGCTCGAGCCTGCCGACATACTGAAGACGATCGATGCGTTACTGTCGTATGACCGTCCCGGGCGAAGCGGTCGGGTACTGATCACCGGCGGTGGCACCCGCGAGCCGATTGATGCGGTGCGCTACATTGGTAATCAGAGCACGGGCCGCACCTCGGCCGCACTGGCTGATGCTTTTAACGAACTCGGACTCGACGTTACCTGGCTGGGCGCCCGATCGGCGGTTCGACCGAACAAAGCCTGCCGACAAATCGAGTTCGAATCATTTGCAGAGCTACAGCAACAACTTGAAGACCAGCTGGAATCAGAAGACTACGATCTGGTCGTCCAGGCCGCGGCCGTCGGCGACTACGCCGTGCAGGATGTTGTCGGTGAGCGCGGTCGGGCCGGCGCGGGTACGGGCAAGCTCGAATCCGGTAACGAACTGAGTTTGCGGCTCACGCCCAATCCGAAGTTACTCAACCGAATTCGGCAGAACTCCCGTAACCATAACGTGCGCGTCGTGGGCTTCAAGCTGACAGTCGGGGCCGACGACGAGCGGACCACGGCTGCCGTGTGTCGCGTGTTCGCGGCGGGGGGCGTCGATCTCGTGGTGCAGAATGACTTGCACGAGATCGAGGCGGGCCGACATCGTTTTGCTGTCTACGAGGAGGGCGAGGGAACGACGCCAAGGCGAATCGATAATCTCGACAGCCCCCGCAAGCTGGCGGCGACGCTCGCGCAGCTGATCGATAAAGAATCAACGATCGGGGAAGTCGCATGATCCTGTGCCTGGACGTCGGTAACAGTCACATCTTTGGTGGCTTGTTCGACGGCCAGGAACTCAAGCTGACATTCCGCAAGCCGACCGGCCGCAATATGTCGTCGGATGAGATCGGGCTCTTTTTCCGGTCGGTGTTGCGCGAGAACGGTTTTGATCAGGACGATGTCAGTGACGTCGCCCTTTGCAGCGTAGTGCCGCAGCTTGTCTACAGTATCAGCGCGAGCATTCAGAAATACTTCGGAATCGAGCCTTTCATTCTGAAAGCGGGCGTTAAAACCGGCCTGAAGATCCTCTATCGCAATCCGCTCGAGGTGGGCGCTGACCGCATCGCCGGCGCCATCGCCGGCACCCACATGTACCCTGGCGAGAATCTGCTGATCATCGACCTGGGCACGGCCACGACGGTGGAAGTCATTCGGGCGGGCCGTGAGTACATGGGCGGCGTGATTATGCCCGGCCTGAATCTCTCGATGCGTGCGTTGGACCAGGGTACTTCCCGGTTGAGTTCCGTGGAAATACTGCGGCCTGAAACCTGTCTCGGGCAAACCACGGCAGCCAGCATCCAGTCCGGCCTGTATCATGGACACCTGGGTGCGCTTCGGGAAATCTGCGAGGGCATGATACGTGAGGTCTTTGCGGGCAAGGCGCCGCGCGCCATCGCCACAGGCGGCTTCGCCCACCTGTTCCAGGACACGGGGTTATTCAGCGAGGTTGTGCCCGACCTGGTGCTACGCGGGTTATTGACCGCGCTCGCGATGAACGAAGGATGATGTCCTGGCCCGAACATTTCACGAGTATGCCGCGTTCTCGCTGAGTCTTTGATCGTCTGAAGAATTTTCCTCGCTCGGAAATACACACGGTTATTCCGCTCGTTCGGAAAATCCTTCAGCCAATCAAATCCTTAACCGATCTTACGCGCCAACTCATGAAATGTTCGCGCTAATCCGACTTCGTGCCCGGCATGATTTCGAACAATGGGTCGAAATCGACCAACGTCGATCCGAATCGCGCCAATAGCAAAGCGCTGCCGTCGAGCGTCGCGTTGCCGGACCGAATCTGTGTACCTAATGTTGTCTGCCGCATCATCACCGGGATGAGGTCGGCCCGATCGATCGTGAGCGTCGCGTCCGCGTCAGGCGCTGTGAAACCCACAATGTTCGTGAGCGTTGCATTACTCATCTCGACGACCAGTTGCTCGCCATTGTCCGGGGTAATGAAATTCAGCTTGAAGTTGATGCCGTCCGCTTTCTTGCTGTCGACACGAATTGCTACCGCGTCCCACCACTGCGATGTGGTCAGCGCCCTGGCCGTGTCCGGGCCGCCAGTTTCCGGTCCCGATATATCCTGCACGCCGTGCCATAGCTCTTGTGCTGCCGACAGAAACGAGTTGCGCATGCTCGTGCTCTCGTACTGGTAGCCGAGCTGCTCGAATATGTCGGCAAGCAGGTCACTCGCCTCGGTGTTGTCCGGCTCCGCGTAGACGAGTCGGTTGACGATCTCCATCGCATGCCGATAGTGACCTTCGTCGTACAGTTCTCGCCCTTTCGCAAGAATGCGGTCAGCGCCGCCCATCATCTCGACGTAGAGCGGCGCCGAATCAACCGGCGACAACGGCGCGAGTGTCGCCGGATTGCCGTCCCAGTAGCCAAGATAGCGATTCATGACAGCGCGGGAATTGTGAAATTCGGATCCATGGTACTGGCGCGCCGACCACTGTTGCTGAAGACTCTCCGGTACCACGTATTCGTTGTGGATTTCGTTAATTGTCACACCCTGGTTAGCGAGATGCAGAACCTGGTTGTTCAGGTTGGCATAAGCATCGCGTTGTGCACGCATGACTTCCTGGATGCGATCATTTCCCCAGCGTGGCCAGCTGTGCGAGGCGAACATCACGTCGGCCTTGCTGCCGAATCGATACAAGGCCTCGTTGATGCCCTTGGACCACGCGAGCGCGTCGCGCACCAGCGCACCTCGCAGCGTGTAGACGTTGTGTATCGTCGCCGTGATATTTTCGGCCGCCCAGAACGCCCTGAAGTCGGGGAACCAGGTATTCATCTCGGCCGGCGCTTCGGTTCCCGGTGTGTTTTGAAAAACCATGCGCACGCCGTCGATCGTGTGTTCTTCAAAATCCCGTTCGATCGTCTGCGTTGGCGCAATCAGTCCAAGTGTGCCGTTTGCGGTTGCCTTGCCGATCGCAGAATCGATCTGGCCGTATGGACTGACCTGCAATACGCGGCCGTACTGATAGGAGGCCCGCCGCGTCATGGCGATACCGGCATACACATTTTCAGCGATCGCGTTTTCGATGAAGCCCTTTGGCGCGATTATCGGTATCTTGCCGGAGTCGACATCCGCCTCGTCGACAACACCGCGAATTCCGCCAAAGTGGTCGGCATGTGAATGCGAGTAAATGACGGCGACGACCGGACGCTCCCCCAATTGCTCGTTGGCAAAGGCGAGCGCGGCGGCGGCGGTCTCCCTGACCAGCAAGACGTCAAAGATAATCCAGCCCGTGTCGCCCTTGATCAGCGTCATGTTCGACAGGTCGTAGCCGCGCACCTGGTAGATCCTGCCCGGCACCACCTCATAGAGGCCGTAGTTCATGTTCAGCGTTGCCTGCCGCTGCAACGACGGGTGAATGCTGTCGAAATTATCGCCGTTCAGCAGAAAGTCGTACTGACCGATGTCCCAGACCGTCTCACCGGACTCGCTGGTAATGCGCCGGTAGGAGGGGGCTGCAATAAACCCGCGCTGATGTTCGTCGAAGTCACGCCGATCATCGAAAGGCAGTCTTTCGCGGAGTGCCTGCTGCTGCTCGACCGTGGATTGGGACGGCGCTCTGGTGCCAGTGCCGTTAATAGCCTCGGCGTGGTCAATCGGGGGCGCGTCAGAAGTGCAGGCGACGGCTGCGAACGCGAGAATTGCGGCAGCACCACGGGTAAGTCGTTGGTTCATGGCGTTTCCTGGGGGTCGGGTGTCAAGAATAGTACAATGATCGACTACGTGTGCGAGGGGGAGCGAATCAGTGAATCTGAAAATCGGACTGTTGGGAGGCGGCTCCTGGGGCACGACCGTCGGCGCGCTGGTCGCTCGCAATACATCAGTGATGCTTTGGGCTCGCGATGTGGCCACCGTCGATGAGATCAACGGGCAACGCACGAACAACAAGTTCCTGCCTGATGCGAAGCTTCCCGACAACCTCAAAGCAACATCGGACATAGAAGAGGCGGTGACTGGCGCTGACGTCATCGTAGTCGGTATTCCATCGCACGGCTTTCGCAACGTGCTCGAACAGATCAAAGGCCACATACGGCCATGGGTACCGGTGGTCAGCCTTTCCAAAGGGCTGGAACTCGATTCGCACATGCGTATGACGGAAATAATCGAGGATGTGCTGCCCGGACATCCTGCCGGCGTTTTGACCGGACCTAACCTTGCGCGGGAGATCATGGCCGGCTACGCGGCGGCCAGTGTCGTTGCCATGGCCGACGAGACAATCGTCAAAGAGCTGCAAAAGGTATTCCATAGCGGCCTGTTTCGCGTCTATACGAACCACGACGTCATCGGCTGCGAACTTGGCGGTGTCCTCAAGAACATCGTTGCGATTGCTGCTGGCATGGGCGACGGGCAGGGGGCCGGTGAGAATACAAGGTCCGCAGTCATCACGCGCGGCCTTGCCGAGATCACACGGCTGGGGGTAGCGATGGGCGGCGAGCCGCAAACATTTGCGGGTCTCGCCGGCATGGGTGACCTGGTTGCGACTTGTACGAGCGCCCAGAGCAGGAACCGCACGGTGGGTTTCGAGTTGGGTAAAGGCCGGTCGATAACGGAGATTATCGACGGGATGTTCATGGTCGCCGAAGGCGTCAAGAGCGCGCCGACAGTGATTGCGCTGGCTGAGGAGTACGGCGTCGAGATGCCGATCGCCGCCGAGGTTTACGAGGTCGTGCAAAACCAGTGTGACCCGAAGCGAGCGTTTCGCGGTCTCCTGAAGAGCTCCGCCGGTGCCGAGTCGGATCCCGGCTAGCGTCGGGCGATCGGCCACGCGGAGCCTCGCAGCCCCGTCCAATCTGGTAGATTGACGAACCTGCGGCCCCCCCCCCGGGGCCTCAGATACTGGATCTATGCTGATCTATGCTGAATTATTTAAGGGAGCGAAGGAGCGAATGACTTGACTGCAAACTCAAAAACAATAGCTCGATTCATTGCATGTGCCTGCCTTGGTGCGACGCTGGCAGGCCATTCGTCATCCGTCCTGGCGCAGGCGCGCATCATTCAGCCGGGCGCGCCCGGGGAAGCGGCCCGCGAGCTCAGCGCCGAGGACGCGATCAAGATTGCGAACACGAGCTACTCACCCGCCGACGCGCAGTTCATGCGGGACATGATTCCGCACCATCATCAGGCGCTCCAGATGGCCGAACTCGTGGCCGATCGCACGAACCGAAAGGAACTGATCGATGTGGCGGGGCGTATCGATGTCTCGCAGGGGGACGAGATCGAATTCATGCAGCAGTGGCTGCGCGAGCGTAGCGAGGTGGTGCCGGATCCGACCGAGCACGAGGCAATGCACACGCATCACACGATGGCCGGTATGGCCACGCCGGAACAAATGGCCGAGCTGGCCGCGTCAGACGGTACAGACTTCGATCGCCTGTTTCTGAAATTAATGATCACCCACCACAAAGGTGCAGTGACCATGGTCGAGGAACTCCTCGAACAACCCGGTGCAGCGTACGACCCCGTACTTTTCGAGTTTACGAACGACGTCACCAATGATCAGGAAACCGAGATTGAGCGCATGAATGCGCTGCTCGTAGGGATTTCGCCCGACCCGCGTGCGGGACTCAAGCCCGGGCTTGATGATGCCGGTGAAGCAATCAGGCACCTGGAGCTGGTCGCTTCGTTACCCAAGGCAGACGGGTTTTTTGACCCACTTAATCCTGCCGAGCTGCCGTCATCGCGGATGCGGACGGACGATGATGCGCCGGCCGCGGATGACGAGAATCCCGAAGCCGAAGAGGATGACGAGAACGAGCGCGCGCCGCTCCTGAGTTTTTCCAACACCGATATGGCGTTTTCCGGCGATGTAATGGTGGCCGGCAGTTACCATGGTTTTAATGTCTACCGGCTGCTTGACGATGGCATGCCGAAGCTCTTGAGTTCGGTTGTATGCCCCGGCGGACAGGGAGATGTTTCCATCGTCGGCCATCTGCTGATCATGTCGGTAGAACAGACGCGGGGTCGCGTTGACTGCGGACTGCAAAGCGTCAGCGAGGACGTTAGTGCCGAGCGTTTCCGCGGGCTGCGAATATTTGATATCAGTGATCTGACGCGGCCGGTACAGGTAGGCGGAGTACAAACCTGCCGCGGCTCGCATACGCATTCGGTCGTTGCAGGTCCGAACGAAGACGGCAAGATAATCGTGTTCAACTCGGGCACCTCCAGCGTGCGTGAAGAAGAAGAGCTGGCTGGCTGCATCGATGAGTCTCCCGGCGATCAGAGGACTGCGCTGTTCCGCATCGACGTCATCGAAATCCCGGTGGATGACCCGTCCAAAGCGCGCATTGTTGAAAGTCCTGCCGTGTTTGCCGATCCCGAGACCGGCATCCTGGCCGGGCTGTGGCGCGGCGGCGACCACGGCGACGAGACACAGGAAACCAGTCGCACCGACCAGTGCCACGACATCACCGTTTTTCCTGAGCTCAATATCGCCGGCGGCGCCTGTTCCGGTAACGGTATCCTGTTTGATATTTCCGACCCGATGAGCCCGCAGCGCATCGATGCGGTCATTGACGACGGTTTCGCCTACTGGCACTCGGCGACCTTCAACAACGATGGCACCAAGGTCATCTTCACTGACGAATGGGGCGGTGGCGGTCGACCGCGTTGCCTCGCTTACGATCCGCTGACCTGGGGCGCAGACGCGATTTATGACATCGTCGATGGTCAGCTCGAGTTTCGCAGCTATTTCAAGATGCCCGCTCCGCAGGTTGAGCAAGAAAATTGCGTCGCGCATAACGGCTCCATCATTCCGGTGCCAGGCCGCGATATTTTCGTGCAAGCCTGGTACCAGGGCGGCCTCTCGATCGTTGATTTCACCGACTCGGCGAACCCGGTCGAGATCGCGTTCTTTGATCGCGGACCGATCGATGCCGAAGACCTGGTGGTGGGCGGATACTGGTCAACCTACTGGTACAACGGCCGAATCTACGGCACCGAAATCATTCGGGGTCTCGACGTGTTCGCACTGGCGCCGAGCGAATACCTGTCCGAGAATGAGATCGCTGCAGCGGCGGTGGCCGACCAGGATGGCGTGTTCAATCCGCAGCAGCAGTTCCCGGTCAGCTGGCCGGATGAGCCCGTTGTCGCCCGCGCCTATCTCGATCAACTTGTACGCAGTGGCGCGATCACCGAATCCTACAAGGCCGATATGACGGCTGCGCTGGACCGTGCCGAGACACGATTGCAGAACGGTGGGCGTGACAAGGCACTCGCGAAGAAATTGAAATCGCTGGCGAGAACCAAGGCATCGGACACTGGCGACGCCATTGCGAAAAAACGCCTGGCGGCGCTGGCGGATACGCTTAACGGTATTTCGGCGAGGCTACGCTGACGCATTTGGATCTTGCGAATGCGTTGACGGGCCCTCAATTGCCGGCTTGCAGCGTCTTCCTGAAGCGAACCAGGTCGGCGCGCATCCGTTTCTCATCGATCATGTCGGCAAGCGGGTCATAGGATGCAGGCCACAGCCCGAAATTGATAAAGCTTGAAACCCAGTTGGATTTCGAGAAGAACTCGTGATCCCGTGGCGTGAATCGGCCGCGCGACCGGAACAGGTCGATGCGTTGTTGCAGAGAATCGGGCCACTGCGTCTCTCGAGTCTGTTGCCAGAACTGACCGGCCTGACGGTCGGCGAGAGCCGGGCGCAATAGCTGATAGTCACGCGCACCGTCGATTTCCACGTTGGTCATTCGATTGAATTCCTCGGCCAGCATCGGACTGTCCTTGTGGCGGGGCAGCATGGCCAGGAGTCGCAAAATCGCGCTGTGTGTCAGCTGTAAGGGCGATACTTCCATCGGTGCCAGGGCTGCTGCGGCAGGCCCTATAGCTACACAATTCCTGTACCAGTGCCTTGCATAACGGCCCGGTCTGAATTGCGCAACGTGTGCATCGTCGGGCGCCGCACCGGGTAACCAGGTCGCCAATCGCCCGACCGCTTCCTTGTCATCGATTTCCGAACTGTCGTAAACGAACGAACCTGTCGCCAGCCCGCGGGTCGACGAACGCAACAACCAGCCGGCATCGTTCGCCTCGATCGATGCGAACAGGTCCGGCGTCGCTGGTGGCGGTGCCGGCAGCGAGACCATCCGGTCAGCGGCAAGCCAGGATGACCAGTCATGAAACTCGTCGTCGATAGCCACGTGGCTAATCAACGATCGGTCCTCGCTGCAATCGAGGAAAAAGTCGCCGTGCAAAGTGTTGTCGTCGGCGAGTGTTACGGACTCGAGCATGCCCGCGGCATTCAATTCCGCGGTTACCGGCGACTGCCTGACGACCTTGACGCCCAGACTCGTTGCGTGCGTCAGCATGGTATCCAGGTAGGTGTCGTGATCGACGTAGACGTCATACTCGAGCAATCGCAACGCGCGTTCTATGTTGGCCTGCGCCGGATCGAAGCGTCCTTTCCTGGCCGCAGCCGCGGCAGCCGACCACGCGTTGAAGTCCTGCGCACCGTCCTCGGCGCGCAGTTTTGCGACATAGTGATGAAAATCGACGAGCCGTAGCGTCATGCCATGCGAACCAAGAGGGACGAAGACGTCCTCTCCCGATTCACTCAGTCCACGGTAGCGCGTCCCCATTCCATGCACGGCATTGGATTGCCGGAAAAATGCGGCCTCTTCGATGCCGAGGCTTGTATGAAATCCATGTGGGCCGCCTCGAAATACATCGACTGAGCGCGGGCCTCCGGGGCTCGGTGACAGCAATAACGTGACACCGATGCCGCTTCCCTGCAGCGATACAGCCATCGCCACCGCCACCGCACTGGCGGCCGCGCCGGTACCCGTGATGACTATTTCCCGCACATCCGAAGTCATCATTTCGCTGCGAACATCGTGCCATCGGCTGCACAGTAACGGGATATTGTGTCCTCATGGCTCGGCATTGAAGCAGCAGCGCGCCTGATCACTTCATGCATCTGCCTCATTTGCGCGTTTATCTTATCGTCAGGCGTACAGTCAACGCGCAAGTCCGTGCATTCCGGTATGACGTGCTGGCCGAGAAACACCGAAATCCAGTTAGTCTCAACAAAAAGCTCACGCTTGCTGTAAATGACGCGGCCGCTTTCCCTGAAAGACCGCATCCTGTAGTCCAGCTCATCCGGAACGGCCATATCTCGGCAATACCGCCAAAAGTCGCTGTCATCCCGGGAGGTCGCCTTGTAATGCAGGATGATGAAGTCACGTACCTGCTCGAACGCCAGGCCAATCTGCGCGTTGTAGTCGTCGCGGTCTACGGCGCTAAACTCCCGATCGGGAAAGCGTTCGATCAGCTTCATGATGGCGGCCTGGATCAGGTAGATGCTGGTGGACTCGAGGGGTTCGAGGAAACCACCGGACAGCCCGATTGCCACACAGTTCTTTTCCCACATTTGCCGTCGTCTGCCCGCGACAAATCTGAGTACGCGCGGCTCGGCAAGCGCTTCGCGCTCGATATTGTCGAGTAACACGGCTCGGGCTTCGTCGTCGCTCACGTACTGACTGCAATACACGTGGCCGTTGCCCGTGCGATGCTGCAGCGGAATCCGCCATTGCCACCCGGCGTTGAGCGCGGTCGCCCGCGTGTATGGATCGAGCATGTCGGGATTGCGGCTCTGCACGGCGACCGCACGATCGCAAGGCAGCCAGTGCTGCCAGCTCTCGTAGCCAACGCCCAGCGTATCGCCTATCAACAGCGCGCGAAATCCGGAACAGTCGATGAACAGATCGCCTGCAATTGTCCGGCCGTTCTCGAGCTTGACCGAGCTGATGTAACCGTTTTCTCCATCGAGTTCGACGTCGATGACGCGTCCTTCGGTGCGCGTTACCCCGCGCCGCTCGGCGACGCGTCGAAGATACTGCGCATACAGGCTCGCGTCGAAATGAAACGCGTAGGAGTAGGTCGAAAGGACCGAGCGCGGATCGGACAGCGGCAACGCAAAGCGGCCCGCCTTCGCGGCAACGAACGGTACGCAGTATTCGCCAAGCTGCGACGTGCTACCGCGCCGGTTCTGGTCGAGCCAGTAGTGATGAAACGAGACTCCGTTAATGTCGAAACCGTGGTGACCGAACGGATGCATGTACGCATCGCCTTTTTTCGCCCAGTCGACGAACTCGATCCCGAGTTTGAATGTCGCGTTTGTATGGCGCATGAAGTCTGGCTCATTGAGCCCGATCTTACGGTTGAAGTCATGAATGGCAGGGATAGTCGCCTCACCGACGCCGACGATGCCTATCGCGTCCGATTCGACAAGCTCGATCTCGCAGATATCCTTCCTGAGCACGGTCGACAGCGCCGCCGCCGTCATCCAGCCGGCAGTGCCGCCACCGACAACGACGACGCGCCTGATATGTTGCCGGACCTGAGCCTGTTGCTGCATCTATGTCGTCTTCCAGTTATCACGTATACCGAGGTAATTAACCGCACACTGATCATGCGGCGGAAACTGCTGCCTGGGTGCGCGCCCGTTCAGAATCACGACTCGCGCAAGCAAGGCCTCGCGCGCAGCAGCATCGGGATCGCGTAACATCCGCCGGCCAAAATCAGCCACCGGAAACGGCGCCGACGATCATGAATGGCTGATCGCCGGACACGACCGATGGCGGAAGATCGTCGTCCGGGGAGTCGTGCGTGACGTCCTCGCCATCGGCAAAAAAACGGACCTTCGGCCGGCGTTTCATCGTGACATGTTCGCGTACAGTGCCGCGCAACATCGGGTAGCGTGCTTCCAGAGCGTCGAGAACATTGCGCTGCGTAATGTTGCCATCGACAGTCACTGTCACCTCGCGACCGCAGCCTGCGAGTGTCTGCAGGTGATGGGGCAGTACAATCCTGATCATGAGATCGTCTGCACCTCAATCGAGAGAACTGCCGGCAGGTCGCGCACGACCGGCGTCCAGCTGTCGCCGCTGTCATTGGACGCGTACACCTGCCCGCCGGTTGTACCGAAATAAACGCCGCACGGTTCACCCGTGTCGACCGCCATCGCATCGCGTAGCACGTTGACGTAACAATGCTGCTGCGGCAGTCCTTCCGTTAGCGCCTCCCACTTTTCGCCGCCGGTGCGGCTTCGATAGACGCGTAGTTTGCCGTCGGGTGGATAGTGGAGGGAGTCGCTCAATATCGGCACGACGTAGATCGTCTCCGGATCATGCGAATTCACGGCGATCGGAAATCCGAAGTCACTCGGCAGGTTACCGCTAACCTCACGCCAGGTGTCGCCGCCGTCGTCACTACGCATGACATCCCAATGTTTCTGCATGTATAGCGTGTTTGGGTTGGCCGGATGTATTTCAATGTGGTGAACACAGTGGCCGACCTCGGCGGTCGGATTCGGAATTTGCTCGGAACGCAGTCCCTGGTTTATCGGGTGCCACGTCTTGCCTGCATCGTTGGTGCGGAATGCGCCGGCCGCAGAAATCGCACAGAAAATACGGTCCGGATTTAACGGATCGAGCACTATCGTGTGCAAACACATGCCGCCGGCACCTGGCGCCCAACCCGGCCCTGACTCGTGCCCGCGCAGGCCTGCGAGCTCATGCCACGTAGCGCCGCCATCGGCGGTCTTGAACAACGCTGCATCCTCGACGCCAGCGTAACAGGTATCCGGATCGTCGAGAGATGGCTCCAGGTGCCATACGCGCGCGAACTCCCATGGATGCTGCGTGCCGTCGTACCACTGGTGCGTACTCAACGGCTTGCCTGTTGCCTCGGACGTGTCGTAAACAAACTTGTTGCTCTCCCCCTGGGGTATGCCGCCGTTTTCAGCATCATCGACAGAACTGTCCGAGCCCGGTTGAAACCAGGTCTTGCCGCCGTCGTCGGAGCGCTGGATGATCTGACCGAACCAGCTCGACGTTTGCGAAACGTAAATGCGGTCCGGATCAACCGGCGATCCTTTGGCGTGATAGATCTCCCAGCCCGCGAAGTGCGGTCCATCAACCGACCAGTCTTGTCGGTGGCCATCCGACGTGAGAATGAAAGCTCCTTTGCGGGTTCCAACGAGTATACGGGTCGTAGTCACTGTTGTTCTCCCTGGTCGTTGTCAATAATTGTGTCGGCGAAAAAACTTACGCGCCGACGAATTTGGCATAGACGCTGCGAGCCAAAGCGGGCTCATCCGTTCCCTGGACGATCGCCCGGCCGTCGGGGAATAGCGTCATAGTGTAACGTGCGTCGCGTTCTATGATCGACGCGCGCAACATATATTCGTTGGCAGTTACGGTGCCGTGTTCGCTCATGCGCTTCGCGATGGCGTCGAAATTAACGCCGCCGGTTTGCTGTCGATGCCGAAGTTGCACGGCGTTGCGTCCACACAGGGTCGCAGCGCTGGATCCGGCCTTGCCGTCGAGATAGTCGAAGCGGCGTTGTTTGCAGCACGGGCAGTCACCCTTTTCGTACGCACTATCGACTTTCAGCTGATGGATTTCGTTCGCCCATACGTCGATGTTCAGCAACGTTCGAGTGACGCGATCGAAATTGCCGGTCAGGATCTTCAGTGTTTCAGCGACCTGATAATTGGCGACCATGGCGACGACAGAATTGATTGCCCCGATTGTGTCGCAGGTAGCGCCGGTACCCGGTGCGGGCGCCTCTTCAAACAGGCAGCGAAAGCAGGGCGTAGCTAGGTTACCGTTTCCGTGCGCTTCCCACGCGGCGGCGCCGGTGCCGTGTGGCAGGATCGGAAATGCCATTCCAGTAGTGCCGACGGCCGCGCCATACACATAAGGCCTGCCAGTGCTGACGGCCATGTCATTGGCGAGGTAACGCGTTTCGTAGTTGTCGAGGCCGTCGACAAAAACATCGGCGCCCGTCGCATATCGCTCGATGTTCGTATGATTAATATCGTCGACGATCGCAGTGACTCGTACGTCAGAATTGATTTTCGCAATTTTTTGTTGCGCCGCGATAGCCTTCGGTAGTGAATTCGCGACGTCATCTTCGTCGAACAACACCTGACGCTGCAGGTTGGTCAGCTCGACAAAATCCCGGTCGACGATCATCAGATGGCCGACACCGGCTCGCGCCAGCATATCCACGGCAACCGAGCCCAGAGCGCCACAGCCGAGCACCAGTACAGTGCTGTCTTGCAGACAGCGTTGCCCATCTTCCCCAAAACCGGGCAGTAGCATCTGGCGATGATAGCGAGCGAGGTCCATAGTCATTGTGACGACATTATCACGATAATTTGCGGCGGATGCAGGCACCTTTGCCGCGATGTATATGACAGCGAGACATTCGCATACCTCCCGGGTTATAACCTGTTTCGGTGCTTCATTCAGGAGAGCCGGGTTTTACGGGAAAGCGCAACTTGAGCAAGACAAAGACGATATCCAGCATGGTCATTCGGAACACTGTCGTGATCGACAAGACCCGACGCCAGGTGGCCAGAGAGTTTCGGCAGCTCCTGGCCAGCGGGCAAAAACTGCGGGTCGATGGGCAGGCCAATGCGGATCCGGCCGATTTACTAAGGCGCGGCTACGTGCCCAAGTATGCGATCGAGCTTTTCGGTACGCGTTTTTTCCTGTGCGATCTCCGGATCAGTCACGAGCTGAAGTTGATGCCCGCTTACGTAATGCCGCCACAACAACCCGGGCGCGGCAAGCCGACTATTCATGCCAGGGTCTTTTACAAGGACTCGTCGCTCGTGTGGCGTGCCGCGTCCCATTACATCAACACGCCCGACGAGCAATGGATTGGCAAAGGCGCCACCAAATGGGTAAAGAAACGTGGCGTGGAGGGCTGGGAAAGCGCCGAGGAAACGACCAACCTGCCGTTCGAAATGCAGGCGGCACTGGACGATGCGGGTCAACGTGGCCCGCGCGCGAAAAATGACGCGAGTATTCTGTTTCTGATTTTGCGTAACGCACCGGCACACCGCATGCACCCGTATCATGATTTTGAATCACAACGTAAGAAGGCGATGAGCGTGCCTGCGAACCGGATCAATAACAGTCGCAGCATTGCCTGGTTTAGAGATGAGAATAACCCTGCTTCGCTAATAATCGCGCGCGGTTTCGAGCCGGATTTCAACGCCGTTATCGATGTCGCCAGGTCGTACAGCAAGATGTACGGCGGCAAGATCAGGAAATATCGCATTGCGTCGCGCAACCGACGTATTCAATACCTGTTCGTCGCCGGCCCGGACCACGTCTGGCTTGTGTACCCGCAATCACTGACGACCGAACTTTCCAGTTACGGCTTACGCACGATAGACGTTATCGCCGATGAGGAAATGAGCATCCCCGGCTACGAGTTTTTCGATAATAGTGGTGATGGCGGAGTCGACGATCAAATCCCACCGGGATTCGCGGGCCCGGTCTGTCCGTACGATCCGGACCGTGCCGACGCGTCGCCGTGGAATGAGCGGATGCCTATTATTCGGGCGTTTCGGCGTGCACAGAGTCGCCGAACATTACGGCCGCGCCGCGTAGAACTTTTGCGGTGATTCCGCCGCCGATGGCGAAGTATCGATCGCATGCCGTTGCTGACGAACTGCGAACCATGCGCGAATGCCGTGTAGAATTGTCTACCCGTTCCAACTGAGCACCACTCCGGACGATATGACCGTAACAGGCTGGCAAGCGGATTCAGAGAGGGCGCTTAAGTGCGCCTGACTCAGTTAAGTCTGGCTAACCCCGCCGCGATTGCTGTCGTCGCCGCGGCCGTTGTCATGCTCGGCGTTTTGTCGATGATCGGGATGCCGGCACAGCTGCTGCCGCAGATCGAGAAACCGATCGTCACGGTGATCAATGCGTGGCCGGGTGCTGCTCCAACAGAGATCGAATCGGAATTAACCGTGCCGGTAGAAGAAGTGTTGTTGGGCACGCCGGGTATGACGGAGATGGTTTCGTGGAACATGACCAATTTCGGCTTCATGCAGCTCG
>Ga0224508_10001276_pt1 | contig 22799 bp, 23 predicted proteins | sample SF_Jan12_sed_USG_4_FD_170157 | JGI IMG/M metagenome (GOLD analysis project Ga0224508, IMG submission 170157) | Sediment microbial communities from San Francisco Bay, California, United States - SF_Jan12_sed_USGS_21 | ecosystem: Environmental > Aquatic > Marine > Sediment | place: USA... | reverse complement strand
CCCGGTAGGTGTCGACGTTGCGCTGAAGTCGCAGGGCCGTCTCACACGTCGTGTGATCGCAGCTCGGCTGCCCGTCCTGGGCGGCGAAGTCGAACATGCACGTGTTGCACGTGACCTCGAGCTCGCTCGGGAGCCCGGGGCAGTCGTAGAAGCTGCACGGCCGCGCCTCCTCGGCCGTGACGGCTGCCGGGTTGCAACCGGGGCACGTCGGACGGAACTCCCTGACCGCGCGTGACAGCGCCGTGTAGTCGGTGGAGGCCATGACGATCCCTCCGTCAGAATCCACTGGGTTCGCCTACCATCGTGTTGCGCTCGAGGGAGGGCCCGGTAGAGGAATACGTCACGGTCTGGCTCAGCGAGATCGCCAGGCGTCGATCGACGTCGAGCTGAGGGCGCGGCCGGGAGCGTCAGCTCAGGTGATGGTGCTGTCGTCGTGATCGGCGTGTTTCAAAGACAGGGCCCTCCACACGTCGTCGGCGCTCATCGCAAGATGCTCGTGATGGGTGAGTGCGTGGATCACCTCACGAAGACTCGTGGACAGCTGCTCCGACTTCCCGAGCGCTTCGGGGTGGATGTCGCCGTGCTCGTCGTGGGCCCTCGTCAACATCGCCACGATGTCATCGGCGTCGACCGCGAGATGCTCGAGGTGATCTGCGAGGGTGCCGGGAGACGGCTCGGTGGTCATGACGATCTCCGAAGATTGGACGTAGTGGGCTGCCAACAGACCCGACAATAGCGTCGGTTTCGGCACGCCCACCCCTCGCCGCCAGGTCAGGCAGTGGACCTTCGACCCTTTACCGGCGGTCGGCGCCGGACGACGCTGGCCATGCCTGATCGAGCGTCGCTGCAGGAGGGCATGGGACGTGTCGGACCGAAGCGGGTCACTGCCGATGCTGTGGTCGCGACCCGAGCCCGATGTCGTCAGGCTCGTGATTGCCGTCATGGCGCCGACGGCGGCGATCACGGGCGTCGCCACCGTGCTCATCGGGACCGGTTGGGGGCTCTGGGCCGCGACCGTGCACGGAATCGCCGCACTGTGCCTCGCGTTGGCGGTGCCGGCGCACTATCTCTTCGGTCTGTCGGATCGGCGACGGGGCGGGTTCGACTGGTGGCGGACGGTGCTGTTGCTGACGGCCTTCGTGGTTGCGCTGGTCTCTGGTGTCCTCCGTGCTCGCGGGCTCCGCTCGGCCCCCGCCGGGACGACTTGGCTCACCATCCACTTCGTCGCCGGCGCAGCCTTCATGGTGCTGGGAGCAATCCATGTCGTTGCCCGCCGTCGCGCCGTCGGCCCGATTCGCGTCGATCGGCGGGCGTTTCTCCGGGCCGGCGCGATTGCCGGCGTCGGCACCGCGGGATTCGTCGCGCTCGAGGGTGTCAACACGGTGTTCTCGCTTCCGGGCGCCGACCGCCGATTCTCGGGGTCCTACGAGATCGGTTCGTTCGTGCCCGACGACATGCCGTCGGTGACGTGGTTGAACGACGACAAGCCGCTCGTCGACCCCGACGAGTGGGAGCTGACCCTCTCCGGCGGCGACGCAGCGCAGTCGATCCCGTACGACGCACTCCGCTCCTTCGACGATCAGTTGACCGCCGTCCTCGACTGCACCGGTGGCTGGTACTCCGAACAGCACTGGACCGGCGCTCGCCTCGACCGGCTGCTTCCATCCGATGCCCGTGGTCGAAGCGTCGTCGTTCGCTCGGCCACCGGTTATTCGCGCCGTTTCCCGCTCGGTGATGCGTCGAAGATGCTCATCGCCCACCAGCTGGGTGACGAGACACTCAGCCCTGGCCATGGCTTCCCTGCCCGTCTGGTCGCACCGGGCCGGCGTGGCTTCTGGTGGGTCAAGTGGGTGACAGAGGTGGAGGTGTCCAACACTCCGTGGTGGTGGCAGCTCCCCGTTCCGCCGACCTGAGACGCTCTACGTAGAAGCGTTCCTGACGCGTCAGCTGTGGCTCGTGTCGATGACGCAGAAGCGGTTGCCCTCGGGATCGGCGAGGACAACGAAGTCGGGGTTCTCGGGGTATCGATCCCAGTCGACACGCGTCGCACCGATGGAGACGAGTCGCGCGATCTCGCTGGCCTGGTCGGCGGCGTCGCCTGCGTAGAGGTCCAGGTGGACGCGGGGATGGGGCTGCACCGGTGTCTCGCTGACGTCGAGTGCCAGATGGGTACCCGCCCCCGTCGGCGGCGCGAGGATCGCGAAGTCGTCTCCGCCGGTGATCTCCCGTACCGGGACGTAGTTCAGCGCCTGTGTCCAGAAGGCAGCAGCACGGTGGAGATCCTCCACGCCCATCACGACCGTTCCGACGCTCAGCACGTCCTCAGTCTTGCAGCCGCGGCCCGGCCGGTGTCCTGGATCGACGCCGGTCACTCGCCGACGGTGCCGTCGAGGCTCTCTCGCAGCAGGTCCAGGTGGCCACAGTGGCGGGCCGTCTCTTCGATCAGATGGGTGAGCGCGTATCGCAACGCGAACTCCATACCGTCCGACCGCGCGACGGAGTCGAGCGGGTCGTAGCCGATCGCCAACCGCGACCGTTCGCACTCCGCGACGTACTCCGTCACGATCGCCGCCAACGTGTCTCCGGGAGCGATCGGGAAGTTGCCGTGAGGATCATCCTCTGGCCGTCGCTCGCTCGTCACCGACCTCGGTCGGCGTGACCCGGTTGACCTCGAACGGCGCGTCCCCCTCGACCACCGCCCGAGTCTGCCACGACATGGGTCGCGATCGAGATCCTCAGCCGAACGGCCGTCGAGACTCTCGGGGGATCTGAGACTCGGCGTCACCCGCGACGCCGTCATGGTCGTCTGTTTCTGTAGGAGCCCGATTCCGGGTGAAGGAGAGAGACTCATGCGCGACAACCGAATCCTCACGATCGCCGCCATCGCCCTCATGGGCGGGCTGCTGGTCGCGGCCTGCGGGAGCGACGCCGAAGCGCTGTCGAAGCCCGAGTTCATCGAGCAAGCCAACGCCATCTGCCAGGCGAGCCAGGACGAGGCGGATCCGCTGTTCGAGGCGGCCTTCGCCGAGTTCGAGGACTTGGACCCGAACGACCCGGCCACTCAGGAATTCCTCTATGCCCGATTTGCCGAGGCCATGGATGAGATCAAGCCGATCCTCGACCAACAGCTCGACGACATTCGTGCGCTCGAGCCTCCCTCGGAGGACAAGGACCTCATCGAGACGCTCATTGCCGATCAGGACGCGGCACTCACCGAGTTCGTTGGCCTCCTCGACGCCGCCTTGGCCGGTGATGAGGAGGCTCGCGCCATCATCGACAGCGAAGAAGAGGACCCCTTCGCTGACATCGACCGACGGGCGCGTGAGTACGGGCTCACCGTGTGCGGCACACAGGACGGGTAGCAACAGCGCCCCTCGACGACGCCGAGCACGCCACCGATGAACAGCCGCTTTGTGTGGAGCGGGTGACGAGAATCGGTACGCCGGCGGTGCGCCGCAGTCCTGCGCGACGAGGTCGATTGGTTGCTCAGGGCAGATCGCTGGCGGGATGCTCTACCGTTGAATGCCGATGACTCGGGTGCAGGCTCGCCGATCGCTGTCCTTCGCCATCCTCCTGGTCGCCGTGTTGGCCGCATCGTGTTCGAATCCGGAGCCGGCGGTCTGGCCCGATCTGGGTGCCGACGACCTGTTCAGCGGCGATCCCGTCCGAATTGACATCTCGATGTTTGACGCCGTGCCCGGCGCCATCTTCGATCCTCACGACACGGTCGGCCCAGGCGACAGTCCGGCTATCAACCGTCTATTCGAGCAGCGACAAGCGGGCAGTGTGCTCGAGCGTCACTATCCGAACGCGACGCTGTACGACGGCGACGCGCCACTCAGTAACGGCGTGAAAGTCCTCTTCGTGGAGGAAGACGACCAGTTCTTCTTGCTCGAGGACCACATGGCAGGACACTTCGACAGTCCGATCGGACCATTTCGTGGAGATCCCCGCGAACTGCTCTTGGCCGCCGCCGGTACGTGACGGAGCTCCCCGGCGGTTCGGTGACCTTGATCGAGCGGGTTGCTCGGCCCACACCGCGGGCATCCTGGCTGGGACCCCGGGCGACGACGAGACCGCCGACCGGCGCCGAGGAGCAGAGGTGTGGGTCCGGCGGGGGAAGATCTTGTCGACATCGCGGTACTCCTGGAGCATCGAGGGCAGGAGGTGTCGGCGTTGCAGCTGGCCGGTGGAGTGGAGGTTTGGCGGTAGCAACCAGGAGCTGATCGACCTCGAAGCGCTCGACTGGGCGACGAAGCCTCGATCAGCTGGAACGTAGACAGCTGACGGCTTCTCGCTGGGCACTGCATGACGTGTCAGGTGGTGATCTCGACGGGGTCCGGTTCTCGTTAGCCGTGTGTTCTTCCATCCATGGAGACGTCGTTTCGATTCTCGTTGAACCAGCCGGGTGTTGCGACATCGGGTCAGGATCCCTGGCGAGCTGGGGACCGTCGTGTCGGGGTAGAGAGAGCCTCACGAGCGCTGCTACTTTGTGTCAACTCACGAAAGACAACGGAGGACGCGGAGATGCGCAAGGTACTGGCGTTGCTAGCGGCGACGGCGCTGATGGTCGCCGCCGGGACAGCCCCGGCGGCAGCGGCCGGGTTCACGCACGGGATTGTTCTCGAAGTCGACGGCACGGACTACTTCCTCGCGGGGGCTCCGGACGGTCCGGGCGGTGCCGTGGATATCCCCGGACACGACTGGGTCGCAGCCGGCCCTAACCAGATCGTCGGCAAGCACTACAACACGGGCCCGTTCGGAGCACCGCAGTGGTGGTCTTCGGACGCGCCCGACGGCAAGCTGCTCTTCGTCGTACACGGTGTCATCGACACCTGGACTCCGGAGAAGGCGACCGACTACGCCGCAGCCGGCTACGTGCACTACCACGAGCTGGTGGCAGTCGCTGACGGGTCGCTGCATCCTACGAAGGTTGTGTGGCTGCGGCATCATGCCCTAGCTCGCTTCAATTTGGACGGCGGGCCGCGCCCAGACCTTGCCCATCAGGTCCGGCCGGGCATCGACTTCAACTTCATCAACAATTGGTTCGTGCCTTACGCGCCGTAGCCACTGGTCGTTCCATTGGGCTGCCAGAGATGCGCTCGCGCCCCGATAACGCCCACCGACCCTGCGACCAGGCTCACCCGCTATCGAAGCCTCTTTGTGTCAAGAGGTGGTCTCGGGCGGCTTCGGGGCGCGGCCGGTCTGGTCCTTGCCGGTGGCGTGGGCGCGGTCGTAGGGTCGATGTTGGGTCCGGGAAGTGACTTGTCCGAAGAGCCGGTGTTCAGGATGTTGAGCCGGTCACGCTGGAGTCAGAGTCGTTCCTGGGTGTCCTCCCGGGCCCACCCGGCGCAGTCGGTGGTGACTGTTCGGGCGTCTGTGACGAGGTGGCGGTAGACGCGGTCAGAGATCCGGCGTTTCAGCGCGCGGATGGCTTCTTTGGAGGTCTTGCCTTCTGCGATCTTTCGGTCGTAGTAGGCGCGGCCGTCGGTCTGGTTGGCGAGCTGAGAGATCGCGATCACATGGATGGCCCAGTTCAGCTGCCGGTTCCCTCGCGGGTTGAGACGGTGCCGGGTCTTGTTGCCTGAGGACGCTTCGATCGGTGCGGTCGCGTTGTAGCTGGCGAAGTGTCCCTGGTCGCGAACCGGCCGATGTCGCCGGTGTGGCCGATGACGATCGCCGCGACGATCGGGCCGACTCCATACATGTCAGTCAGTGACGTGCCCGACGCCGCGACCGCGGTGATGATCCGACGCTTCGAAGCGGTGAGTAGCTCGTCGTAGCGTTCGATGTCAGCGACGAGCTCCCGGGCGATCTCGAGGCGTTGCCGGTCGATCTGGGCAGGACCCCGTCTCACTGAGCAGGCGGATACGCGGAAGGCGTCGCGATACCTCGCGCATGCCGGTTCGGGCGAAGTGGATGACATGGGTTGGCGTTTGGACAGACGTGGCTTTGTTGAAACGCGAGGCATGCTCCGGCGGGTGGCGATCGCGCAAGGAGCGCGACACCGGGTCAGCGGGTCTTTCGCAGCGCTCGACGAGCTCTCCTCCGATCCGCTGACCTCGGTACTCCTCGACGATGTCGCCGGCGTTCACGTTGGGGGCGACGGGCACGGGTCTTGGTTGGCGTGGCGACGATCTGAGGCGGGTTGGATCTTCGCCGTTATGGGCGCGGGCCGATCGGAAACGACGAGAAATCGCGCGGAGCGTTGCGAGGCGACCACAGCTTCGAACTGAGAGAAAATGTACTCTGTCCTGCGTAAACGCAGGTCAGAGTTTCGAGCGGGTGACCGGGATCGAACCGGCATCATCAGCTTGGAAGGCTGAGGTTCTAGCCATTGAACTACACCCGCAGGTGCGCCAAGCGTAGCGAGCGACCCAGCCGTTGGGGTCGAGCCCAGACGACGCGTGGGCGTCGCCGAAACGGCCATGGGCGACGGCAGGTCGCCCCGTTACACTCCGCTGGGTGAACAGCACAGTCGAGGAACTCGACGACAACCGGGTCAAGGTGTCGGTCGACGTCGCAGAGGAAGAGCTCGAAGGCGCGATCGACGCGGCCTTCCGCAAGATCGCCAAGGAGGTCCGGCTGCCGGGCTTCCGGCCCGGCAAGGTGCCACGCAAGGTGCTCGAGGCCCGTTTCGGCGCCGACTTCGCCCGGGGCGAGGCGCTGCGCGACGCCATCCCTGAATTCTACGTGCAGGCCGTGCGTGAGCACGAGGTCGACGTGATCGCGCCGCCCGAGTTCGAGGTCACCGCCGGCGAGGAAGCCGGTCCGGTCTCCTTCGATGCCGTGGTCGAGACCCGCCCCTTGATCACCATCACCGGCTACGACGCCCTCACCGTCGAGATACCCAGCCCGCTGGTCGGCGACGACGAGGTGAGCGACCAGCTGGACACCCTGCGAGGCCAGTTCGGCGAGCTCGCGTCGGTCGACCGGTCCGCGATCGAAGGCGACCACGTCACCATCGACATCGCCGGCACCCACGACGGCGAAGACGTCCCCGGCCTCACCGCCGACGACTACGTGTACGAGGTCGGTAGCGGCGCCGTTGTCGCCGAGATCGACGAACACCTCACCGGAACCAAGGTCGGCGACATCATCGAGTTCGACGCCGAGCACCCCGATCCCGACACCGAGGGAGCGCTCAGCTTCCGCATCCTGGTCAAGGACGTGCAGGAGAAGGTGCTGCCCGACCTCGACGACGCGTTCGCCGTGCAGGCATCCGAGTTCGAGACCGTCGACGAGCTGCGCAACGACATCATCGAGCGGCTCAGCGAGGGGAAGCGGCAGCAGGCGCTCGCCATGGCCAGCGACGGCACCGCCACCGAGCTGGCTGCCCTCGTCGACCTCGAACCACCGGCCGCCCTCATCGACTCCGAGGTCCAGCAACGCCTCCAAGACCTCGTCATGCGCCTCCGCCAGCAGGGCATCGACATCGAGCAGTACTTCGAGATGACGGGCCAGTCGCCCGAGCAGCTCCAGCAGAGCCTGCGCGAACCCGCGGCCAAGGCAGTGCTCGTCGACCTGGCGCTCCGGCACATCGTGGTCGGCGAGGAGCTCGAAGCCACCGACGACGACATCGACGCGGAGTTCGAGAACCTCGCGACCCAGCTCGGCAGCGATGTCGAGGCTGTCCGCGACCAGTTCGAGACCGTCGGCACGATGTTCGAGCTGCGAGCCGACATCGCGAAACGCAAGGCGATGGAATGGTTGACCGACCGCGTGACGTTGATGGACGAAGACGGCAACACCATCGACCGGTCGTTGCTCGAAGCACCCGAGGTCGACACCGACGAAGGCGACGACGAAATTGATGAGGCATCCGCCGTCGAAAGCGGCCAGGATGTTGCCATCGGCGACGATGACGCAGTCGACGACGGTGCCGCCGCCTCGACCAATCCCGAGGACACCGACACCGAAGAGGACACGCCCTGATGAATTGGACCATCCCGCCCCGCAACTACCTGGTGCCGACTGTCGTCGAGCAGACCAATCGGGGCGAGCGCGGCTACGACCTCTACTCGAAGCTGCTCAAGGAGAACATCATCTTCCTGGGCACGCCCATCGACGACACCATCGCCAACCTCGTCTGCGCGCAGCTGTTGCACCTCGAGTCGGAGAATCCCGACAAGGACGTCAGCCTCTACATCAACAGCCCCGGTGGCGACATCAACGCGCTGTTCGCCATCTACGACACCATGCAGTACATCAAGCCCGGGATCGCCACGATCTGCTTCGGCCAGGCCGCATCGGCTGCTGCGGTGCTGCTCGCGGCGGGTACACCAGGCAAGCGTCTGGCTCTGCCACACTCTCGGGTGTTGATTCACCAGCCCTACGCCGGAGCGCAGGGTCAGGTCTCCGACATCGAGCTGGCCTCGAAGGAGATTCAGCGGCTCAAGCATCAGCTCGAGCAGCTCCTCGCCCGGCACACCGGCCAAGATGTGGAGAAGATCGCAGTCGACACCGATCGGGACTTCGTCATGACGGCCGCCGAGGCCAGGGAATACGGCATTATCGATGAAGTCATCGACAGCCGCGACCAAGTCGACAACAGTGGCGCTATCGCTGCCCTGAGCTGAGGGCACGGAGACGACGAAGGGATCCGGGGGAGTGGCCAAGTTCGGAGAAGGCGGCGAGCTGCTGAAATGCTCGTTCTGCGGGAAGTCACAAAAACAGGTCAAGAAGCTCATCGCCGGCCCCGGTGTCTACATCTGTGACGAGTGCATCGACCTCTGCAACGAGATCATCGAGGAAGAGCTCGCCGAGACCCCCGAGCTCGGATTCGACGAGCTCCCCAAGCCGGCCGAGATCTTCGAGTTCCTGAACGACTACATCATCGGCCAGGAGCACGCCAAGCGCATCATGTCGGTGGCGGTCTACAACCACTACAAGCGCGTCAAGATGGGTGTCACCGCGGCCGACGACGTCGAGCTCGCCAAGTCGAACATCCTGCTCGTCGGGCCCACCGGCTGCGGCAAGACGCTCATGGCCCAGACCCTGGCCCGCATGCTCAACGTGCCGTTCGCCATCGCTGACGCCACGGCGCTCACCGAGGCCGGTTATGTCGGCGAAGACGTCGAGAACATCCTGTTGAAGCTCATCCAGTCCGCTGACTACGACGTCAAGAAGGCCGAGACGGGCATCATCTACATCGACGAGATCGACAAGATCGCCCGCAAGAGCGAGAACCCGTCGATCACCCGCGACGTGTCGGGCGAAGGTGTGCAGCAGGCGCTGCTGAAGATCCTCGAGGGCACCACCGCCTCGGTGCCGCCCCAGGGTGGTCGCAAGCATCCCCACCAGGAATTCATCCAGATCGACACCACCAACGTGTTGTTCATCTGCGGTGGGGCATTCGCCGGCATCGACAACATCATCGAGAGCCGGCTCGGGTCCAGCGGTGTCGGCTTCGGGGCCGATATCCGTCGCACGTCCGAGAAGAACGTCGGCGAGCTCTACAACAAGATGCGGCCCGAAGACCTGTTGAAGTTCGGCCTGATCCCCGAATTCATCGGTCGACTGCCGGTGATGGGCGCGGTGGCCAACCTCGACCAGGAGGCGCTCGTGCGCATCCTCGTCGAACCGAAGAACGCGCTCGTCAAGCAGTACCAGAAGTTCTTCGAGTACGAAGAGGTCGAGCTCGAGATCAGCGACGATGCACTCGCTGCCGTCGCCGACAACGCGCTCACGCGCGGTACCGGCGCCCGCGGGCTCCGTGCCATCCTCGAAGAGGTGCTGCTCGGGGTCATGTACGAGCTGCCGAGTCGAACCGATGTCGCCCGCTGCGTCATCGATGCCGACGTCGTGAACGAGAAGGCCGAACCCACGCTCGTCCCGCGCTCGGCCGACACCGCTCGCGAACGGCCCCGCCGAGCAGCGTCCTAGCTCGTCGGTGACCAAACGCGCTGCCGCCACCCTCGCCGACGGGCTGGCGTTCCTCGAACGCCACATCAACCTCGAGGCCACGGCGAACATCTCGGCCGGCAAGGTCGAGCACCTCTCCCTCGACCCCATGAGAGCGCTCGTCGCGCTCCTCGGTGACCCTCAGACCGACGTGCCCTTCGTGCACCTCACCGGCACGAACGGCAAGGGTTCCACCGCCATGCTGATCACGCGTCTGCTGGTCGCGACCGGTCTGTCGGTCGGCACCTACGCCAGCCCGCACGTGAGCGCCGTGAACGAACGCATCCAAGGCAACGGTATCCCGATCGACGACGACGATCTCGCCGAGCTGCTGGCCACCGTCGAGCTGGTCGTGTCGACACTCGACCACTCACCGAGCTACTTCGAGATCATGACGGCCTCGGCCTACCGGTGGTTCGCCGACCTCGCCGTCGATGCAGCCGTTGCCGAGGTGGGGATCTTCGGCCGGTACGACGCGACGAACGTGGCCGACGGTCGGGTCGCGGTGATCACCAACGTCGGCTTCGACCACACCGACGGCCACGAGGGCTGGCGAACCGACATCGCCGAGGAGAAGGCCGGCATCATCAAGCCCGGCTCGACGCTCGTGCTGGGCGAGACGGCAACGGAGCTGCGACCGATCTTCTTGGGCGAGGGCGCCGACGACGTGCTCGTACGGGGCGAGGACTTCGGCTGTCACGACGACCGGCTCGCCGTCGGTGGCCGGGTCGTCGGAATCCACACGAACCGGTCGCGATTCGACGACGTGTTCATGTCCCTCCACGGCGGCCACCAGTCGCGCAACGCCGCGTTGGCGGTCGCGGCCACCGAGGCATTCCTCGACGCTGCGCTCAGCCAAGAGGTAGTCGAGGAAGCGTTCGCGGACGCATCGCTGCCCGGCCGCTTCGAGGTGCTCGGACACGGCCCGCTGGTGGTGGTCGACGGCGCACACAACGTCGATGCCCTCACTGCGGCCGTGCGCACCATGACCGAGGACTTCGCCAACAACGGCCGACGGATCCTGATCGTCGGAATCATGCGCGGCCGCGATCCGGTGACGCTGCTCGAGGCGGTCGAAGCCCAGTCGGCCGATCTCGTGCTGGCCTGCCGACCACCATCGCCGCGTGGCCTGCCGGCCGACGAGCTCGCGGCCGCGGGCCGTGCGATCGGCGTGCGCATCGAGGCCGCCGGCGAGCCCGAGGAGGCCATCGAACGGGCCTTGCTGCTGGCCGATGACCGAGATGCCATCTTCGCCTTCGGGTCGCTGTATGTGGCGGGCGCCATCCGCGACACGATCCTCGGCTAGTAGGGCCCCGGGGCCGAGCAACCCTGCCGGCGTCTCGGTGGGGCCAACAGGTCCGCACCGATAGCCTCGCCGACGTGAACAAGACTCTCGTGCTCTGCAAACCCGATGCGGTCGAACGCGGCCTCGTCGGACAGATCATCGCCCGGTTCGAGGCCAAGGGACTCACCGTCGCGGCGTTGCGAATGCTCACCATCGACGAGGAACTGGCCTCCCGGCACTACGCCGAACACGTCGGGAAGCCGTTCTACGACGATCTCGTCGCGTTCATCGGCCGGTCACCGGCGGTCGCGATGGTCATCGAGGGCCCCGACGACGTCTACGCGATCGTGCGATCGATGATGGGAGCCACCAATGCCGCCGAGGCCGCCCCCGGCACGATCCGCGGCGACCTCAGTGCCCAGTTCACCGAGAACCTCGTGCACGGCTCCGACAGCACCGAATCCGCGGCGCGCGAGATCGCGATCTTCTTCGACTAGTTCTCCCAGTGAGTCGGCTGCGCCGAGCGGGCCGCGTGATTGCATTTCCATTACGATGATCTACACTTGCTCAGACGGCATGGCGTAGGGGCCAGCCCTCATCGGACTACTCCGGTCCGGTCGAGTCGCAACTTCCCTGCGCTCGTGCCGAGGACCCACATGGCCGACAAGTTCTTGCACTCACTCACCGGGATGGTCGGCCGCGACATGGCCGTCGATCTGGGCACCGCCAACACGCTCGTGTACGTACGGGGCGAGGGCATCGTCCTCGACGAACCCTCGGTGGTGGCCATCAACACGCGCACCGGCGAGCCGCTCGCGGTCGGCAGTGAGGCCAAGCGCATGATCGGCCGCACCCCGAGCCACATCCAGGCCATTCGCCCGCTGAAGGACGGCGTCATCGCCGACTTCGACGTGTGCGAGAAGATGCTGCGGTACTTCATCCAGAAGGTTCACCGGAGCCGTTTCGCCAAGCCCCGCATGGTCATCTGTGTTCCGTCCGGCATCACCGGCGTCGAGAAGCGAGCCGTGCAGGAGGCCGCCGAGTTCGCCGGCGCCCGCAAGCCCGCCTACATCATCGAAGAGCCGATGGCCGCGGCCATCGGGGCCGGCCTGCCCGTGCAGGACCCCACCGGCAACATGATCGTCGACATCGGCGGCGGCACCACCGAGGTCGCGGTCATCTCCCTCGGCGGCGTGGTTGCCAGCCAGTCGGTCCGCGTCGGAGGCGACGAGCTCGACGATGCCGTGCTCCAGTACATCAAGAAGGAATACAGCCTCGCGCTCGGTGTCCGCACCGCCGAAGAGGTGAAGGTGCAGATGGGCTCGGCCTGGCCACTCGAAGAGGAGCTCTACGCCGAGATCCGGGGTCGCGACCTCGTGTCGGGCCTGCCGAAGACCATCGTGATCAGCACCGAAGAGATCCGCGACGCCTTGTCCGAGCCGGTCTCGTCAATCGTCGACGCCGTCAAGGTCACCCTCGACAAGACACCTCCCGAGCTCTCCGCCGACATCATGGAAGAAGGCATCGTGCTCGCGGGCGGCGGCGCGCTGTTGAACGGGCTGCCCGAGCGCATGCACAACGAGACCGGTATGCCCATCCAGGTGGCGCCCGACCCGTTGTTCGCGGTGGCACTCGGATCCGGGCAATCCCTCGAGGAGTTCGAGGCGCTACAGGGCGTGCTCTTCTCCTCACCTGAGGCCTGACCGACCGTCGAACCATGCCGCGAACCTTCGAGGCGGGACGCTCCCGGCCTCGAATCCTCTTCGTGTTGATCATTGCCTCGATCACACTGCTGACCCTCGACTTCCGCGACGTCGGGCCGTTCGGCTCGCTGCAGACATCAGCACGCAACGCGCTCGAACCGGTGCGCTCCGGGGCCGAACAGGCGCTCGATCCGGTCACCGATCTCTGGGACGATGTCTTCACCACCGAGGGCGCGAGCGACGAGCTCGACGAGCTCCGGGCCGAGAACGCCAAGCTCAAGGGCGAGATCATCACACAGGACAACGCCGAGGACCTGCTCGCGTCGGTGCTGTTGCAGCTCGACATCCCCTACGTGGGGAACATCGACCGGGTGGTCACCCAGGTGGTCGCCGGATCGATTGGCAACTTCGACGACTTCCACATCGAGATCGACAAGGGCACCGTCGACGGCATCAAGGTCAACATGCCGGTCATCAGCGAAGGTGGGCTGGTCGGCCGCGTCGTCGAGGCGAACCGTTCCCGGTCGCGGGTGCTGCTCATCGTCGACCCGGGTTTCAACGTCGGCATTCGTGTCGTCGGGTCGGACGAGGAACTGGCGGTCGCCCACGGCGGCGGATGGGGTGAGCCGCTCCAGGTCACCGAGGACATCAATCCGCGTGCCGAGATCGAGGTAGGAACTCCGGTGCTGACCAGCGGCCTCGACAACAGCCTCTATCCGGCCAACATCCCACTCGGGTTCATCACCGATGTCCGGCTCGACGAGGGTGCGTTGACACAGATCCTCGAGATCGAGCCGGCCGGCGAGCTCGAGAGCCTGCGATTCGTCACGGTGTTGTTGTTCGACCCCGACGGAAGCGACGACTCGTCATGAACGCGTACATCCGTGTGGCACTCGTCATCCTCACCGGCGTGTTGATGCAGCTCAGCCTGTTCAACGACCTCCGCATCGCCGACGTCGCACCCGAGCTCGTCCTCGCGATCGCGATCGTGGCGGGAATGACCGGCGGCAGCGAACGCGGGGCCGTCGTGGGTTTCGTCGCCGGGCTGCTCCTCGACCTGTTCCTCGCCACACCGTTCGGGTTGAGCGCGCTCACCTACAGCATCGTGGCGTATCTGGCCGGCATGGTCGCCAACGCGGTGATAGACGCGAACTGGCTCGTGTCGGCACCGGTCGTCGCCGTCGGCAGCGTCGGCGGGTTGGGGCTGTACGTGCTCTTCGGCGAGCTGCTGGGCCAGGAGCACTTCTACACCGACCGATTCTGGTGGATCCTCCTGGTCGCCGGTCTGTACAACGGGGTACTCGGCGGCCTGATCACGCGGGTCCTGCGATGGGCATGGCAACCGCTCCAACAGGCAGGGGTGCGCCCCACGGCGCGCTTCGGGATGCTGAACTGATCGCTGATGGCCGTCCAGGACTCCCAGCGTTTCCGTCTCAATCTGCTCGGCATCGTCGTGCTCTCGCTCTTCGCGGCCCTGTTCGCCCGGCTGTACTACCTCCAGGTCCTCACCGAGGCCGAATTCCAGGAAGCAGCGCGAACCAACGTCGAACGCGTCATCCCGATCCAGGCGCCACGGGGTCGCATCCTCGACACCGAGGGCCGCGTCCTCGTCGACAACCAGACCACGCTCGTTGTCACCGTCGACGCCTTCGTCGTCCGCGACCAGCTCACGTCACCGGAGCTGCGTCAGGATCTGTCGTTGCGTCTCGCCAGAGCGCTGAGCGAGTCGGGTCGTCTCACGAAGGCGGCCGACATCCGGGCCGAGCTCGAAGACAGCAAGTACGGGCCGTTCGACAAGATTCCCGTCGCTGAGGGGGTGACTCAGGAGTTCAAGGTGTGGCTGCTCGAACGGCAAGCCGACTTCACCGGTGTCGAGATCCAGCCCGTGACGGTTCGGTACTACCCGTATGGCGTGGCCGCGGCCCATGTCCTCGGCTACATCGGTCCCATCAACGAGAGCGAGCTCGAGCTGCGGGCGAGCTCGCTCAAGGCGTACCAGCCGTTCGACGACATCGGAAAGGCCGGTGTCGAGCTGGCGTTCGAAGATGTGCTCCGCGGTGTCCCCGGCAACCAACGGCTCGTGGTCGACGCACGAGGAAACATCGTCGAGTACGGCGAGGTGACCTCGCCCGAGCCCGGCAACGACATCCAGCTCACGATCGACATCGACCTGCAGGTGATGGCCGAACAGGAGCTGGTCGCCGGGCTCGAGCGCGCCCGCCTCGAGATCGACAGCAACGGCACCGGCGATTTCTTCAACGCGCCTGCCGGCGTGACGGTGATCCTCGATCCCGACGGCTCGGCCGTGTTGGCCATGGCCTCCTACCCGTCCTATGACCCCCGCGACTTCGTCGAGGGCATCAGCGCCGAGCAGTTCGAGGTCCTGGTCGACGAGAGCGCGGGCGCGCCGCTCAACAACCGCGCCATCCAGGGTCTCTACGCGCCCGGTTCCACGTTCAAGCCCTTCACGGCATACGCGGCGATGAACGCCGGGCTCATCAGCGACCGTGGTGCGCTCACCCAGTTCTCGCCCCTCAACGACCCCGGCTTCTTCGTGCTGCCGGGTTGCGACGGGGGCAAGTGCGAGTTCCAGAACGCGAATCGCACGCCCTATGGCCCGGTCGACCTCCGGGCGGCGATCACCGTCTCGAGCGACGTGTACTTCTACCAACTGGCGTGGTTCTTCGAGAGCTTCGCAGGGGTCAGACGCGAATCGCTCCAAGAAGGCGCCGAGGCGTTCGGCTTCGGCACCCGCACCGGAGTACCCCTTGCGTACGAGGCCGACGGATTGATCCCGACACCATCGCTCAAGGAGCAACGCCACGAGGACTTCCCCGAGGCGTTCCCCGAGGGCAGATGGTTCGCCGGTGACACCCTCAACACCGCCATCGGCCAGGGTGACATGGGCGTCACACCGCTTCAGATCGCCAACGCGTACGCAGTGTTCGCCAACGGTGGGAGTCTCTACTCGCCGAGCATCGCCAAGGCGTCGATCAACCCCGGCACGCTCCAGGTCGAGCTCGACTACGAACCCCGCCTGCTCAACCGGCTCTACATGCCGGCCGCGGTGCGAGATCCCATCATCGACGGACTGAAGGGCGTGCCCATCGACGACAGAGGCACCGCCAGGGAGGCCTTCGAGACGTTCCCCAATGCCCAGTACCCGATCGCCGGGAAGACGGGGACGTCGGAGAAGACCGGCAAGTCCGACTTTGCGCTGTTCGCCGCGTTCGGGCCTGCGGACGACCCGGACTACGTGATCGTGACGGTGCTCGAGGAAGCCGGGTTCGGCGGCGAGGTCGCGGCCCCGGTCGTGAAGCAGCTCTTCGAGGCGATAGCGCTCGATGCCGTCCCAACGGCTGTTCCCGAGGACCTCGACTACCTCCGCCAACCCAACGTCCTCCCGGTGAGCAGCGACGAAGATCCCGCCACCGACCAGCAGGCGCTCGCCGTCGACCAGGAGAACTGATGGCCCGCACGCTCAACCCGCGCAACGACCCGAATGCACCGTGGTACCACCTCGATCCGCTGGTCGTGATCGCTCCGTTCGGGCTGGCGATCGTCGGGCTGGCGGCGATCTACAGCACCACTCGCGGCACCGACCCCGAGGCGTATCGCACGTTCTACCTCGAGCGTCAACTCGTGTTCGTCGTGCTCGGCGTCGGCGTGATGGTCGCCGCCGCCGTCATCGACTACCAGAAGCTGCGCGCCCTGGCGCCCGCGTTGTACGCCCTCGGCATCCTGTCGCTGGTCGCTGTGCTGTCGCCCCTCGGCTCGAACGTCAACGGCGCCCAGGCCTGGTTCAACGTCGGCCCGTTCGGGCTCCAGCCCTCCGAGTTCATGAAGTTGGCGGTGATCGTGTTGCTGGCCAGCTACCTCTCGCGGTTCGAGGGACATCTCGGCCTGGGCCGGCTGGTCATCGCGCTGATCGTGGCCGCGATACCGATGGGCCTCATCGCGATGCAGCCCGACGTCGGCACCCTCCTCGTCTTCGTGGCGATCGTGATGGGCATGTTCTTGGTCGGCGGCGCGCAGTTCCGCCACATCGTGGCGCTCACCCTGCTCGGCGTCGGGTTGGTGGCGTTCATGGTCAACTCGCCGGTGCTCGAGGAGTACCAGCGCGATCGGCTCACGACGTTCATCAACCCGGACTTGGATGCCGAAGGGGCCGGATTCAACCAGGAGCAGGCGCAGATCGCCATCGGCAACGGCGGCCTCACCGGCCAGGGCTACGGCGAGGGTGACCAGACCCGATCAGGACTGGTGCCCGAACAGGAGACCGACTTCATCTTCACCGTCGTGGGCGAAGAGCTCGGGTTCGTCGGCAGCTCGCTGGTTCTCGGCTTGTTCGCACTATTGATATGGCGGGTCTGGCGGGCTGCACAGCTGGCCAAGGACCAGTTCGGGACACTGTTGTGCGTCGGGATCGCCACCATGATCGTCTTCCAGATGTTCGAGTCGATCGGCATGACGGCCGGCATCATGCCCGTCACCGGAATCCCGCTCCCGTTCATCAGCTACGGCGGGTCGTCTTCGCTCGTGTCGTTCATGTCGGTCGGTCTCGTGCTCAACGTCCGCATGCGCCGCTGGCAATAGCTTGCCGCCTACTCGGGCCGCGCTGGGGCCCTCCTGACGGCGGAACGCACGCGCGGCCCGCTGCTCAACGTCCGCATGCGCCGCTGGCAATAGCTTGCCGCCTACTCGGGCCGCGCTGGGGCCCTCCTGACGGCGGAACGCACGCGCGGCCCGCTGCTCAGCGACGCTGAGCAGCTCACCTGGGATCTCTTGCCGCCTACTCGGGCCGCGCTGGGGCCCTCCTGACGGCGGAACGCACGCGCCTTTCGGGCGTCGCTGTGGCGACGCCCTCCCGGTGTTCAGAATGGTCGGTGGGAGCGCTCATCTGCGTTCTGGTCGCGTTTTGTGACGGTGGGGGTGACGTTCTGCGGCCAGAACGGTGGGGGGGGGTCGGCGGGAGCGTTCTCGGGTCGTCCGTCTCACGGCGCGGGTAGGCCGCGAGTAGAGCGTTCCACGGCATCGCCCCGCTGGGCGGTACCATGGCCGAATCATGAATTCGCTCTGGCCGGAGCTCGAGCGGTTGCTCGGTCGGGTCCAGAAGCCGGCTCGCTACATCGGTTGCGAGGACGGCGTCATCGTGCCGGAACATGCGCCCCACAAGGTCGCCTGGCTCCTGGCATACCCGGACACCTACGAGATAGGCCTCCCCAACCAAGGCCTACAAATCCTCTACGAGATCCTCAACGAACGAGACGATGCGGTCGCCGAGCGCACATACGCGCCCTGGACCGACCTCGAGGCCATCCTGCGCACCGAACGCATCCCGCTCTTCTCGGTCGACACCCACCGCGCCGCCGCCGACTTCGATGTGTTGGCCGTGAACCTCTCGGCCGAGCTCGTGTACACGAACGTGCTCAACATGATCGACCTCGCCGGCGTCGCGATCCGCGCCGACGAACGCGGCGACGCCGATCTCCTCGTCGCCGCCGGCGGCCACTGCACCTACAACCCCGAACCCCTCGCCGACTTCATCGACTTCTTCGTGATCGGCGACGGCGAAGAGGTCGTGTCGGAGATCACCGAGGTCATACGCGACTGGAAGACGTCCGGGCGGACCCCTGGCTCGCGCCGGCACGTGCTGCGTGAGCTGGCGAAGGTTCCCGGCGTGTACGTGCCCTCGATGTACGAGGTCACCTACGACGGCCCCGCCCTGGTCGCGACCACGCCCAGGTATCCCGACGTCCCCGAGCAGGTCGAGAAGCGCACGGTGGCCGACCTGGCCGAGTGGCCCTATCCGAAGAACCAGCTGGTCCCGCTCACCGAGGTCGTGCACGACCGGTTGAACGTCGAGGTCTTCCGGGGATGCACCCGAGGCTGCCGATTCTGCCAGGCGGGCATGATCACCCGCCCCGTTCGGGAACGCCCGGCCGACCAGGTCCGCACGATGGTGCAGGACGGGCTGCGCCGCACCGGCTACGACGAAGTGGCGCTCACGTCGCTGTCGACCGCCGACTTCAGCGGCATCGAGAAGGTCGTCGCCGACACAGTGAACGATCCGGCGAATTCGGGGCAGGTCTCGATCTCGCTGCCCAGCCTCCGGGTCGATGCCTTCACTGTCGGCGTCGCCGCCCAGCTCCAGAAGGCCCGTCGCACCGGGCTGACGTTCGCCCCCGAGGCGGGCACCTGGCGCATGCGCCAGATCATCAACAAGCTCATCACCGAGGAAGATCTCTACAGCGCGGTCGACTCCGCCTACTCGCAGGGGTGGCGCCGGATGAAGCTCTACTTCCTCACGGGGCTTCCGAGCGAGACCGACGAGGACACACTGGGCATCGCCGAGCTGGCTACGAACTGCGTCGAGATAGGCAAGCGGTACAACAAGAGCGCGTCGGTCACCGTCTCGGTCGGTGGCTTCGTGCCGAAGCCGTTCACCCCCTTCCAGTGGTTCGGGCAGAACACGGTCGACGAGCTCTCCCGCAAGGTCTTCCTGCTCCGCGACGAGGTGAAGCGCAACCGAGGCGTGCAGATGAAGTGGCACGATCCCAAGGCCACGCTGGTCGAGGGAATCGCCAGTCGCGGCGACCGACGTATCGGCCGGGTCATCGAGGACGTCTGGCGCAACGGCGGCACGTTCCAGGAGTGGTCCGAGCATTTCGCTTACGAGCTCTGGACCGACGCGATGGAGCGGGCCGGATTGTCGATCGACTGGTACGTGTACCGCCACCGCACCGAGGACGAAGTGCTGCCGTGGGATCACATCTCGGCCGGGCTGCACAAGGACTTCCTGTGGCAGGACTGGCGCGACGCTCTCGCCGAGGTCGGGCTCGAGGACTGCCGCTGGACTCCGTGTTATGACTGCGGCGCGTGCACCGGCTACGGCATCGAACACATTGTCGCATCGGCGACGGCGCCCGCAGGCGGAAGCCAGGGCACGAACCAGGACCACAGCCACGGTGGGGCCGTTCCCGTGTCGATCCTGCCCCGCGCCACGGTGGGGGCGGCGAGCCGATGAAGATCCGTCTCGTCTACTCGAAGCTCGGCAAGGTCCGCTTCACCAGCCATCGCGACATGGCCCGAGTCTGGGAGCGGTGCCTGCGCAAGGCCGACATCGCCATGGCCTACTCCGAGGGCTTCTCGCCCCGACCCAAGCTCTCCTTCGGCCTCGCCCTGCCCACGGGCGGCGAATCGTTGGCGGAGTACCTCGACATCACCCTGGCCCACGAGTGGGAGCCATCCGACATTTCCGAGCTGCCCCGACGCCTCACCGCGTCGATGCCGACCGGAATCGATGTCCTGGAGGCCGTCGCACTGCCACTCGGGGTCGACTCACTCCAACAAGCGGTAACCAGCTGTACATGGACCATCGAGATGGTCGGGACGACAATCGAACGCAGATCGGCTCAGATCGCCGCAGTGCTAGACGCTCCCACCCTCCGGGTCACCCGAGAACGAAAGGGCAAGCCGGTCGAAGACGATCTTCGACCGCTCATCCTCGTTCTCGATCCCACCGAGATGCCCGACGGGGCCCTCGGTGTCCTCGCCGAGCTCGGCACGAAACCTCGGGCAGTTCGCCCGAGCGAACTTCTGACCGCACTCGACCCGTCGCTCCCGACGGGACGAATTCGGCGACTCAACCAATGGATCACCGTCGATGGCGCCCGCCGCGAACCTCTCGCGGTCGGTGCTGCCGTCGACGAGCGCACCGAGGTCGGTGCGCGATGAGAAGGGACCTCCCCAATGACCGATTCCCTGGCCACGGGCCAGCAAGACGACGACCGCAACTCGTCGAACGATGACAAGAATCCACCAGACACGAGCGCTCGCAAGCCTCGTATAGGCGACTCGCGTCCGGCCCCCACCCCGGCGCCGGGTGGCGCCGGTCAAACCGATGCCCCGTCGAGCGCTGGTGGTGGCGGCAGTGGCGGTGGCGGACGCAGGCGCCGACGGCGAGGCGGCCGAGGCCGCGGTGGCGGTCAGCGCGGCGGCGACCAGAACCGCTCCTCAGAGGGTCAGCAATCCCAGAAGCAGCGTCAGAAGGGATCCCGCAAGGGCGCCGACAGGCCGGTCGAAGCCATGGCGGCCGACGTCGCGGCCGTCGAGCTCGACGAGGAGACCCTGGCCCGGCGCAAGGGCCGCGAACGCAGGGGCAAGCCGATCGGGCGCTACACGATGGCCGTCTCGGTGAACGAGGCGGCCACCCAGATCGCCATCCTCGAGGGCCGGAACCTCATCGAGCACTACGTGTCGCGACCCGCCGACGATGTCAGCCAGATCCACGGCAACATCTATCTCGGTCGGGTCCAGAACGTTCTCCCCGGTATGGAGGCGGCGTTCATCGACATCGGAACGCCCAAGAACGCGGTCCTCTACCGCGGCGACGTGCAGTACGACAAGGACGACTTCGACTCGAAGTCGCCGCCCCGCATCGAGCAGGTGCTGAAGAACAAGCAGTCGGTGCTGTGCCAGGTCACGAAGAACCCGATCGCGCACAAAGGAGCACGGCTCACCCAGGAGGTATCGCTTCCCGGCCGGTTCGTCGTGCTCGTGCCGAACTCGTCGACCTACGGCATCTCGAAGCGGCTCCCCGACCTGGAGCGAAAGCGCCTGCGCCGCATCCTCGATCAGGTGAAGCCTAAGCAGCACGGTGTCATCGTCCGCACGGCGGCCGAAGACGTCACCGACGAGGAGATCGAAGGTGATGTCCGAAGGCTGCTCGGCCAGTGGGAACAGATCGAGGCGCTGGCGAAACGCTCGAAGGCCCCGGCGATGCTCTACCGCGAGCCCGACATCGCGCTCCGGGTCATCCGCGAAGAGTTCAACAAGGACTACCGGGGCATCCTCATCGACGACGAGGGCCTCTACGACGATGTCCACGGCTACATCGCGGCGATCATGCCGGCGCTGGCCGACCGCGTCGAGTACTACGACAACGACCGGGAGACCCTCTCCCTCTTCGAGCGAAATCATGTGCACGATCAGCTCGTGAAGGCGCTCGACCGCAAGGTGTGGTTGCCGTCCGGTGGCTCGCTCATCATCGAACAGACCGAGGCCCTCACCGTCATCGACGTCAACACCGGCAAGAACGTCGGCAAGTCGAGCCTCGAGGAGACGGTCTACCGCAACAACATCGAGGCGGCCCGCGAGGCCGCCCGCCAGCTTCGCCTTCGCGACATCGGTGGCATCATCGTCATCGACTTCGTCGACATGGAGGTCAGAACACACCGCGACGAGGTGATGAAGGTCTTTCGCGAGGCGCTGGCGCGCGACAAGACCCGCACCCAGGTGTACGACATCTCCGAGCTGGGACTGGTTCAGATGACCCGCAAACGCATCGGCGAGGGCCTCATCGAGTCGCTGTCGGCCCGGTGCCAGACCTGTGTCGGCCGCGGTTTCGAGCTCGACCAGGAGCTCATAGAACAGATCTGAGCGGTCGGATTCGCGGTTGCCTCGCGCTAGCGTGTCGTGTCTATGTATGCGGTCATTTCCACTGGTGGCAAGCAGTATCGCGTTGCCGAGGGCCAGACGGTCGAGGTCGAACGTCTCGGCGAAACCGGTACCGAGCTCGAGTTCACGCCGATCCTGGTTGCCGACGGTGACGACGTGCTCGCCACTCCGGCGCAGCTGGCCGGTGCCACCGTGAGCGCGACCATCATCGACGAGGTCAAGAGCCCGAAGATCATCGGCTTCACCTACAAGAACAAGAGCAACCAGCGCCGTCGGTGGGGACACCGCCAGCGCCATGCCGTGATCGAGATCACGGGAATCTCGAAGGGATAACCCATGTCGAAGACCAAAGGAGGCGGGTCCACCCGCAACGGGCGCGACTCGCAGTCGAAGCGTCTCGGTGTGAAGGTGTTCGACGGCACGGCCATACATGCCGGCACCATCATCCT
>Ga0224508_10001275_pt1 | contig 22803 bp, 20 predicted proteins | sample SF_Jan12_sed_USG_4_FD_170157 | JGI IMG/M metagenome (GOLD analysis project Ga0224508, IMG submission 170157) | Sediment microbial communities from San Francisco Bay, California, United States - SF_Jan12_sed_USGS_21 | ecosystem: Environmental > Aquatic > Marine > Sediment | place: USA... | reverse complement strand
TATTCACGATCATTGTTCCTGACCGATATTATATAGTACCCCATGGGTACTCGTTGATTATCTGCATCTGTTCCATCCCAGGTGGCTATCCCCGAGGTGCCTGCGATATGGTTGTTTAGTATGTTTGAAACTAGCACACCCTCACTGTTGTAAATCGAAATGTCGATCACATTGGAAGGTGATTTCATTTTGTAATGTATTTGTACATATTGCGGCCTACCATTGCTCATGGGGCTTATAACTTTAGGGATTATCTGTAAAATTTCCCGGGAGGTTAACTGCAACTGTGAATTTTTCTTTCCTGGAGTAGCAAATCCATTAGTCTCTGAAGCGCTGGCCCAGTTTTGCTGATCATCACTGGCCAGATCGGCCGATATACGTTCCAGGGAAATACCTTGAAGATTAACTAATAATGGGTGGTGCATGGATTTATCATAAATCAGTTGATCGCTAAGATGGTAGGAAGGATCCAACAATACCAATGAACCCTGATGGTCTGGCAGGGATGGCAGGTTCGAGACTTCTATCATTTTGGTAGCGTAACACATAGGATAATGAGATCGTAGAAGGGAGGGACTTTCGGTAAAGACTAGATGATCGCCTGGATAAATCATCAATGGAACGTCGCTCAGGGGATGAGCATCTACCAAGTTATTACCTTGCCAACGGGCCAACATCCAATGTTGTACATTAATGGGTTTTGAAGAGCGATTAAATAATTCGGCGAAGGTGACACCTAAAGGTCTGGGGTTGAATAGAACTTCATTAATGACCAAATCTCCGCTATCAGCACTCATGGGCAAACCCACCGGTACTGCAGGTACATCGTCCATAACAACATTTCCGTTGCAGTCTGCCACCTGGGTCACTTTCAAGTTGTAAATAACCCCTAATTGCATGGTATCATCAAGAAGTATATGGATTTGGGGATTCCTCAAGTCATCCAGTAGTACTTCTTTAACTTCAAGGTGGGGCACTATTTCTACCACAGAATTTACCACACTAGCCCCATCCAAAGACTGATCAAAGGTTATCAAAATGGTGTCGTGGGATATGGCATAGGTGGAAACCACATAAGGGGCCTGCAGGTCAGGATTGTCAGTGGCAATACTGTTGGTTCGTCCCGGTGTTCCCCCACTATCATCTTCACTGACCGTCCAATTATCATCACCGCTACAGGGGTAGTTAAAGTCTATCATTTCCAACGACCACCCACCGTGCTTCTTGAGTTCGCTGTCATACCAATCCAGGTTATAGTCCACAAAATGTATGGACTGCTCAGGAGTGCTCAAGGTAATTTGATCTGCATTGTTGTTGAGTGTAGGCCAAGTCTCTAATTCCAGAACTCTGAGTGGTGGATCGAATGCCTGGCCACCTCCCGTGGGGCATAGTATAAGATACTCCTGGGGTTCCAGCAATAAATTGGGGAGTAATACGGATTTGGTTAAGTCTGAGATGGTCAGGTTCTGTAAACTCAGCAGTTTATGGCTGCGGTTATACAACTCCAAATACTCCTTGTCAGGTTGACCCACCGATGGGTTGGGATCTGCCATGACCTCGGTGATAATCAGGTCGTGAAGCTCAACAGGCTGGGGTAACCGAATTTCAAATTCCCGGTTAAAACTATTGGCATTTCCCCCCAGATCTTCCAATTCCGATCCCTCGAGAATATAAGTGCCTGATTTTAAGTTTTGGGCAAAAACCAGGTGCATCAACCCGGCATGGGGCTGTGATATATTCAGGGGGTTACCAACTCCCAGGAGGAGAAACTGTTCTTTTCGAATATGGGGGGATAATGCTTCGCTAAATTCGACCTGCAGGGAGATGCTGTCGGAAGCACGAATATCTACCAAAGCGGGAGGGATGGAATCCACAAAGGGTGAACCCATGACGTTAACATCATCGAATTGAAATTTGTCCGCCCGGGTAGCCGTATAGGTGCAGCTCAAACCAAAGTAGTTACTGGCAGCTGTGGGTTCTTCTACAGCCGCTCCCATTAAACTGTAGATTGTGGAATCAACTGGCTTGGCCCACAGTTGCCAGAGTTGATCCTCATCGAGGGTTATTCTCAAATGGACATCGGTCTGATTTTGATCCAGATAATGGTTAGGTCCGTCAATGATTTTGACTATTTCCTGCCCTCTCTGTCTGTATAGACTGATCTCGTCTTCGGTTCCCCCAAGCATTACATAGTAACCGTTAAGGTACTCCAGGAGATTTGGCTGATCGCTACTAAGAAATATCTTGCAGAAGTTATTAGCAGATGGATTAAATTCCATAATAACTCGCATTTCCCATTCTCGCGGAGTAACAAAGGCACTCAACGTACTTAAATAGGATGTTCCTGCGCTTTGGGCCTGTAATTGCAGTGTAGCCTGCGGGCTAACCAAGAAGGAATCCACATGACCCAGCCAAAGGGGGTTCAGCAGTAAATCATTGTCTGAAAAATCATCTGCTATCTGGGCACTGGACAGCAGGGGGCACAGCCCCATTAGTAAGGTCACGAAAAATCTCATAGCCAGTCATTAACTTTTTGGTGAATCCGAAAAAGTAGAGAAATGTAGTATCTTTGCAAAACGCACATATTAATAATGGTCATGAAATTAGCCATAGTAGGAGCAACCGGATTGGTGGGTCAGGAAGTGTTGAAGGTGATTGCAGAAAGAAATCTGGACTATGGGGAGTTACTCTTAGTGGCGTCCCCAAGATCGGTAGGAAAAGAAATCCAGTTCAAGGGACAGACGCATCATGTGATTGGCATGGACGAGGCCGTTTCATTGAAGCCCGATGTGGCCATATTTTCAGCAGGGGGAAGTACTTCCCTGGAGTGGGCTCCAAAATTTGCAGAGGCTGGCACTATCGTAATTGATAATTCCTCCGCCTGGCGCATGAGTCCCAAGCACAAGTTGATCGTACCGGAGATCAATGCTAAAATCCTGCGCATTGATGACCGCATCATAGCCAACCCCAACTGCTCTACTATTCAAATGGTATTGGCATTGGCCCCCTTACAGCAGCGCTATGGATTGAAAAGGGTAGTGGTTTCTACTTATCAGTCTGTTACCGGAACCGGTAAAAACGCAGTTGATCAACTTATGGCAGAGCGAGCCGGGCAAAAGGGTAATGGCACGTATCCCTATCCCATTGACCTCAATGTGTTGCCTCATATCGACATTTTCATGGATAATGGCTATACCAAAGAAGAAATGAAAATGGTAAATGAAACTCGAAAGATCCTGCAAGAAGAAAACCTGGGTGTGACCGCCACTACAGTGCGTATTCCGGTAATTGGAGGCCACTCCGAATCCGTTAATGTCGAACTACAGGAGGATTTCGATATTGATGAAGTCAGAAGCTTACTGTCCACGTCGGCGGGTTTGGAAGTTGAGGACGACATTGAGAACCTAAAATACCCCATGCCTCTGCTTGCTCATGGAAAAGACGAAGTATTTGTGGGCAGGCTGCGTCGAGATGAGTCGCAGGCTAACACGCTCAACATGTGGATCGTAGCGGATAACTTGCGCAAAGGAGCAGCAACCAACGCTGTGCAAATTGCCGAGTACATGGTTGAGCATTATCTGGTGTACTAGTAACTAACGCCGTGATGGACATCGACGGCATGCTTCGATCTGATTCCAGAAAATTTATTGAGGACAATCAATATTCAGATCCCGTACAGTTACTTTTAAAAAAGTCGCCCATCGCAGATGTAACCATGGCGGCATTGGTCAGCCAAATTAAAGGACGTAGAATCATCAGCAAGAAGATCCCGGAATGGGTAAGGTACCACGAACTGGTATTTCCCGCTCCCACTTCCATGGAACAGAGCTCTTCCCAGGCCACTGCAGTTTATAAAAGTCTACAATATTCGGGATCTCATCTTGTGGACCTCACCGGTGGATTGGGGGTTGACAGCTACTTCTTGGGTAAAAACTTCGATAGGGTAACCTATGTGGAAAAATCCCCAGAGCTTTGCGAGTTGGCGCGTCATAATTTTAAGGTCCTGGGAGCAAATCACATACAGGTGGTTTGCGGAGATTGTCAGGACATTTTAGCCAGCCTGCCGCAGCCTGTAGACCTTATATATATGGATCCCGCCCGGCGACAGCAGGGTCAAAAGGTATTCCGCTTGGAGCAATGCGAACCTCAAATCCTGAGTCTAATGCCCTTGGTATGGGAGAAAACTCATAAGCTATGTCTTAAGCTCAGCCCATTGCTAGACCTCAAGTATTTACATGATGCTGTTCCGTTCACAACTTCTATGGAAGTGGTGGCTGTAAACAATGATTGCAAGGAGATCTTGCTGCATGCTGTCAAAGATCATAGGGGCACGCCACAAATCAGATCCGTTGAACTTTCAGGTTCGGGGAGTCCGCAGGTTTTCCAATTTAGTTTACCGGAGGAATCCCAGGCATCAGCGATTTATGGCAACCCGCAAAATTATTTATATGAACCCTACAGCTGTGTGCTAAAAGCAGGAGCGTTTAAGACCTTGTGCCAGCGGTTTAAAGTTCAGAAATTTCATGCCAACAGTCATCTTTATACGTCGACGGATCTAGTCGGTAATTTTCCAGGACGGATTTTTGTAATTAAATGGTCAATGCCCTACCGACCCCAGAAGATAAGAGAAAAAATGGGGCTCCAAGCTAATATCTCGGTACGTAATTTCCCCTATTCCGTGAAGGAGATCCGCGAAAATACCGGATTGCAAGATGGCGGCTCCCATTACCTTTTTGCCACCACACTGCAGAACGGAAAACCGGTGGTGATCTGTGGTACTAAGACTACCTGATCAGTAACCAGATCACCAATAGTATCAACATCGTGCTGCCATAATAGCGCAACACCTTACGGCGATTGGCCAATGCCGACCACCACAAAACCCACCAGGGTCTTATCAATCCCAGAATGGTGAAAATGGCAAAAATCAGGATGGCTACAATAAGCAGGGAGGCCATGAAGCCCGGGCTACAAAGTTCGTTTCACCTCTTTTTCTTCGAATCCTTCAATAACATCTCCAATTTTGATGTCTTTGAAATTCTTGATGCTGATACCGCATTCATACCCGGTTTTTACTTCGCTCACATCATCTTTAAAGCGTTTCAGCTGGCTGATCTCCCCTGTATGTACTACAATACCATCACGAACAAGCCGAATTTGGTTGCTTCTTTTCACCACACCGTCGGTTACGTAACAGCCTGCAACCATGCCTACTTTAGAAATTTTAAATACCTCCCTAACTTCGATATTTCCGGTAATTACCTCTTCAACAGTAGGCGCCAACATACCTTCCATGGCATCTTTGACATCATTGATGGCGTTGTAAATAACGGAATAGAGTCGGATCTCAATTTCTTCGTTGTCCGCAAGTCTGCGGGCAGTATTGGAGGGTCTTACTTGAAAGCCTACGATAATAGCATCTGAAGCACTGGCCAAAAGCACATCGGACTCCGATATTTGGCCTACACCTTTATGAATGATATTAACCTGAACCTCGCTGGTAGACAGTTTCAAAAGTGAATCAGATAGGGCTTCCACAGAACCATCCACATCACCTTTTACAATAACATTAAGTTCACGGAAGGAACCGATAGCCAGTCTACGGCCGATCTCATCCAGCGTGATATGTTTCTTAGTACGAATGGATTGTTCTCTTTGTATTTGCTCCCGTTTAGTGGCGATCTCCCGGGCCTCTCGCTCCGAATCCACCACATTGAACTTATCCCCAGCTTGAGGGGCTCCATCCAGTCCCAGCACCGCCGCCGGAGTGGATGGGCCGACCTCTTCCAGTTTATGCCCTCTATGATCGAACATAGCTTTCACTTTGCCGTAATAAGGACCTGCAAGCATCACGTCACCAACTTCTAAAGTACCCGCTTGAACCATCAAGGTAGTTACATAGCCGCGGCCTTTGTCCAGGGTGGCTTCGATCACCGTACCCACGGCATTCTTTTCAGGGTTAGCTGTTAACTCCAGAAGCTCAGACTCTAGCAATACCTTTTCCAGTAACTCCTCAATCCCGGCTCCCGTTTTGGCGCTGATTTGTTGGCATTGATATTTACCACCCCAATCTTCTACCAGTATATTGATGCCGGACAGCTCTTCTTTAATCTTATCGGGGTTGGCATTGGGCTTATCCACTTTATTGATGGCAATTACAATAGGTACCCCTGCGACCTGCGCATGGTTTATGGCCTCTTTGGTCTGGGGCATAACGCTATCATCAGCAGCCACCACTACAATTACTACATCGGTGATCTTAGCTCCTCGCGCTCTCATGGCGGTAAAAGCTTCGTGACCCGGGGTGTCCAGAAAGGCGATCCGTTTCCCACCCTCGGTGATCACATCGTAAGCACCAATATGCTGGGTAATTCCCCCGGCTTCATCCGCCGTCACATTAGCACTCCTAATGTAGTCCAACAATGATGTTTTACCGTGGTCGACATGACCCATAATGGTAACTATGGGGGCTCGATTAGCTAATTCTTCTTCGGAGTCAACGTGTTCCTCTACGGTCACTTCTTCTTCAGAAGTGGAGAATTCTACATTATATCCAAATTCATCGGAGATAACCGTAATGGATTCTGCATCCAGTCTTTGGTTAATGGAGACAAACATACCCAGGCTCATGCAGGTGGATATTACGTCATTAACCGAGACGTTCATCAGCGTGGCCAGGTCGTTGGCAGAAATAAATTCAGTTACCCGCAAAATTTTCGCCTGCTCCTGCTCTTGCAGTATCTTCTCTTCTTCCGCTTCTGCAATAGCCGAACGTTTTTCACGACGGTACTTGGATCGGCTTACATTACCTCCTTTGCTACCGCTGAGTTTGGCCAGGGTTGCTTTAATTTGCTCTTGGATCTCCTTATCTGAAACATCTTCTTTTTCCACTTTGCCTTTTCTGCCTTTTCCTTTTTGATCGGCTTTACGAGCTTCGGCGGGAGATATTCTTTTTCGAGGTCGTTTTTTCTTTTTGCGTTCCGGCTTATCGTCGGAGGAGGCTACAGGTTTTTCTTTTGGCAATTCGATCTTACCCAGTACCGTTAATCCTTTAAGCGCATCGGCTTTGGCCTCTATCACCTCTCTAGGTTCTGCTATCTGGGGTTCCTCCTCCGCAGTCTCCGCAGTCTCCGCAGGCTCCGCAGTCTCCGCAGGGGCTTCAGCTGGTTCTTCTGCTGGAGCTTCTGCTTCTTCAGTTTTGGCTTCTTCTTCGGTGGTTTCGGGTTGTTCCAGTTCGATCTTGCCCACTACCTTTATGCCTTGCAGTTGAGGGGATGAACTGGGAGCCTTTTCTACATTCTCCGGTTCTGGCTGGACTTCAGGCTGTGCGGGAGGCGGTTCAGTTTCCACCACCTCTTCCTGGGGTGTTGAGATATTTTTTATAAAGATCTCTTCTTCGTCTTCTTTTTTCTTGGCTCCACTTTCAGAGTCGGACTCAATGATCAGGTTATCTGTATGCTTCTGACCAATAGTGAGACCAGAGGCTTCCTCCTTGTCCATAGCAGATGAAGCAAATTCCTTGGCAACAATTTCAAATTGCTCCATGGTGATTTTAGCGTTGGGTTTGCTGTCAACTTCATACCCTTTGGCCTCAAGATATTCTGCAATAGTCGCTAATCCGACATTGAGCTTCCTTGCCGCCTGGCTTAGTCTCATTACTTTATCATCAGCCATATCTCAAATATCCCCTTTTTTTGTACTTATTCAAATATTACTCCTGTTCAAATTCCTGATTCAAAATCTTGAAAACATCGTTTATGGTTTCTTCCTCCAAGTCGGTTCTACGCACTAAATCATCGTGGTTCAAGGCCAATACACTTTTAGCTGTATCCAACCCAATTCGCTTTAATTCCTTAATAATCCAGCTCTCAATCTCATCGGAGAATTCTTCCAAAGCCACATCTTCTTCTTCGAACGCTGACAATTCACGATACACATCTATTTCCAGCCCTACTAGTTTGCTGCCTAGTTTTATGTTTTGTCCGCCGCGGCCAATAGCCAGTGAAACCTGATCGGGTTTCAGGTAAACGGAAGCTCTTCCGTCAGCCTCGTCAATCTTTATACTGGAGATCTTAGCGGGGCTCAGAGCTCTGCTGATGTACAACTCCATATTGTCCGTAAAGTTGATTACATCAATGTTCTCGTTTTGCAATTCTCTCACAATGCTATGGATCCGTGAGCCCTTCATTCCTACGCAGGCTCCAACCGGATCGATGCGATCGTCGTAGGACTCGACCGCTACCTTGGCTCTTTCACCAGGTTCACGGACTACCCTCTTAATAGTGATCAGACCATCATATACTTCCGGCACTTCACTTTCAAAAAGCCGTTCCAGGAAGGTAGGGGAGGTCCTGGATAAAACGATCCTAGGGTTTCCGTTGACCATTTCTACCCGGTGTACGATAGCCCGTACGCTTTCCCCTTTGCGATATCGATCTTTTGGGATCTGATCCGACTTGGGAAGGTTCAGTTCATTGCCTTCAGCATCGATCATCAATACCTCCCGGGATAGGATCTGATATACTTCACCCAGGATGATCTCACCTACCAGCTCTTTGTATTTTTGAAACAAGATGTCTTTTTCCAGATCCTTGATCTTTTGTATCAAAGTCTGACGAGCGGTCATGACCGCCCTTCGTCCGAAGTCCTCTAATTTCACCTCTTCTGCAACTTCTTCCCCTATCTCAAAGTCAGGTTCGATGGTCCTGGCTTCGGTCAAGCTGATCTTGTCATGATCCCAAATGTCTTCGGAATTGTCGTCCACAATTTCTCGGAACCTCCATATTTCAAGGTCACCTTTATCGGCGTTAATGATAATGTCAAAGTTATCATCGGTTTCATAACGTCTCCGGATCATTGTTCTGAAGACATCCTCCAAAATACGGATCATGGTGGGCCGGTCGATGTTCTTGTTCCGGGTAAAATCCGCAAATACTTCAATTAAATTTAAATTATCCATCTCGATTACTTAAAAAGACACAAGTACATGAGTTTTAATAATGTCCTCAAAGGGTATCTGTCGCACGGTAACTTCACCCTTTTTGGATTTCTGTTTTACAGTAATTAATGCTTCGGAAACGCTGTCCAGTTCTCCTTCCACTTGTTCATCCGTCAAATGAATGCGGATGTTCCTGCCCAAGTTTCGGCGATATTGCCGGGGCTTCTTTAAAGGCTGGTCCAAACCAGGTGAGGACACCTCCAGTGTGTAGGGACCTGACATCAATCCTCGAGCTTCCAGTTCCAGTCCAACCTTGCGGTTCAACTGCGCACAAATCCCAATATCAATCCCCTGGTCCCCATCCACAAATATGGCCACCTTGGTTTTAGCGCCACCTTGTTTGGCCCTGACCTCCGTTATGAAGAACTGCTCGCCCGGGAGGTGCTGCTCCACTATCTCTCTAATTTGCGCTTCCAATTCCATTTGGTTGAACAATATATGCAAAGAGGGGACTTTAGTCCCCTCTTAACAAATTATCCGATGTTACTTGTAACAAAGATACTTTATATAGGGTATTAAAACAAGTGTAGTAAAAGGAGATTGGTAGCTACCATGGAATACCAAAATTGTTAACTTTGCCCCATGCTCAAAAATCTAAGGGTCTACAACAGCATGTCCTCTAAGAAGGAGCCGTTTGAACCGATCAATCCTCCCTTTGTGGGGATGTACGTTTGCGGACCTACGGTGTACAGTGATGTTCACTTGGGAAACGTACGGTCCTTTTTGAGCTTCGATGTAATTTTTCGCTATTTGACTCACTTGGGGTACAAGGTGCGCTACGTGCGCAACATTACCGATGTGGGTCATTTGGAAAACGATGCAGATACCGGGGAGGATAAAATAGCTAAGAAAGCAAAGTTAGAGAACCTGGAGCCCATGGAGGTGGTGGCAAAGTACACCAATGGATTTCATCGCATCGCTCAGCAGTTCAATTTACTGGAACCCAGCATTGAGCCTTCAGCTAGTGGACACATCATCGAGCAGATCTCACTAATTCAAAGAATCATAGAGGCTGGGTTAGCTTACCAGGTCAATGGGTCGGTCTATTTCGACGTTATGAAATATCATGAATCCGTACAACCCTATGGGATCCTATCGGGCCGTGTGTTGGAAGATCTGCTGTCGGGATCCAGAGAGCTTGATGGCCAGGAGGACAAAAAAGGACCCCTGGATTTTGCCTTATGGAAAAAAGCTTCATCCAACCACATTATGCGATGGCCTTCGCCGTGGAGCAATGGATTCCCTGGTTGGCATTTGGAATGTTCTTCAATGAGCACCAAATATCTCGGTGACCATTTCGATATACACGGAGGGGGTTTGGATCTGAAATTCCCCCATCATGAATGTGAAATCGCACAAAGCGTCGCCGGAAATGGAATCTCGCCCGCAAAATACTGGCTTCATGGCAACATGCTGACTGTAAATAGCCAAAAGATGAGTAAATCCTTAGGCAACTCATTTCTACCAGAACAGTTGGTAGCGGGCGACCATCCCCTGCTGGACCGAGGATACAGCCCTATGACCGTACGCTTCTTCATGTTGCAGACCCATTACCGCAGCACACTGGACATCTCCAATGAGGCGCTGTTGGCTTCTGCTAAAGGGTACAAGAAATTGGTCAACGGACTAAGAATATCCAGGAAACTGGTGTACCAGGATGATGGAGCGGGCGTCCAGGATAAAACACAACTACAAGTGCAACAGTTGTGCGATAACTGCTATCATGCCATGAACGATGACTTCAATACCGCACAATGTATGGCTCATCTGTTCAATCTTTTAAAGAAAATAAACTCAATTTACACGCAAAACCTGGCTCCCTCCGCTCTAGGGGAGGAGACATTCGAGCGAATGGTAGCAACCTACAGAATATTTGTAGAGGAGGTATTGGGTTTATTAGAGGAAACACCGGATGACCTCGAGGGAATGTTATCCATAATTCTAGAAAGCTACCGACAGGCTAAGGCTGCTAAGGAATACCAAAAAGTTGATGAAATAAGAGAGCAGTTAAAGTCCTCTGGAATTGTGTTAAAAGATATGAAGAATGGAGTGGACTGGGCTTATGAAGAATAAAGATCTGGGTCTGATAGTGGTTGCACTGTTGTGGCTATCCAGCTGTGACAACGGTGAGAAGGGCGAACAGGTAGTGTCGGATGATCCCCCGGCGACAAACATTCAGGCGCCGCCCTTTAATGCGGATTCAGCCTTCATCTTTATCCAGGACCAGGTTGATTTTGGTCCCCGGATTCCCAACAGCAGGGCTCGCGAGTTATGCGCCGACTATATGATTGACAAGCTTTCGGCCTTTACACCTCATGTAATTACCCAGGAATTTGACAGCCGCAGTACCACCACCGGCGAGTTATACAAATTTCAAAATATCATCGGGCGTTTTAATCCAGAAGCCACTCGACGTATTTTATTGGCAGCCCACTGGGACACTCGCTTGAAGGCTGACAAATTCCAGGACGACCCCAATGCGTCATTCGATGGAGCCAACGACGGCGGCAGTGGGGTAGGGGTGTTGCTGGAAATAGCCCGCAATTTGGTACAATTGCCGGACGCTCTAGGTGTGGATATCATATTTTTTGATGCTGAGGATCAGGGTGGCCTGGGACTGGATTGGTGTTTGGGCTCCAAACATTGGACTGCCAATAAACACCTGAACAATTACTCAGCTTATTACGGCATTTTGCTGGATATGGTAGGAGCTAAGAATGCTACCTTCTGCCAGGAATACCATTCCATGCAGTTCGCTCCCAAAATACAGGAAAAAGTGTGGAACGAAGCCCACCAACTGGGATATAGCCGGTACTTCCTTTACCAGCCCACCGGTGCGGTTGAGGACGACCATTACTATGTCAATCTGAATGCTCGCATTCCCATGATCGATATCATTGATGCAAAACCTAATATTGATGCTCAAAGTGACTTGTTTAAAGACTATCACCACCGGCCTGGCGATAACATGGAGGTTATAGACAAGCAGACCCTGGAAGCGGTGGGTACTACAGTTCTGAGACTACTGTACAAGGAAGCTTCTCTATTAATGTAATAGGCTTAACAGGTACTCGCCATAACCACTTTTTTTCAGGGGTTCCGCAATGTTTTTCAATTGACGGGCATCGATGTATCCCATGAGGTAAGCCTCTTCTTCGATACATCCAATTTTTAAGCCTTGCCGCTCCTCGATAACCTGTACAAACTGGCTGGCTTGCATTAGCGAGCTAACCGTACCGGTATCCAGCCAAGCTGTCCCGCGATCCAGAATACCTACTTTAAGTTTGTCCTTTTGCAGATAGTACTTGTTGATATCGGTAATTTCATATTCCCCGCGAGCACTGGGCTGTAGGTTTCTGGCGATACTGATCACCTCATTGTCGTAGAAATACAGCCCCGGTACCGCGTAATTACTTTTTGGCTGCTCCGGTTTTTCCTCAATAGAAATCACATGGCCCTGGTCGTCGAAATCAACCACGCCGTATCGTTGAGGATCATGGACATGATAGGCAAATACCGTTCCGCCATCGGGGTTCACCTTTTCCTGCAATAATCTTCGCAAACCGGTACCATAGAAAATGTTGTCACCTAGGATCAGCGCTACTTTTTGATCACCGATAAATTCAGCACCAATAACGAATGCCTGGGCTAGCCCCTCGGGTTTCTCCTGTACAGCATATTGGAAATGACAGCCAATTTGGGTGCCGTCGCCTAGCAGTTTTTGGAAAAGGGGTAAATCATGAGGAGTAGAAATGAACAGTACTTCCCTGATGCCTGCCATGAGTAGAACTGACAACGGATAGTATATCATGGGCTTATCATAAACCGGCATCAGCTGTTTACTTATGGCCAAAGTAAGAGGATGTAATCTGGTCCCGGATCCGCCGGCTAAAACTATTCCTTTCATGGTCTTATCGATGATGGTACTGTTCTTGGTAGTAGTTTTGATAATGACCGGAGGTAACATGATCCAGCCAGGTCTGGTTGTTAAGATACCATTCAACGGTCTGCTCCAAGCCAGTCTCCAGGGTAACAGAGGGGCTCCAACTCAGTTCTTCCCGGATCTTACTGCAATCAATAGCATAACGCAAATCATGCCCAGCACGATCCTTAACAAAACGTATTAGGTTTTCACTTTCACCGGATGAGCGGGACAATTTTCTGTCCATTATCTGACATAAAGTTTTGACCAGGTCGATGTTACGGCATTGATGGTTGCCTCCAATGTTATAGGTTTCCCCTATTCTGCCCCCATGATAAAGCAGGTCTATAGCGAGGGCGTGATCCTCCACATATAACCAGTCCCTGACGTTAAGTCCCTGGCCGTAAACCGGAATGGGTAAGAGGTTTTTGATGTTGTTAATACATAGGGGTATTAGTTTTTCCGGGAATTGATAGGGTCCATAATTATTGGAACAATTTGAAATTATGACTGGTAGTCCATAGGTATTGTGAAACGCTCTCACAAAATGATCGGATGAGGCTTTGGAAGCGGAATAAGGGGATTGGGGATCATAAGCGGTAGTCTCCACGAACAAGTCGGGTTCCTCAATAGATCCGAACACTTCATCGGTCGAGATGTGATAAAATCGATGGGACTGCTGGTCATTCCAGCAGTTGCGGGCTGCATGAAGCAGATTTACCGTTCCCAATATATTGGTATTAATGAATTCTGTGGGATTCTGGATGGAACGATCCACGTGCGACTCCGCGGCCAAATGGATCACTCCCTGAAACTGATATTTTTCGAAAAGCTCTTGCAGATGTGAAAAATCCTGTATGTCGCCTTTGATGAAATGGTAATTGGGATATTCTTCGATGTCAGCGAGATTCTCCAGATTTCCCGCATAGGTAAGCTTGTCAAGGTTGTACACCTGGTAGTGCGCATACTTCTTAACGAAGAGCTTAACCACATGTGACCCGATAAAACCGGCACCACCTGTAATAAGTAGATTTGCACTAGTCATAATGCTTTGAAAGCGATTGTTGCCATTTCCAAGCAGCAGCTAAGGCTTCATCCAGACCTTTAGAAGCCTGCCAATTCAACACTGATGACGCCTTTTCTACACTCGCATAGATCTGTTCCACATCTCCTTGCCTCCTAGGGCCGATCTCATAATTTAACTTTACTCCGGTTACTCTTTCGAAAGTCTGGACTACTTCCATTACCGTGGTACCGGATCCTGTTCCCAAATTAAACACCTCGTAAAAATTGTCCGTGGATTGTTCTTGTAGATAATCCAGCGCCCTTACATGCGCCTGGGCTAGATCCACCACGTGAATGTAATCCCGTACGCATGTGCCGTCAACTGTTTGATAGTCATCACCAAATATGGTTATTTTTTCCCTTATGCCGGCGGCTGTTTGAGTAATAAACGGTATCAGGTTGCTGGGCGCGCCTATGGGTAACTCCCCAATTTTAGCGCTGGAATGTGCCCCAATAGGGTTGAAGTATCTTAAGGACACCGCTTTAAGCCCTACCTTGCTGTTTACTACATCATGTATAATGTCTTCACCAATCTTTTTGGTATTTCCGTAAGGTGATTCAGCAGGCTTAGGAGCTGTTTCTTCGGTTACCGGAAGCTCATCGGGCTGACCATAAACGGTGCAGGAGGAGGAGAATACAAAATTGGTTATGGCCAGTTGATTCATGCTTTTAAGCAAGACCACCAGGGAATTCAAATTGTTGTAGTAGTAGTGCAAGGGCATGGTCACCGATTCTCCCACTGCTTTGCTAGCAGCGAAATGAATGGCACCTGAAATTTGTTCCTGCTTCAAAATTTTCAGTACTTCTTGCTGGTCGCAGCAATCAGCGCGGTAATGAATTACTTTTTCTCCAAGGATATTTTCCAGACCATCAATGACCTGGGGTGAAGAGTTGGAATAGTTGTCGAGAATAACCGGCTGGTAGTCGGCCTGTGCCAGGGAAACAACGGTATGTGAGCCTATATAACCTGCTCCTCCGGTCACCAGCACTTTCCTGGAATTGGGCATGTCACAAATTTAATGGAATTGCGTAAATAAATGTGCAGGTATCTCAAATTAATGGACTTCCTTTACAAGGTAATATTTTGAACCAAACTAACGAATGTTAGTTGGGAGAATGACAACAAATTCACTAATTTTGTGTCCTTTAAAACCAATACGATATGTTGAAAGTTGATAGCGCATCTCAAATCGATTTCAGCCCTAATGAAAATCAGGGCATGATTGCGAAAATGATCGGCGATTTTGGAGCCAAGGAAATTGTCCCTTATCAAAAAGAATGGGATGAAACGCAGGAATTTCCTGTCCAGCTTTTCAAGAAATTAGGTGACTTAGGATTAATGGGTGTTTTGGTGCCAGCGGATTATCAGGGCTCGGGCTTTGGTTACCTGGAGTATGTAACGGCCATATCCGAGATTTCCAAAATTGACGGATCTATCGGCCTTTCGGTAGCCGCGCACAATTCTCTTTGTACAGGGCATATATTGCAATTTTCCGACGAATCCCAAAAAAGCCGTTGGTTGCCCAAGCTGGCTACTGGTGAATGGATCGGGGCTTGGGGTTTGACAGAACCCAATACGGGGTCTGATGCCGGGAATATGAGTACCGTGGCTAAAAAAGACGGCTCATCGTGGATCATCAACGGATCAAAGAATTTCATTACCCACGGCATATCCGGGGATATTGCTGTGGTAATAGCCCGTACCGGTGAAATAGGCGATAGCCATGGTATGACGGCGTTCGTAGTGGAAAGAGGTACTGAAGGATTTAGCGGTGGGCGCAAGGAGGACAAACTGGGAATGCGCGCCTCCGAAACCAGCGAGATGATCTTTGATAATTGCCGAGTGAGTAAGGAAAACGTATTAGGCGAGGTAGGAGAGGGCTTTATACAATCATTGAAAGTATTGGATGGAGGCAGGATCTCCATCGCGGCGTTGAGTTTGGGAATAGCCGAAGGGGCCCTATTGGCCGCTACTCAATATGCCAAAGAACGCCGTCAATTCAACCAGCCCATTGCAAAATTTCAGGGCATCTCTTTTAAACTCGCGCAGATGGCTACTGAGTTGGAGGCAGCCAAATTACTGACCTATCGGGCAGCATATCTGAAGAATAAGGGCATTAGGGTAAGTAAGGAATCTGCTATGGCCAAGTATTACGCATCGGAAGTGGCTGTTAGCATTGCCAATGACGCCGTGCAGATCTTTGGAGGTTATGGTTATACCAAAGACTTCCCGGTTGAGAAATATTACCGGGATGCAAAACTCTGTACTATAGGAGAAGGCACTTCTGAAATTCAAAAAATGGTCATAGCCCGTGAAATCCTTAAGTAACCTTAAGTAAGTATAGTTTGTTAATTCCATAGTTCTTTTTTAAATTTGCATCCCTTTTAAACAGTAGAGTAAATGATTATTGTAAACGTTAAGGAAAACGAATCTATTGATCGGGCTTTAAAGCGCTTCAAGAAAAAGTTTGAACGCACCGGGGTTTTGAAGGAACTCAGGGGTCGTACCCACTTTGTTAAACCTTCAGTGCAGCGACGTACGGTAAAGCTGAAAGCCGCCTACCGGCAAAAGATGTACGCCAAAGAGAATTATTAAATTTTTTTTACCCTCATTTATCATTAAGTTTAATTGATACTCAATGTAAGCTTAATGGTAGCTTCCTTTCTGAAATATCTGGAGTACGAAAAGCGATGTAGTAAGCACACCTTGACTTCCTACCGCAGCGATCTGGAGCAATTTCAAGAGTTTCTTCACCAATATCCGCAACCTTGCCAGGTGGTTCAGGCCGATCATCAGCACATAAGGGCCTGGTTAGTGTCCTTATTAGAGAAAGGCCTCTCCACTCGAACGGTAAATCGTAAGATTGCCACGCTGCGTTCTTACTACAAACACGCGTTGAGACATGATCATATTAAAATCGATCCAACCAGGCAGATCAAGGTGTTGAAAATGTCCAAAACCCTGCCGGTCTTTGCCAAAGAGACAGAGATAATGGAGGTCCTGGATAGGGTAGTATATCCTGAGGGTTTCTCCGGATTACGCGATCAAATGGTAATGGAGTTGTTGTATGCCTCAGGAATCCGACTATCGGAACTTATCAATATCAAGGAAACTGATGTCCAGATTTCTAGGCAAAATGTAAAAGTTTTAGGTAAGAGAGACAAAGAGCGTTTGATCCCTTTACCAAAATCATTGATGCCTTTAATGCAGAAATATCTGGCAGCAAAAAGAGAGGCATTTTCCGATAACTACTCCTCATATTTGATCGTTAATAATAAAGGGGAGCAAAGCTATCCTATGATGATCTATCGTATCGTAAACGGTGTCCTGAAAGCCTTAACCGGTTTGGATAAGCAAAGTCCACATGTGATGCGGCATACGTTCGCAACACACCTGCTAAATAAAGGGGCTGATCTCAATGCCGTAAAGGAGTTACTAGGTCATTCAAGCTTAGCAGCTACCCAGGTTTATACTCATAATACAATTGACCGGTTGAAAAAGGTCTTTGACCAATCTCATCCTAAAGCATAGTTTCACAATAAATCCATCCATATGAATTTCAGAATGCATTCAGTTCATTTCGATGCCGACCAAAAGCTTTTGGATTACATCGCCAAAAAAGTTGAAAAACTCCAAACCTTCAACCAAAGGATCGTTGACGGGGAAGTGATTTTGCGTATAGAAAAAAGTCATCTCAATAAAAGTGAAATATTCGGCAATAAGATCTTGGAATTAAAGGTCAATGTTCCAGGGCAACAATTATTTACCAAGGAATCATCCAACACATTTGAGGCGGCCATAGACTTAGCGGTAGAAACCATGTCGCGACAGCTAAAAAAGCACAAAGAGAAAAAACAGATACGGAAGGCGGACTTGAATGATTTATAGATCACCTTAGTTTAAAAGCCTCTCGGATGGCATCAACATAGTCGAGTTTCTCCCAGGTGAAGTACTCCACTTCCTTGGTAGAGTTTCTGCGCACCATCTCCTCACCAGAGCCGTTACTTTTTACTTCGATGTACTGTAAGGGAACTGGTTTTGCCAGGGGTTTTCTACCCATATGTCCATAGGCAGCGGTTTCAAGGAAAATAGGATTCTTCAATCCCAAGCGCTCAATAATCGCTTTGGGCCGCATATCGAAAAGTTCCTGGGTGATTTTGGAAATTTCGCTATCCGACAAGGGTACATTAGCCGATCCGTATGTGTTCACCGTCAGTGAAACGGGTTTGGCTACCCCAATAGCGTAGGCCACCTGCACCAGAACCTCCGAGGCTACTCCTGCTGCTACCAGATTCTTGGCGATATGTCGGCAGGCATAGGCTGCGCTGCGATCTACTTTAGAAGCATCTTTACCGGAAAAAGCACCTCCTCCATGGGCGCCTTTACCACCATAGGTGTCCACGATGATCTTTCTACCGGTTAACCCGGCATCACCGTGAGGCCCTCCAATGATAAATTTACCGGTGGGGTTGATATGGAATATAGTATCTTTCAAATAATCGGAGGGCAGTACATCAGGTATTACATGCTTCATGATGTCCGACTTGATACGTTCTAACATTTCATCATCAGCTTTCTGTCTAGCTTCAGGTGAAGCGTCTGTAGGGCTTATAAAGTCGTCGTGTTGGGTGGAAATAACCACTGTATGAATATGTTCAATATTCCCCGAGTCGTTGTACTGCACGGTAATCTGGGATTTAGCATCCGGTCGCAGGTAAGGCATCAATTCGGACTGGTTCTTGCGAATTTCCGCCAGCCTCTGTACTAATTTATGCGAGTAGGCCAAGGCCATGGGCATGTAGTCTTCGGTCTCGTCGGTGGCATACCCGAACATCATACCCTGATCACCTGCTCCCTGCTCCTTGCCTTCTGCCTCATCTACCCCTTGAGCAATTTCAGGAGATTGACTATGAAGGGTTACCATAACGCCACAAGATTCTGCGTCGAACTTATAGTCGTCATCGGTATAACCGATTTTTTTGATTGTATCTCGTACGATATCCGGTATTTCTACATACGCTTTGGTGGTAACCTCACCTCCTACCACTACTAATCCAGTGGTTACGAATGTCTCACATGCAACCCTAGAGTCAGGGTCCTGCGCAAGCATGGCATCCAATATGGCATCGGAAACTTGATCGGCGATTTTGTCGGGGTGTCCTTCCGAAACAGATTCGGAGGTAAATAAATAAGACATTATTTCAAAGTATTTTCAGCAGCAAATTTATGTATATTTTTATTATAAGTAAGTATGATGGTTACTAAAAACTGGAATCAGGCAAGCAGTAGAAAAATGGCAGGTTTTTTGTGAAGGTCCGGAAGTGATTTCTTCCAATGCGCTACGGTCATGGTTCGCACCAGCTCATCCTCCGCAGTCAGGTTGCAAGCTACACATATTTTAGTAGACTCTTGGCAGAACTGCACTAATGCGGTCATCAAGGCTTGGTTGCGATAGGGCGTCTCCATAAAGATTTGAGTTTTTCTATTTTTAGCAGATTCATTCTCTAGCCGCTTTATGGTTCGCTGACGTTGCCTGCCTTCTATGGGTAAGTAGCCATGAAATTCAAAATGCTGGCCGTTCAATCCACTGGCCATTAAAGCCAGCAATATAGAAGATGCCCCTACCAATGGAATCACCGCGATACCCTGCTTATGCGCCCAAGCTACCACCATGCTTCCAGGATCGGCTACCCCTGGGCAACCTGCTTCGGAAATTATTCCCAAGGACTGTCCCTCCATCAATGGGGCTACCAATTCAGCCAGTTGCTGGTCGCTGGTATTTTTGTCCAGTTGTTCAAAATGCAATTGGTCGACTGGTTTTATCTTGAGGCTGGAAATGAACCGGCGGGCGTTGCGGATGTTTTCAGCCAAATAGAAATCGATCTTGGCGATTACATCTCTCACCTGCGGGGTAACCACCAGTGTTTCAGTTTGCGGGGCGATGATGTTAGGGATAAGATAAACTTTGGCCGACATGTATTAAATTTGAATAAAATGAATCAATTGGCAAAAATATTGATGCTGCTGGGTGGGCTTATTTTTTTGGTGGGCATGTTAGTGGCTTGGGGGCCCAGGATGCCGTGGTTGGGCAAACTGCCTGGTGATTTCCTCATAAAATCCGGTAATTTTACCATATACATACCGCTAACCACTAGTTTAATTATAAGCTTTTTATTGTCGCTTCTCTTCCTGCTCTACCACCGCTTCCGGTAAGTTATGCTGCCAGGAATTCCCGTATAATTTCTAAAAAACCTGTAGGATCTTCTGAATGAAGCCAATGGCCTGCCTGCTCCATAGTTTCAACTGTTGCCTGAGGGAACTGCTCTAAAATACCGGGGATGTCATTATCCGAAATATAAGGTGATTGCCCACCTCTTAGAAAAAGTGTGGGTGTTGAGACAACAGGACTTGTAGGGAGTGCTTTTCCAACCTGCTCAATATTGTCACGGATTACCTCAACGTTCAGTTTCCATTGGAAATTGGTACCATTGCGCTTAAGGTTTTTCAAAAGGAATTGACGAACCCCAGTATCAGGAACATAGGACGACAATTGGATATCGGCTTGCTGTCGGTTCTCAAGCTTTTGGGGATCAATTTCAGTAAGGCCTTTCAATATTTGTTCATGACTTACCGGATAGGCTTTGGGGCCAATATCGATCACCAATAACTTGCGCACTGCATCAGAATTGTTCTGTGCAAAATGCATGGCCACCTTACCGCCCATGGAATGTCCCAATAGATTGAACTCCGTTATCTTCTGGGCTTCGATCCAATGCTCCAGATCTCTGGACATGGCGGGATAATTAAACAGGGAATGATGGAAAGAATTGCCGTGATTTCTATGATCCACTAAATACACGGTATGGTGATGGCCTAACGAACGGGCAATTCCCATCCAATTATCCAATGAACCAAAGAGACCATGAAGGATCACCATGGGAGGACCCTTTCCTACAACTTTATGAAATAGCATTTTCTTCTATTAACTGTCGAAGATAGAGTTGAACAGTATTTTCTAATCCGAAATACAAAGCGTCACAGACGATAGCATGTCCAATGGAAACCTCAGCCAGGAAGGGAATGTTGTGCTTGAAATATTTCAGATTGTTCATATCCAGATCGTGACCGGCATTGATCTCAAGACCCAACTCATGGGCCAAAAGTGCCGCTGACCGGTAAGGCTCTATAGCCTTTTGAGCGTCATGTTGAAAGGCACGTGCATAACCTTCCGTATACAGTTCGATGCGATCGCATCCAATCTCCGCCGCTTTTTCAATGCGCTCCGGTACCGGGTCAATAAAGATACTACTCCGTATTCCCAGTCGTTTTAGTTCTCCAATGATCTCCTCTAGAAACTCCCTATTATTAATGGTATCCCAACCTGCATTAGAAGTAATGACATCGGGCCCATCTGGAACCAGGGTGGCTTGTGTGGGCTTTACCCGGGATATCAGTTCCAAATACCGGGCATCCGGATAGCCTTCTATGTTGTATTCGGTGGTTATCACGGGCATTATATCAAGCACATCTTGATAGGTGATATGCCTTTCGTCCGGACGTGGATGGACGGTAATGCCCTGAGCACCAAACCTCTGACAATCTACCGCCGCTTGAACCACATTTGGGTTATTTCCTCCTCTTGCATTGCGCAAAGTGGCAAATTTGTTAATATTTACACTTAATTTGGTCATGAACTACGGACGGCAATAAAGCTAGGGTAAAATTAGTTAATAATCATAACATGAGTTTAAAAGAGCGAGTTGAATCAGATCTGAAAGAGGCAATGCGATCTCAAAACAAGGACCAGGTACGCGCTTTGCGGGGCATTAAGTCACAGATCTTGCTAGCGGAAACTGAAAAAGGAGCAGGTGGCGACCTTACAGAAGATGGCGAAATTGCTTTGCTGTCAAAGGCTGTCAAGCAACGGAAAGATTCCGCCCGCATATACCAAGAACAGGGAAGGGACGACTTGGCCGATATCGAATTAACAGAGGTGGAGATCATTACTCGCTACTTACCTGCTCAGCTCACCGAGGAAGAGCTAACAGTACACCTGCAGCAGATAGTTGAAGACTTGGGAGCTGCCGGGCCACAGGACATGGGAAAAGTTATGGGGCAGGCCAACAAGCAGCTTAAAGGACGCGCTGATGGCGGCACTATGGCGAAAATCGTAAAATCATTATTGTCGAGCTAGTGAATATACTTGACATAGTATTGTTGTTGTTTTTAGGGTTTGCGGCCTACCGGGGGTACCAAAGAGGTCTGTTCGTCAGCCTGCTTTCCATTGTGGCCTTCTTCTTAGGCATAATACTGGCTTTTGCACTACTGGACTGGGGAGTAGACTTGCTGGATGATTATATTGAGGAATTGGGCAGCCTGCTGCCCTTCGTGGCTTTTTTCATGATATTCGGAGGAGTAGCGATGCTCATTACTATTGGCGGGGGCATGGTAAAAAAGGCCATGGACCTAACCCTATTGGGAAGTGTAGACAATCTTGCCGGCGCTTTACTTGGAGCGTTAAAGTGGATGGTGGGTGCCAGTCTGATCATATGGTTGGTGCAGTCCTTCGGCGTAGAGATTCCCGATGATATGCAGGAGTCATCCTGGCTATTTGCAAAAATCCAACCCATTGCTCCCTGGATCATTGAGAACCTATCAGAGTATTGGCCTTTTATTAAAGAACTGTTTGAGTCTATCAAAGAGCGTTTGAATCCTTCCTTGATCTGATTTAATCTTAAGGATTATTGAAATCAGCACTAATTCTAGTAATTTGCGGGGAAGTAGACTTGCGAATATGAATTTAACCGTGTACCAAGA
>Ga0224508_10001274_pt1 | contig 22822 bp, 15 predicted proteins | sample SF_Jan12_sed_USG_4_FD_170157 | JGI IMG/M metagenome (GOLD analysis project Ga0224508, IMG submission 170157) | Sediment microbial communities from San Francisco Bay, California, United States - SF_Jan12_sed_USGS_21 | ecosystem: Environmental > Aquatic > Marine > Sediment | place: USA... | reverse complement strand
AGCTCTCGCCGAGGTTATATGGAGCTTTCTTCGTATCAGACATCTGTATTCTCCAAATTCCCGGTGATGCTTAAAGCACCAGCTTTTTCTCGGTGGGTTCGAGGTTATCGTAGTTCCACAATTGCTTGCCCGAAGTCAGCTTGACCATGCTGTCGATGCCGTTCGGCGCCTCCATGCCGTAAAGATCGAGCTTGCCCTTGAGGTATTTTTTGTCGAGATCGGTGAGTTCTGTTTCGACGCAGTCGACGCCCAGACTCGCGATCTTGCCGGCCACGTAAATGGTGCCGTCGTACATCGAGTCACCGAGGTTGTCACCGGCATCGCCGAGAATGATCATGCGACCGCGCTGCATCATGAAGCCGGTAAAGGCGCCGACGCTGTCGCCGACGATAATAGTGCCGCCCTTCTGGTCGATGCCGACCCGTGCACCGGCCTGCCCTTTACACACCAGGTCGCCACCGCGGATTGCGGCGCCGAACAGCGAGCCGGCGTTCTTTTCGATGACGACGGTACCGGCCATCATGTTTTCCGCGCAGGACCATCCGACCCGGCCGGAGATGCGCACGTTGGGACCGTCGATCAGACCGCAGCCGAAATATCCCAGGCTGCCTTCGAAGTTAAGATTCAGACGATTCAAAATACCGACGCCGAGCGAATGCTTGGCGCGCGGGTTTTTCACGGTAATGGTACCGTGACCCGATTGCATCAGTTCACGAATCCTGAGATTGATCTCGGGAATGCTCAGATCCGCGGCGTCGAATTCGGCGCTATTGGCGTAGTCGACCTCGTAGGCCCACGGATAGGTAAAATTCTCTTCCTCGGTCGCCGAGAAATACATTTGCTGGGTGCGCCCAGCGAGCTGCTCTTCGTGCAGCCCCATGTCATGGGATGTAGTTACGCTGCCCATACTTTGACCTCCCCCTGATAAGGATCCCAGGTATCTATTTCACGTGGAAAAATACTACGAATGGCCACTTCTTCCGAAGCCAGGCCTACAAATTCGTCGCTCTCGTAGAGCACCATCGGTTTTGCGCCCATGACGTCTTTCGCCATCCCCAGCTGGTTACCGGTGGCAACCAGGTAGGTAAACACGCCGTCGAGTGCGTCGATCGAACGCGTCATCGCCGCTTCGAGCTCTTCACCCTGGTCGATACGATCGGCGATATACACCGCGATCAGCTCCGAGTCGCAGTTCGACATGAAACGATGACCGCGGCGCTCGAGGTCGCGCCGTTTGGTCCAGTAATTGGTCAGCTGGCCGTTGTGCACTACCGATACATCGTTGAACGGGTAGGCCCAATAAGGATGGGCACTGCGGATATCGACGTCGGATTCGGTTGCCATGCGGGTATGGCCGATGGCGTGGGTACCGACGAAACCATTGAGACCGTATTGATCGGACACGATCGCCGCGTCGCCCAGATCCTTTATCAACTCGAGACCCTTGCCGACCGACAGGATTTCGACGCCTTCCAGATCCTCGATGAAATCGATCAGGCGCGTGAGATCGCCGCCAAATTTGAAGTGATAGCGGAAAGCGTATTCGGTTGCATCTTCACGCGCGGTGACATCGGCACCCATTTCTTCGAGTCGGGTGTCGACCGCCGCCTTGCGCTCGATGACCTGCTTATGAATATCGAAGCCGGTTCTCATTTCTTCCTGCTCGGCGACCTTGAAGCGTAATATGTGCACGCCTTCCTCGCCTTTACCGTAGAGTGCAAAACCGGTCGAGTCCGGCCCGCGATGCTTCAAGGCCTGAAGCATCTGGGTCATCTCGCTACCGATATCGCTGGTAACACCGCCTTTCCAGATAAGTCCAGCAATACCACACATAGGAATATCCTCTTGTAGATTTAACAATTCGGCTGCCGCGGCAGGCCGTACTTATGACTTCGGCGCCGCATCATGCAGGCGCCGGAAATTTTTAGATCACGCCTATGGCAGGCAGTCGAGATAAGTTTCCACGTCCCAATCGGTAACGGTGTGGTTGAATCTTTCCCACTCGTCACGCTTGTAATGCTCGAAAACGGTAAACATTTCACCCGGCATCGATGACTTGATGACCTCATCGGCGCGAAGTTCATCGAGTGCTTCGCCCAGCGACATCGGCAGCTTCTTGACGTCCTTGCCGGCATCGATCGCTTCGTAGATGTTGCGCTCTTCCGCCTCACCCGGATCGAGGTCATTGTCGATACCGTCGTCGAAGGCTTTCAACAGCGCAGAACCCATCAAATAAGGATTCACCATCGAATCCACCGAGCGGTACTCGAAACGTCCCGGAGCCGATACGCGTAATGCACAGGTACGATTCTGGTAACCCCAGTCGGCAAAGATCGGCGCCCAGAATCCTGTATCCCAGAGACGTCGATAAGAGTTAACCGTGGAAGACCCGATCGAAGTCAATGCACCGAGGTGCTTGATGACGCCGCCGATAGACTGCAGGCCGATCTTGCCCGGCGCGCGTTCATCGACCGAGGGATCGGGCATAAAGGTATTTTCGCCGCCAACGCGGTAAGTGAAGGCGCCCTCCATACCCGCCAGGGTTTCGAAACCGAGATTATTGACCACGTCTTCACCACCGCGCCACAGCGACATGTTGTGGTGACAGCCGGAGGCCGAAACGCCCATGAACGGCTTCGACATAAAACAGGCAATCAGGTTGTCTTCACGCGCAACCTGGGCACAGATCTGGCGATAAGTTGTCAGACGATCCGCGTTACGCAGCACGTCGTCGAACTGGGTATTCAGTTCGAGCTGGCCCGGCGCGTCTTCGTGGTCGCCCTGGATGATATCGAGACCCATTTGCTGCGAGTATTCGATAACCTTCATGAAGGAGGGACGCAACTCTTCGAACTGGTCGATGTGGTAACAGTTGGGCTTGGTGACACCGCCGGCCATCTTGCCGTCTTCGCCACGCTTCAACCACATCATTTCCGGCTCGGTGCCGCAGCGCATGTCGAGACCGTGCTTGTCCTGGAATTCGTTATGGATGCGACGCAGGTTGCCGCGGCAATCCGAAGTCAGCGCGCCACCCGGATTATCGCGCTCTTCACGGTTGCGAAACAGGGTACAGAATACGCGGCCGATGCGCTTGTCCCAGGGCAGCTGACAAAAAGTTTCCGGATCGGGGATACCGACCAGTTCCGACGATTCGGGGCCATAACCGATGTAATCACCATGGCGGTCGACAAACAGGTTTGCGGTCGAGCCGTAAACCAGCTGAAAACCTTTTTCGGCCAGACGCTCCCAGTGGGCCGCGGGAATACCCTTACCGACGATGCGTCCGGTAACGGAAATAAACTGGTAGTAGATATAATCAACGCCAGTTTCCTTGATTTTCTCGCTTACCTGCTTAACCAGCTCGGCGCGTCCCGGCGCTTCTACGTGTGCTTGTAAATCGGTCATTTTACCCTCCAAAGGTTTAAGACTTTAATTCTTCTTGCGGCTCGATTCTGAGCTTGGCGAAACCCGGATTTTGTGCGTTTTATTCACCGGAATTCGATTCTGCATCATTGCACCGGATGCAGTCTGGACGAACCAGTCAGGCGCCAATGGTATACCCATTGGGATATACAAAACAAGACCTAAAGCGTCGTTTTTTGTACAATTTTCGCCAAAAATGTAAATAATATTGGACCAATTTTTTTATATTGGGTGTCGCCAAGCTGCCGAAGCGATCAAAATGAGCCGCAAACGAAGCCAGGAGTTCAACAGTTTTATATAATTTATTCTTTATATTTCAAATATATATAAATATTACAACAACAAACATAAAATTTGACCGAGATTGGACAGATACGGACAATTAGCAACAAAACTGGTGTCGACAAGGGTAACAAAGGATCCAATTCAACGCTGATAAAGCTTGATTTCATCGAATCATTCAAGCATTATTGTACCAATTTAGAGTACCATAATAACACCAAAACCAATGAGGAGTCCCAGGGCGTGATAGCTGACGATAACAGCGCCGCAATCGATTCGAAGCCGACATCCGGGTCGGGCCGAAAGAGCAAGGGTAATCGCATAGGCGTCACTACCAGCGCCGTGGCAGCCCAGTTAAAGCGCCGCATTCTGGAAGGCAATTACGCTTACGAAGAACGCCTGCCCGCCGAGCGTAACCTTGCCGAAGAGTTCGAGGTTTCCCGGGGCACCATACGTTCGGTACTTCAAATTCTCGAACAGCAGCACCTGGTAACACGCCAGATAGGCAGTGGCACCTACGTCACCCATCGCGAGATCACCAATCAACAGGAAATATCCAGCGTCACCAGCCCGCTGGAAATGAACGAAGTGCGCATCGCCATCGAACCGCAAATGGTGCGCCTGGCGATCGCCAACGCGAGTTCGCGCGAACTCGATGAACTGCGCGACGCGCTGCGCCAGTGCGAGAGCTGCGGCGGCGATCCGGAAAAGTTCGCCCGCGGCGACGCCGCCTTCCACATGGCGCTGGCGCACTGTTCGCGCAACAAGCTGATGTACTGGCTGTACGAACGCATCAGCGAGGTGCGCCAGTACTCACAATGGCGCACGATGAAGGCCAAGCTACTGACTGCCGAACGGATCAACTTTTACAACGGCCAGCATCGCAATCTCTACGAGGCAATTGTCGCGCGCGATACCGCCAGCGCCGTGCAGTTGATCAAGGACCATCTCTACGGAGTGCATGATGACCTGCTGGAGACGGATTGAGACATGAACGCAGCGCTATTCGTCTCCCCGGTGCGCGTGCGCGAACCAGGACTCAATGCCCTGCCGGCCAACACCGAACGCTATTTGATCAAGGGCGGCGGCAGCCTGACGCTAATCCTCGGTGCCGGCGACGAACTCGAGCTGGTGAGCCCGCAGGGTTTGCAGCCGGCAGAGATCTGCGTATTCGATGACCACGGCCTCAGCGATTGCGGCCTGATCGGTGCGCCCGCCAACGGCAACTGCGAAGGCATCAAACAGATTATCGACGCAGGCAACTACAGCGCGCGCGACATGGTGCGCACGCTTTCGCGGCGCGGCATATCCCTGGACCAGGCGCGCAGCATCCTGGTTTTCGAGGAACAGTCTCGCGCCGGCGATTCAGTGTCTTTCACCGCGCAGCAGGCGATCACCTGTATCGTTGGCGCGCCCGGAAAGCCGATGCGCGTCGATCGGCAAAATACGGTTACCGACCTGGTCGCCTATATTCACCGCCAGCCCGGCACGGAACAGGAATCGATCATCAAATTGCCGGCCCCCCTGGCCGAGCCGCTGCAGGATATTCGCATTCCGGCGCGCACCGCTTTTGCCTACGAAGTCAAAGCTGGCGACTATATCCAGGTAATCGACGTCGAAGGTCGTGAATGCTCCGACTTTCAATGTTTCGATACACCGATGCTGGATAAAGGTGTCGAACGCTGCCTTGACGCCACCGGCACCCGCCACGTGGTCGGCGCCGCCTACCCCGCGCCCGGTCTCTATGCCAGGTTCTACGATCAGAATTTCGAGGCCATGCTCGAGGTGGTGCAGGACACCTGCGGCCGTCATGACAGTTTCGGCACCGCCTGTACCGCCAAGTACTACGACGACATGGGCTATCCCGGGCACGTGAATTGCTCGGATAATTTCAACATGGCGCTGCAGCCCTACGGCGTGGAAGCGCGCAGGGGCTGGATGGCGATCAACCTGTTTTTCAACACCGGGGTCGACGACGCCAACCAGATGTACTTCGACGAGCCCTGGTCACGCCCCGGTGACTATGTATTGATGCGAGCGCTGAAGGACATGGTTTGCGTATCTTCCGCCTGCCCCTGCGACATCGACGCGGCCAACGGCTGGAACCCGACCGATATCCACCTGCGCATCTACTCAGGCAAGAATTCATTTAGCAAAGCGACGGCATTCAGAATGACAGCAGATGCAGACAAAGAATTGACCAAAGAGACCGGCTTTCACAGCCGAACATCCGAACACACCCGTAATTTCACCGAATATGCCGGTTACTGGCTGGCCAACAGTTACACCAAACACGGCGCGCTGGACGAATATTGGGCCTGCCGCGAAAAAGCGGCGGTGATCGATCTGTCGCCGTTGCGCAAGTACGAGGTTACCGGCCCCGACGCGGAGCTGTTGATGCAGACCTGCGTGACGCGCAACGTTCGCCGGCTCGCGGTCGGACAGGTGGTTTACACCGCGATGTGCTACGAAAACGGCGGCATGATCGACGATGGCACCGTGTTTCGCCTGGGGCAGGATAATTTCCGCTGGATAGGCGGCAGCGATGAAAGCGGCATCTGGCTGCGCGAGCAGGCGCAGAAACTGGGACTGCAGGCCTGGGTGCGCAACTCGACCGACCAGTTGCACAACCTGCAGGTACAGGGCCCGAATAGCCGCGACATCCTGAACAAGATCATCTGGACCCGCCCCGACCAGGCCACCGTCGAGGAGCTGGAGTGGTTCCGCTTTTCGATCGCGCGTATCGGCAACGAGCACGGCATTCCGCTGGTGGTGTCGCGTACCGGCTATACCGGGGAACTGGGTTACGAAGTGTTTTGTCATCCCAGGGATGCGTCGGCTGTCTGGGACGCGGTGTGGGAAGCCGGCAGGGAATACGGCCTGACTCCGCTCGGGCTCGAGGCGCTGGACATGCTGCGGATCGAGGCGGGTTTGATTTTTGCCGGTTACGAATTCAGCGACCAGACCGATCCTTTCGAGGCCGGCATCGGCTTTACCGTGCCGCTGAAAACCAAGGAGGACGACTTCATCGGAAAAGCGGCGCTGCTCAAGCGCAAGGAAAATCCGCAGCGCGTGCTGGTCGGACTGCAGCTTGCCGGCGACGAACTCGCCGCCAACGGCGACTGTGTCGATATAGGCCGCAACCAGGTCGGTGAAATCACCAGCGCGGTGCGCTCGCCAATTCTGCGTAAAAATCTGGCGCTGTGCCGAATTCAGGTCGAACATAGCGAACCGGGCACCGAGGTCGAAGTCGGCAAGCTCGACGGCAAGCAGAAGCGCCTGCCGGCGAAAGTGGTCGGTTATCCATTCTACGATCCGACCAAGTCGCGAGTGCGCGGCGTCCCGCAACCGGAGTAATATTGCCGGGAGTCATTGCCGCGAAAGCGGCGGTTTTGAGCCCTACGGGTCCCGGGGCATCGGAATCTGTTAATCAGACTTCGGTTATTAATGCCAGGATTGCACAAGATCCCCGCTTGCGCGGGGATGACATCCAACGGCCGGGTACCATTTAAGGGAGCATTAAACTGGAATTGAGAATTGTGCAGCCGAAATTATTCGGCATTGCCCATTCACAGGCGGAGACAAGACTATGGTTATGGCACGACATCTTAAAGAACTCGACGCGCGTACCGAGGCAATCCTGGTTAATTCGACTCCGGATGAAGATCTATCGTCGAGCCGAATTTCATCGGTCGAAGTAAGTTACGCGGGACTGCAGGGCGAGTCTCACTCGGGGCTGGTGCGCTCGTCCTGTGTGCGGGTGCGTCATCAGTACCCGCAAGGAACGGAAATCCGCAATACTCGCCAGATCTCCATTGTTTCGCAAGAGGAACTGGCGGTTATCGCCAACGACATGGGCCTCACGGGTCTAAAGCCGGAATGGCTGGGCGCGAACCTGCTGGTTTCCGGGATTCCTCATTTCTCGCAGATTCCGCCATCGACGCGAATGATATTCTCGGGCGGCGCGTCGCTAGTGGCGGACCTCGAAAACAGCCCCTGCAAATATCCGGGCGAGGTCATCGATCGGCATCACCCGGGTTACGGAAAACTTTTTGCCAAAGCGGCCGTCGGACGTCGAGGCATAACCGCCTGGGTGGAACGCGAAGGTCAGATTAACACTGGCGATTCCATCGATTTGTTTATTCCTCCGCAAAGAATCTACGAGTTATAAAGGGACACAATATGTGTCCCCGGAATTCCACAGCCGTCATTCCGATACGTCAACCCAGCCTGCGCCGGGGGGCCGCGAAATCGGGAATCTGGATATTGGGCATCAACGGTGATCGTCTTAATTTTCGAGATCCCGGATAATTGCTGCGCAATCTCCGGGATGACATCGGGTGTGTCATTTACGCGGGGTCGGCTCAATTATCGGATGACGAGGCAATTGACGTCCGTTAGGTCAAGCAGCTTGCGCGACACGCTGCCCATCGATGCGCCCTTGACCTTGGACAGGCCGCGCGTGCCGACGACGATCAGATCGATGTTGCGCCGCTTGGCGAAACCGGCGACGCTGGTAGCCGGATCGCCGCTGCCGATCGCGGTCTGCACGCTTTTGGCGCCGCCTTTTCTGGCTTTTTTCTTCGCCTCGGCGAGAATCTTGTCGGCGATCTGACGCATCAGGTCATCGCGAGCATTGTAAAACGACTCAAACTCGGGGGCATCCTTGAGCTCGGCGGGTAGCTGCATATCCCGAATCACGTTTAAAATCAGCAGCTCCGCTTCGTGAACGGCGGATAATTGCGCTGCAAAACTGACCGCGCGACCCGACGCCAGGGAGGCGTCGGTAGCAACCAGAATCTTGTTGATCATAGGCGAAGGGCACCACTTCAAGCCGGGAAAGTGCGTATTAAGCCTACAAGTGATTTATTCTGCAAGCATTTGTATCGCGGTCTTCACCTTAATCCGGACCGACGCGGATGCAAATCGAATTGACGGGCCGCAAGGTTTGATTTTAAGCCAACCGAGCCCCTCCCGGCCACCGATGAGCCGTGCCCCATCCGGGACCAGAAGCATCGCCTGGATGCCGTCAACAACGACCATCGTATTTTCGAGTTCGGCGCCACCACCTGCTATCCCGCACAGCCACGCCTGGCGGCAACGAAAACCGTTTAAAAATCCCGATTTTCCCTTAAGAAACGGGCCGCGCTGTCGATGTAATGGCCGTACCGATTTATCTACCACAGGTTGACCTGATGAATTTTTTGAAACGCATTTCTATTCAAAACCAATTAATGTTTCTGGCCGCGTTTGTCACTCTCGGCATGATCGGACTGGCGATGATTTCACATTTTACCAACCAGCAGGTTCGCGACCTTTCGCAAGCGCGGCTGGCGATCGGGCAAATCGACTCCGGAATGCTAACCCTGCGGCGCAACGAAAAAGACTTCATGGCGCGCCGCGACCTCAAGTACGTCGACAAGTATTCTCGAAATTTCAATAACATGATGACGGACGTCGATCGGTTGAAATCAATTCTGCACGACCACGGCGTCGACGGCGCTAAGGCGGACCAGCTCAAGCAGGTATTCCAGAACTACCAGACGGCGTTCCTGCAAGTGGCCTCGATTGTCGAAAAAATTGGCCTCGACCCGAAATCGGGACTGTACGGCTCGCTGCGAAAAGCTGTACATGACGCCGAGGGTATTTTAAAGCAACAGAACGAGATTCAGCTAACCGCCGACATGCTGATGCTGCGCCGGCGCGAAAAGGACTTCATGCTGCGCAAGGACATCAAGTACCTCGATAAATTCAACAGCGATATCGTGGTCTTCGAAAAACACCTCGCCAGCTCCAGCCTGGGATCGTCGGGCAGCGCCAGCGCCGACGTCGCCAGGGCAATGCAGACCTACCAGGCTAATTTCAAGGCGTTGGTAGACGGCTACCAGGCGCTCGGCCTCTCGAGCAAGGAAGGATTGCACGGTGAAATGCGCGAGACCATTCATCAAAGCGAAGCTCTGCTGGCCGAATTCGAACAACATACCAACCATCTGATCGCGGAAAAGTCAGGCGCGCTGATCACTCTGCAGTACATCGTCAGCACCGCGCTGGTGGCTCTGGTACTGGCGCTGATCGCGCTCATTATCCCGACCATCCTGCGCCCGCTGCGCGCAATGTCGGCTTTAATGCTCGATACCAGTGAGAACTGGGATATGACAGTAACCGCAAGCGAAGACGTGCCCGCTGAAATCGCGCATATGGCGGGATCGTTCAACGCCATGATGAGCGCATTTCGCAAGATGATCCGTAACGTCAAGACTTCTTCGTCACAGTTAAACGATTCGGCGGAGGAGATGGCCAGCATCACCCACGCCATGGATAACGGCGTCACCCGCCAGCAGCAGGAAACAGGGCAACTGGCGAACGCGATGGACGAAATGTCGGCGGCGGTGCAGGAAGTCGCCAGCAATGCCGCGACCGCGGCCGAAGCGGCGGTAACCGCCGACGAGGAAGGCAAAAAAGGCCTCGAGGTCATCGACAAAACCGAAAGCGGAATTAGCACCCTGGCCCACGAATTCAGCGATACCGCGCAAATCATCGGCGAACTGAGCGAGGAAAGTGAAAACATCGGCACCGTGCTCAACGTCATCCGCGGCATCGCCGAGCAAACCAACCTGCTCGCCCTCAACGCCGCGATAGAAGCCGCGCGCGCCGGCGAACAGGGTCGCGGTTTCGCGGTGGTTGCCGACGAGGTTCGCACGCTGGCGCAACGCTCGCAGGAGTCCACCGAGGAAATTCAAACCATCGTCGAACGCCTGCAGAGCACGGCCGAATCGGCGGTGTCGGCGATGACGCGCAGCAAGCAGGGCACCGAGGCCAACGTCGAGCAATCGCGCCAGGCAGCGAAGACCCTGCATTCAATCATCGACGCGGTGGCGAGAATTAAAGACATGAACCTGTCGATCGCAACCGCCTCGGAGGAACAGGCCGCGGTTTCGACCGAAATCAACAACAGCGTCAAGAACATTAACGAAGTCACCGCCGAAACCGCGCAAAACAGTCAGCAAACGATGTCTGCAGGCCAGTCGCTCAACGAAATTTCGACCAACATGAACAACCTGGTCAAAGACTTCAAGGTGGAATAATTCGACCGCACGAACGCAGTCAGGGGAGATAAAATGAGTATAAACAGAAAGTTAATTCTCGCTGCCATACTGTTCAGCGTCGTGCCGGTACTGATCACCAGCCTCATCATCGAAAACCTGGCGGTGAACCAAAGCCATGACGCGCTCGAATCGGTTGCCAGAGAGCGACTAATCGCGCTGCGCGATGTACGCAAGGAGCAGCTCAGCCGCTACATGCAAACCATCCAGCACCAGATGCAAAACCTGTCGGCGGCGAGCATGGTGGTCGAGGCAATGGAGCGCTTCTCCCGCACCGCATCGGACTATCAGTACCCGCCCGGCGATATCGATCCGCAAAAAAGCAAGGCGACGCTGGCGCAGTACTACAACAACCAGTTCGGCAAGGAATACAACCGCAGAAACCCGGGTGAAACGGTTGACACCGGTCTGTTACTCGCCGGTCTCGACGACATCGGCACAACCATGCAGTATCAGTACATCGGTGCCAATTCGCACCCGCTCGGCGCCAAGGATAATATGTACGACGCCGGAGACGGTACCGAGTACTCGCAATGGCATAGCTACTACCACCCGTTTTTCCGCGACTTTTTACAACGCTTCGGCTATTACGACATCTTCCTGGTCGACCATCGCGACGGCCGTATCGTCTACTCGGTGTTCAAGGAACTCGATTACGCGACCTCGCTGAAAACCGGCCCCTACGCCAACAGCGGCATCGGTACCGCTTTTAAAAAAGCGGATCAGGCTACACAAAAAGAGACGCTGGCATTTTCCGATTTCGCTCCCTATGGACCCTCTTACCAGGATCCGGCATCGTTTATCGCTTCGCCGATTTACAGTGGCAACACCAAGATTGGGGTGCTGATCTTCCAGATGCCGATCGATCGCATCAATTCGTTGATGACCCAGGATCACAAATGGAGTGAGGTCGGGCTGGGCGAGTCCGGTGAAACCTACCTGGTCGGACCGGACAAAAAGATGCGCAGCATCAGCCGTTTCCTGATCGAAGACAAGAACGGCTACCTGCAGGCGATCAAGCAAGCCGGAATGCCGGACCACAGCATCGAGCTCATCGACGCCAAAAACACCAGTATCGGTTTACAGGCGATCGAAAGCAGCGGCAGCCTGAACGCACTCAACGGCGAGACCGGCTTTGCGACCTTCTCCGACTACCGCAACGTGTCTGTATTTTCAGCCTACACCCCGATCGACATTGCCGGCGAACGCTGGGCAATACTCGCCGAAATCGACAGGAACGAAGCCCTGGCCGAAGCGGACTCGCTATCCGCCAGTCTGTTTTACTCCGGCACCATTGTCAGCATCGTGCTGGCGTTGATTGGTGCAGCGATCGGTACCTTTTTCGCACGTTCGCTGTCGCGTCCGATAATGAAACTCAGCGGCACCATCAGCCGCATCGAACAGGACTCGGATCTCACGATACCGGTTGAGCTCGAGCGCAAGGACGAGCTCGGCATGGCTTCGAACGGGCTCAACAGCATGCTGCAAAAATTTCACCGCAGTCTGCAAAAGGTAAACAAGACCACGGTGAAGCTCGCCGATACGGCGGAGCATACCTCGAAGATCTCGGAACAGACCAGTGCCGCGATTCAGTCCCAGCTGGCGCAGACCACTCACGCCGCGACCGCCATGCACCAGATGAAAACCGCGGTACGCGAGGTCGCCGATAATATTCACAAGATGGTCGCCGTCACCACTGGCGTCAACGAAGAAACCGGCAAAGGCCGCAAGGCCATGGAAAACACCACACGTCAGACCGGGGATCTTGCCTCCGGTATCGAACGCGCGTCGAGCGTCATCAGCAACCTCGAGCAAAACAGTCTGCAAATCGGTACCGTGCTGGACGTAATCCGGGGCATCGCCGAGCAAACCAACCTGCTGGCGCTGAACGCCGCGATCGAAGCGGCGCGCGCCGGCGAACAGGGGCGCGGATTTGCCGTCGTCGCCGATGAAGTCCGCAGCCTGGCCAGCCGCACCCAGGAATCGACCGAGGAAATCAACCAGATGATCGAATCGCTACAGGCCGGCGCGATTGAAGCGGTTTCGGTAATGCAGCAGAGCATGTCGCAGGTCGAAGTAACCGTCGAGCAGGTGACGACTATCGATAAGACCCTGGAATCCATCTCCGATTCGATTGTCGAAATCAACGATATGTGCGCGCAGATCGCGACCGCCGCCGAACAGCAGACCGCGGTCGCCGAAGAGGTCAACAACAACATCGATCAGATTAATTCGATGACCAGGGAAACCGCCAGCGGCGCCGAGGATACCGCCAAAGCAGGCGGCAACCTGTCGGGCCTGGTCACCGACCTGCAGCAGTTGGTCAATCAGTTCAAGTTGTAACCCGGCTTCGCCAGACAAACCCGGCTATGCCGTGCCGAGCTGAGTTTCGAGCGGCAGACCGGTGGTGTACTTGATCTGGGTCACCGCGACATTCGAATTGACATCTCTGACCAGAGGGATCTTGATCAACTTTCGACGCAAAAAACGATCGTAGTGCTTAATGTCGCGGGTAATTATCTTGAGAAAATAATCCGCCGAGCCGGTCACCGTGTAACATTCGACCACTTCCGGATACTCGCGCACCCGTTGCTCGAAATCCTGTAATGAGCTTTCATCGTTTTTTGCCAGGCTGATGCGCGAGAATATCACCAGCCCCAGCCCCAGCTTTTCCGCGTTCAGCAGCGCCACTTTCTTTTCGATGATGCCTTCCTGCTCGAGGCGATTGATGCGGCGCCAGCAAGGCGACGCCGACAGGTTCACCTGCTCGGCAATTTCGGCGGCGGTCAACGAAGCGTTCTGCTGCAACAGGGCCAGAATTTTGATATCGATTGGCGAAAGGTTCATATTATATGCAATTTAATTCTATTAAATAGCATATTAGTGGATTATTATTTCAATTTATAGGTGCTCGGCAAAAAATGAGCAATTTATTTCTGCCTCCATAGGTCTAAAATTACCCATTTCCTCGTGCTGGTTTGGTGGTGTTATGAAAGTCTCCCTCGACGATAAATATACGCTGGACAAGGGCCGCGCCTACATGACCGGTATCGAAGCCCTGGTACGCCTGCCCATACTGCAACATCAACGCGACCTCGACCGCGGCCTCAATACCGCCTGCTTCATCTCCGGCTACCGCGGTTCACCGATCGGCGCGCTCGACCAGGCGCTGTGGAAGGCGAAGCAATTCACCGACGCGCACAATATTCATTTCCTGCCTGGCGTTAACGAAGACCTCGCGATGACGGCGGTCTGGGGCAGCCAGCAGGTCGGTCTGTTTCCCGGCGCCAAATACGATGGCGTGTTCGGCATGTGGTACGGCAAGGGGCCCGGACTCGACCGCAGCATGGACGTGCTCAAGCACGCCAACGCCTTCGGCACCTCCCCCTACGGCGGCGTGCTCGCAGTGGTCGGCGACGACCACGCCTGCAAGTCGTCCACCCTGCCCCACCAGAGCGATCACATGTTCGTCGGCGCCACCAGCCCGGTGCTCAATCCCGCGGGCGTACAGGAAATACTCGACCTCGGCATCTTCGGCTGGGAGTTATCGCGCTACAGCGGTTGCTGGGTGGGCATGAAAGCCATCACCGAAAATATGGACGCCGCAATTTCGGCCGAAATCGACAGCAGTCGCGTCGAGGTGGTGATACCGCAAGACTACGAACTGCCCGAGGATGGCGTGCACACGCGCTGGCCCGACTCGCCGATGGCGCAGGAGGAACGCCTGCAACGGCACAAGATTTACGCCGCGCGGGCGTTTGCACGCGCCAACAATCTCAACAGCATCGAACTCGACAGCGACAATGCCCGCCTCGGCATCGTCACCACCGGCAAGTCCTATCTCGACACCCTGCAGGCGCTCAACGACCTCGGCATCGACGACCGTCTCGCCGCGCGCATCGGCATCCGCCTGTACAAGGTCGGCATGAGCTGGCCGCTGGAACCGGTAATGACTCACAAGTTTGCCGAGGGACTGGAGGAAATTCTCGTGGTCGAGGAAAAACGCAGCGTAATCGAGGATCAATTGACCGGGCAGCTATACAACTGGCCGGTCGACCGCCGCCCGCGCGTGGTCGGCGAGTACGACGAGGAGCGCAACCTGCTGGTGACCAATCTCGGTGAACTGACGCCGGGCATGATTGCGCGCGTCATCGCTTCGCGCATCGCACGCTTCTTCGACAGCGAATCGATCCAGCAACGCCTCAGTTTCCTGGAGGCCAAGGAAGCCGCGCTGGCCAGACCGCGCGCGCGCGCCGAACGCCGGCCCTGGTTTTGTTCGGGCTGCCCGCACAATACCTCGACCGTGGTGCCCGAGGGCAGTCGCGCCTACGGCGGCATCGGCTGTCATTACATGGCGACCTGGATGGATCGCGGCACCGAAACCTTCACACAGATGGGTGGCGAGGGCGCCACCTGGCTCGGCCAGGCGCCCTTCACCGAAACAAAACACGTATTCCAGAACCTCGGCGACGGCACCTACTTCCATTCGGGCCTGCTGGCGATTCGCGCCGCGGTCGCGGCCGGTGTCAACATCACCTACAAGATCCTTTACAACGACGCCGTCGCCATGACCGGCGGTCAGCCTTTCGACGGCAGCCTTTCGGTCGGACAGATCGTCGGGCAACTGCGCGCCGAGGGCGTAAGACGCATCGTGCTGGTGTCGGACCAGCCCGAACTCTACCGCGATAGCGCCGAGGCGCAACAGGATGGCGTTTCGGTATCGCATCGCCGCGAACTCGATTCGGTACAGCTGGAGCTGCGTGACACGCCCGGCTGCACGGCGCTGATTTACGCGCAAACCTGCGCCGCTGAAAAACGCCGCCGGCGTAAAAAGGGCATTCTTCCCGATCCCGCCAAACGCGCCGTTATCAATGCGGCCGTGTGCGAGGGTTGCGGCGACTGCGGCGTAAAGTCGAACTGCCTGTCGATTATCCCGAAACAGACAAGGCTCGGACGCAAGCGCGCGATCGATCAAAGCGCCTGTAACAAGGACTTTTCCTGTTTGCGCGGATTCTGCCCGAGTTTCGTCACCGTTCACGGCGGCGCCCTGCGTAAAAAGACCGGCGTCGGAGACGGCGGCCAATGGGCCGCACCCCCAGCCCCGCAACGACAGCCGATCGACGATACCTACAGTATTCTCATCACCGGTATCGGCGGTACCGGTATCCTCACCGTTGGCGCGGTGCTCGGTATGGCCGCGCACATCGAGGACAAGGGCGTATCGGTACTCAACCAGACCGGGCTGGCGCAAAAATTCGGCGCGGTTACCGGGCATGTAAGACTGGCCAACAAACAGCGCGAGATTCACTCGGTGCGCATTCCGTCCGGCGAGGCCAACCTGGTGCTAGGCGCCGACCTCGTGGTTTCGGCGGCCAACGACGCGCTGGCCAAGCTCAACCGCGAATCTTCCCATGCGGTGATCAACAGCCACCTGTCGCCGACCGCCGATTTCACCCGCGACCCGGACGCGGTGTTCCCGATCGACGACATGCAGGATACGATCAGCGGCGAATTAGAAGCCGGACGCGGGCACTTCGTCAACGCCACGCGGCTGGCCAACAGCCTGCTCGGGGACGCGATCTTCTCCAATTTCATGCTACTAGGCGTGGCCTACCAGCACGGCCTGGTGCCGCTCGACGAAACCTCGATACTGCAGGCGATCGAACTCAACGGGGTTGCCGTCGAAAAGAACCAGCAAGCCTTTCTGTGGGGACGGCGTTACGTCGCCGACGCCGAGGCGGTGCGCCAGGCCGCCGGCTTCGAACAGCCGCACCAGACCCCCGCGGAGCAAACCGACCTCGACGAAATCGTCGACTATCGGGCGAATTTCCTGACCGACTACCAGGACCAGGCCTACGCCGAGCGTTACCGGCAACTGGTGGATCGGGTACAAAAAACGGAACAGTCGCTGAAAGGCAACGACAGCACCGCCATGACCGAGGCGGTGGCGCGCAGTTACTTCAGCCTGCTCGCCTACAAGGATGAATACGAAGTGGCCAGGCTTTACAGCAATGGCGACTTCGAGAAAACGCTGGCGGCACAGTTCGAAGGCGACTTCAAACTGCGCTTCCATCTGGCGCCGCCGCTGCTGGCGAAGCGCGAGCCGCAAACCGGCGTGCCGCTGAAACGCGAATTCGGCGGCTGGGTGATGCCATTGTTTCGACTGCTCGCCGGCTTCAGGCATTTACGCGGCGGCGCGCTCGACATCTTCGGCTACAGCGCCGAGCGCAAGCTGGAACGCAAACTGATTATCGACTACGAACAGGATATCGAGCGGCTGCTCGATGCCGTCAACGCCGATAACTTCGACATCTCGGTCGACATCGCACGCCTGCCGCAAAAGATCCGAGGCTTCGGGCACGTCAAGCAGAGCAGCATCGAATCGGTTGCCGAGGCGCGCGCCGGATTGTTCAAAAAATTCAACGGAGACGACAGCCTCGACATTTACAAACCTTGACCTGCGCCGGCAACAGGCCCTAAGTTAGAGGTCTTAGACAGCTGACCGGCGGGACCGGCGACAAAATGTCCGTAAAATATCGCATTCCCATTACCGCGATAACCGTATTCGGCACCAGCGGCCTGCTCGCCTTTACCGTAGCCATCGTGCTGTTCCTCGGCTTCGGCCAGGCCGTGCACACCACCCGCCAGCTGTGGGCCGATCAGGCCAGGACCCTGATCGACGGCATGGAGCAGAGCCTGGATTCGCGCCTGAAACCGATACGCGAACAGTCGCTATGGATGGCCAACGAAATTAAAGACCTGTCCGAGCCGGCGGCGCTCGACGCGTATGTTTTCGGCAGCCTTGCGGCGACCCCGCATGTCGCGGGTATCGCGGTGATCGACCGCGAAGGCCGCAGCCGGCGCTGGCATCGCGAGGAGCATATCGCTATCGACGAAGACTGGTCGCGAAAGCCCTGGATCCGGGAATATATGGACATGCTCAAGGACGCCGACGCACCCAGCTGGCGCGATCCGATATTTACCGACACCCTCGATACCTCTACCCTGCTGCACGACGTTCCGCTGTACGACAGCGATGGTGATTTCATCGGGGTACTGGCGCAGATCGTACCGCTAGAGGAAATTTCGACGCTGCTGGCGACGACTCATGCCGATACCGGGGTAACGCCCTTTATCCTGTACAACCGCGATTTCGTATTGGCGCATCCGCTAATATACAGCGGCAGTTTCGAGCAACCGTTGCCACGTCTCGACGAACTCGGAGACCTGGTACTGCAACGCATCTGGTCGCCAGACGAAGACGCGGATTTTATCTCCTCGGCACTGCAAGACACCAGAGCCAGCGGCATTTTCTGGGGTGACGACTATTACCTCTACCTGTACCGCAACAATGACAGTTACGGGCCCGCGACCTGGACCATCGGCGCATACCTGAATACCACCCTGCTACCCGACGATCAGATGGTTCGCGCCAGGCACGCGCTTATCGCGGGACTTGCGGTGCTGCTGCTAGCGGTGATCGCGTCGATTGTTGCCGGGCGCAAGGTCAGTTCGCCGGTGAAGGCGATCGTGCGCGCCGCCGACGCGGTCGACCGCGGCGATCTGGATCGCATCGAACCCTTAAGCGGTAGCCATATTCGCGAACTCGACGAAGCCAGCGACGCCTTCAACAACATGGTGCATGGCTTGCGCGAACGTAAAGTGATACGCGACACGCTGGGCCGCTTCGTGCCGGAAGAAGTCGCCAGCTCTCTACTCGCCGGCGGCGGCAAGCTCGATGTGCAGCAGAGCGAGGCCACCATCCTGTTTTGCGATATCGAAGCCTTTACCCGCCTCACCGAGTCGCTAGGCCCGGTCAAGATCGTCGAAGTGCTGAACGCCTATTTTTCGCGCATGGTGGAAATCCTCGAGCAGCATGGCGGGGTCGTTACCCAGTTCCAGGGTGACGCCATCCTCGCCACCTTCAACGTGCCGGTGGCCGACCCCAAACACGCGCGCAACGCGGTGCGGGCGGCGCAGACGATGCTGACCTCGGTCGCCGGCAGCGAGTATGCCGGCGAGCGCATCAACATTCGCATCGGCATCAACACCGGCCAGGTCGTTGCCGGTGCAATCGGGGCCAGGGGAAGACTTAACTACACCGTGCACGGCGACGCGGTTAACCTGGCCGCGCGCCTGGAAGCGATGAACAAGGAATACGGCACCCGCCTGTTGATGTCCGAGTCCTCGGTTTCCCATCTGCCAGAGGACGAACTCGAGGCCATTGGCGAAACCACCGCGCGCGGCCAGACGCAATCGATAAAACTGTACACGCTGGCGGCACTTGCCGGCGAGCGACAACCCGGATAAAGCCATGAACTCGAAATCCCCGCAAATGAAATCCATGTTCGGCGGTACGCCGAGCGGCGGATTCTTCGACTTGCCAACGGCCGACGCGGGGGAAACCGGCGATGCCGATATCATTATCCTGGGCGCGCCCTCGGCGACACCCTACACCAGTGTCGGCAACTATTGCGCCGCCGCGCCCGACGCGATTCGCGCCGCCTTCGGCTGGCCCGGCGTACTCGGGCATCACGATTTCGATATCGACGGCTACCTGCTACCCGAAGCGGTGCACGCGCTCGACTGGGGCAACCTCGAATACAGCGAAACCGACTTCGCCGCCAATCGCGAAACCATAACGCGCAGGGTCACCCAGGTGCTCGACGCTGGCGCGCTGCCGCTGGTACTCGGCGGCGACGACTCGGTGCCGATCCCGGTGCTGCAGGCCTATCGCGAGCATGGACCACTAACCATTCTGCAGTTCGACGCCCATATCGACTGGCGCGACGACGTCGGCGGTGAAACCATGGGCCTGTCGAGCAATATGCGCCGCGCCTCGGAAATGGGCTGGGTGGAAAACATTATCCAGGTGGGCGCGCGCGGCATCGGCAGCGCGCGCCCGCAGGATCGGCAGGACGCGCTCGATTGGGGGGTGAATTTTTTCCCGATGCGCGAGATCGCGCGCAACGGCATCGAGCCGGCGCTGGCCGCGATTCCGCAACACTGCAATCTCTATATCGCGCTCGATATCGACGCCATGGACCCGGCCATGGTGCCCGCCGTCATCGGCCCGGCGCCGGGCGGATTTTCCTACTGGCAAATGCTGCAGATACTCGAGGCGGCGGCGCAACGCGCGCGCATCGCCGGCTTCAACCTGGTCGAGCTGATGCCGAGCGCCGATATCGGCGGCCGCGGCGCGCTGGTGGCGGCGCGCATCGTCGCCATGGTCATGGGCTTATGCGCCCGCCAGAGACGGGTTGAATGAAACATAAAATGACACGATAGCAGACGTTAGAAAATAACATACGGGCAACTGCAACCGGCCGAGGCTAATAGCTGACTTAAGAGACGTTATCCCCGCGCAATCGGGGCGGTCCGACGCATCGGACCTGTAACCTCGTCACATCCCGAAAAATTCCAGCGTATGAGGGAATGACCGAATTGAGTTAACTGTCCACCAAATATCTGATAGATTTCGTCCGCCTTCAGGATTAACAGAAATAACATTGCCCGAACACATCATCAGCCTCAATAGGTTGCGCTTCGCCTGGCACGGACAGCCGAAACCATTGCTGGACATTGACAGTTTCGATGTGATGCGCGGTGAGCGACTGTTTGTGCGCGGCGCCAGCGGCAGCGGCAAATCGACGCTGCTGGGACTCGTCGCGGGCGTGCTCACGCCCCTGTCCGGCACAATCGAAGTGCTCGATCAACGCTTAAACGAAATGACGGCTGCCGAACGTGACCATTTTCGCGCCCATCATTTCGGGATCATTTTTCAGCAGTTTAACCTGATCCCGTATCTCAGCGTGATCGAAAACGTAACCCTGCCTTGCCAGTTCTCGGACCAGCGTCGGCGCAAATCGATATCGCGCAGTGGCAACCAGCGCGACGAGGCCCTGCGCCTGCTCGAGCACCTCGACATGGCGGATAGCTCGGTGATTCACAAGCCAGTCACCGAGCTCAGTGTCGGACAACAGCAACGCGTCGCCGCAGCCCGCGCGCTGATCGGATCGCCGGAAATCCTGATCGCCGATGAACCGACATCTTCGATGGATGCCGACCGCCGCGCGGCGTTCATCGAATTACTGTTCCGCGAATGCGAGGAGACCGGGTCAACGCTACTGTTCGTCAGCCACGACCAGGGTTTGCGTGAACCTTTCGATCGTGCGATCGAGTTCGATCAACTCAATCGCGCGGCGAGCGGCAGCCAACCAATTGACAGAAGTTCAGATAGAATTACGTCATGAATATCGCGTCGCTGGCAATAAAAAGTTTTCGTAACCGCAAGCTCAGCGTCGGGCTTGCGATTGCATCGATCGCGTTGAGCGTCGCGTTGCTGCTTGGCGTCGAAATCCTGCGCAGCGAGGCCAAGTCCAGCTTCGCCAGCACCGTGTCCGGCACCGACCTGATCGTTGGCGCGCGCGGTGGTTCGGTCAACCTTCTGCTGTACTCTGTGTTTCGCATCGGTAATCCAACCAACAATATCGATTGGCACAGTTACGAGGATATCAGTGCCCTGCCCGGGGTGAAGTGGAGTATCCCGCTGTCGATGGGCGATACCCACGCGGGTTTTCGCGTGGTTGGCACCGATGACAATTATTTCGAGCATTACCGCTACGCCCGCGATCGGCACCTCGAGTTGCAGCAAGGAGCGTGGTTCGGGAACGAGGACGAGGACGAGATCGTACTCGGTGCCGAGGTCGCCGACAGTCTCCGTTACCAGCCTGGTGACAAAATCATAGTTGCCCACGGTGCAGGCGATGAAAGTTTTATCAAGCACGACGACGAGCCGTTTCGTGTGGTCGGTATTCTCGCCGCCACCGGCACTCCAGTAGACCGCAGCCTGTACGTCAGCCTCGCAGGTTTCGATCACATGCACGAGGCCTGGCAAACCAGTGAAGATGGGCACGTTCACGATCCCCTGGCCGCGACGGCTTCAGCTGCAGACCATACCGAAGAGGAACAGCATGCCGAAGACGAGCAGCATGACGAGGAGTATTCCATCAGCGTATTTTTGCTCGGACTCGAGTCACGTGCCGCAGCGATCGGCCTGCAGCGCCGCATCAATCAGTTCGAGCACGAGCCGTTGAGCGCGATTTTGCCCGGCGTCGCGCTGCTGGAATTGTGGGAAATCGTCGGCCTGGTCGAGCATACGCTGCGCGCGATATCAATATTTGTCGTTATTGTCGGACTGTCATCGATGTTAATTATCCTGATCACGAGTATCAACGAGCGTCGCCGCGAAATGGCGATCCTGCGTGCACTGGGTGCGCGGCCCGGTCATGTTTTTGGGTTGATACTAGGCGAAGCGATAGCCATCACGCTGTCCGGTATCGGTCTCGGCATCCTGCTGGTTTGCGCTATTTTTATGCTTGGGCAGGGCTGGATCGCAAGCAGGTTCGGACTATTCATCGAGTTGAACTTGTTGACCCCGAATCTGGTCTATGGCCTATTATTGATTACTCTTACAGGTTGTTTGATCGGCCTGATTCCCGGCATTCGGATGTACCGGTATTCGCTGGTCGACGGTATGACCATTCGTATTTGAAATCAAATGAGAAAATCGGAAATGATAACCCCCTCCTACCTGACCGTCATAACCCTGATCGCGAGCCTGTTGTTTAACGCCAGCGCCATCGCGGCCGAGCCGCGCGAGATCACCTGGGATGACCTGGTGCCGGCCGAAGCGGAGTTTGACGACGCGTTTACGAAACTGGACGAAGATACTATTTTCGAGCTGAGCATGGTCGCGGGGGTTCGAGACCGGCTCGATGCCGGACAGAAAGTCGATGAAGATACGCTTGCCAACTACCGTAAGCGGGTCGAGAGCCTGGAACAAGATGGCGTCGACGTCGACGGCCTGATCGCGATGCGTGAACAGGTCACCGAGGAGCGCATCGCCAAGACTTACCTTGCCAACAAGGAACTGGATGGCAAGCCCGTGAGGATTCCGGGCTACCTGTTGCCGCTCGAATTCGAAGGTGACCGGGTTAGCGAATTCCTGCTGG
>Ga0224508_10001273_pt1 | contig 22824 bp, 19 predicted proteins | sample SF_Jan12_sed_USG_4_FD_170157 | JGI IMG/M metagenome (GOLD analysis project Ga0224508, IMG submission 170157) | Sediment microbial communities from San Francisco Bay, California, United States - SF_Jan12_sed_USGS_21 | ecosystem: Environmental > Aquatic > Marine > Sediment | place: USA... | reverse complement strand
AAAATTGCAAAAACTAAATCCTGATTGTAAAATAGAGGCACTGGCAGTATCCGTAAATGATTATACTGCACTTGAAGTTGTTGAAGGATGCGATGTTGTAATAGATGCTCTTGATAGTGTTAATGCACGATATGCATTAAACAAGGCATGTGTCAAATTTGGAATACCATTTGTTACAGGTGCTGCGGTAGGAGTTTCTGGACAGGTATTTACTGTTCTACCAAAACAAAGTGCATGCTACTTTTGCATGTTCCCAGAACTAAATGAGGATACAATGCCAACCTGCAGTATAGAAGGAGTCCATCCCTCAATACTTTCAATTGTTGGTGGAATAGAAGTTGCAGAAGCTATGAAAATTATAATTGGAAAAAAACCTAGCCTTTCGGAAAGAATACTTCACATTGATTTGGAAAATCTAGACTTTAATAGTACTCGAACATTTAGAGCAGAAGAATGTCCCATATGTGGTTCAGGAAAACTTGAGGTTGTCCCAAAAGAAGAGTTAATCCTTGAAGAACTCTGTGGAAGAAATCGAGGTAAAAGAACATTTTCTATCACTCCTACAAAAATATTTGATCTAGAAATGGACGTTGTAACTAACACCGCAAAAAAAATGGGCTTCATCGTTGAAAATCAGGGTGATCTTGGATTATCTCTACGAACAAATGAATTGTCAATCAACTTCATGAAAAAGGGTTCTGCAGTTATTGTAGGACCGACAAATGAACAAGAGGCCATTTCGTTATATCATGAAGTTTTGGGTAGAAAATCGATTGAAGAAGCTACAAATTAATTCGAATCGAGACTATTGAAAAGATAGTAATTGAAAATAATGGGACAAAGATGTACTGAATAATATTTTATTTTCTAGAAATATTACTATTCAGATTATCCAAAGATTCCTTTTATTGAAGAAAAATAACATTTAACATCTGTTCTAATTTTTCATTTAATTTTATGATATTTTAAATATTTTTAATTATTTTAATAGATTTTATTAAAATTTGTTATAAATATACATAAAATAGTAAATAGTATAATATCACGATAGTTTTTGGTGCGCCTGAAATAGAATTTATCGATAATTCTCTAGAACCTATTGAAATTTGGATGATCAAACCATCTAATTTCCCAATCAGGTACAAACTTCCCGTAAATTCCCCAGAACTAGCAAATCTGAAATCTCGCATAAAAGAAACTAGTTCCCGTCAAAAACTGTTGTTCTATTGGAAAGAAAGACATGTTGTATAATGATCTCACACCAGACATTGAGATCAATCCTGAAACATATGAAGTAAGAGTTGATAGAAAACTTGCAAGTACAGACTCTGCAGACAAAATTTCCATGGCTAGACTTTACAATTTGTTTTAATACTTTTCAAAGAATATTCTATTCATCTTCCTTTCAAGTAGATTGTATTCTGATTCGCCTTATCTAATTATGATCGAACCATTTTTCTAGACAATATATGCATATTAATCCGATTATGAATGGCAAACCACGAAAAATAATGGATGAATTGATAGTATCAAAAATTCCCCGATAAAGATATAATGTTTTAATAAGCAAGTTGATTTATATTTAATACAACTAAAATTTTTAAAAAACTTATGACTAAATTTGAAGAATGCATTATTCATATTGGAACGGATAAAACTGGGACTAAAACACTTCAGTGGTTTTTTGCCAGAAACAGGTCAAATTTATCTAAAAATAGAATTTTCTATCCAAAAACTTTTGGAAAAACAAATCACTTTTTTCTATCTACAGCATTATGTAATATTAATAAGATAAGTAGCCGAAGGAAAGAATTTGGATTAACCCAAAAACATCTAATTGAAACATTTCGAAATAAAATTTTAGATTCATTTAGGAAAGAAATACAAAAGGAAAGATGTACAAAACTGTTGATAAGTTCAGAATCTTTGTATGTAAACATGAATACCATTGAAGAGATAAAACGTCTAAAAAATTTCTTAGATGAGTTTGTGAATAAATATAAGATCATTATTTACATTCGTCCTCAACATGAATATCAAATAAGTGCCTTCTCTACAAGATGCCTTATGGGATCTACAGACAAACAAATTCTGCCTGGCGTAAAAGAAATAGAATCACGCATAAACTATGAAAAAAAAATTGGAATGTGGGCACTTGTTTTTAATGATGAAAATGTATTTCCAAAAATCTTTGCTAGAAAAGAATTTCTGGATGAAAACATAAAAAAAGATTTTATTTCATTTCTGAGATTAAATTGGAATGACTTTGAAGATACTGAAAATAAAAATCAATCTATAAGTGCAGATGCACAACGATTTTTATTAGAACTAAATCAATATTTACCAGAATTTATAGGAAATAGAAGAAATCCCCATCGTGAAGATCTAAGGTTTCTCATATCAAGTACTCAAAAAGGAAAAGGATTGCTTCCTACTAGAAATGAATCTGAAGACTTTTTCAAAATTTTTACTAAATCGAATGAATCTTTTCGAAAAAAATGGTTTCCTGAGAGAAAAGAATTATTTGAAGTCGATTTCACAAAATATCCAGAACAAGTTCAACAATATCAGGAGATTGATTCTTCTTTTTTCAAAATTTTTGCAGAGTTGTGGACAGTAAAACAGAAACAAATCACTCAGTTACAAAAAAAAATAGAATTAGAATAATTCTAATGAGTCCTTGTCAAGAAATAATTTTTTTTAATAGATTCACATTATTTACCTATTTAGTATTCGTTCATGATCTGATTTGATGTTTTCTGGATGTACTTGACAAACAATGACATTCAAATTCTCAAGGATTCAAGTGTCTTGTCAGTAGTTTGTTTAAATGAGAATTCACTTTCAGGCTGCGTTTCTACTGCCACCTTGGAAGCAATAATAGGTTTAATGATAGCAGTAAGTACATGGGTTATGATAGCAGCATCATTGCCAGAATTTGTAGGTGTAATTGATCTTGCAAGTCTTGATCACAATCACTCTATGCTATTTGGAAACGTTGCCGGAATCCTATCTGGTGGTGCAATTGCAATAATTGGAAGCCTTGCTGCAAACAAAACCTTTGATTGGAATGATCTTAAATACAAAATTACTCTTGTCGAAATCCAAGTAGATGCTATAAAAGCTGAAGAGGATGAGGAAACTTTGAAGAAGGCATTTCAGTTTAGCCTCAAAGGTAGTGGTATCATGACACTTGTACTTATTATCGCATGGCCAATGCCATTAATTGTATCGGGCTATGTATTTGATCTAGGATCATATAGTGTTTAGGTTGCCATCTCTGTAGTCTGGGTGAGCGCTGCATCATTCTTTATATCATATTCTTGCCAATCATAGAGGCAAGAAAAGGAATTGCTAAAATCTTTACTAGTAGTAAAGCGGAGGGAGCATAATATGACTTCATGTGCTGGTTGTAATGCAACAATTGGTTGGAAAAAATACAATTAAAAAAATAGTAAGTTAAATATCATACTTAATTTGATAACTACTTTGTGAACAAATTTGTAATATCAGGAATTATTCTTCTTACATTAATACCATTAATAGATAATTCTTTTAGCTCATTTCAAACTGAAGTCGGTGATGATATTTTTATTTTTGTACAAACTAGTGTTAAAAATTCTGATGGTCAACTAGTGACATATCTTGAATCATCAAAATTCTCTCACTTGAATTTATCTGCACTTGATTCATTTTTGGATTTTGAAGCATCTCAAGGAAGTGCCCCAATAATTACAATTAATGGAAAACAATATGAAACTATGAGAAGAATACAATCGCAATCATTTGATTCTGAGGGGTTGGTTGCAAGTACTATTCTATATGATAATATAGATGGAAAGATAGTACCTCTTGCAAGGTTTGCTCATGATGGATATGCTACAATTTCAGGTGATACTTTAGAATCAATATGGACTTTTATCAGGCCTGTCTCTTAGATAACAATACTCCAACACCCATTGCAAAAAATACTACTAGTGATACAAATCTATATGGTTGATTTGTTTGATCAGTAAATCCTGTTAATACTGGTGCTATCAATAACATTCCTGCGATTAACACCATGACTGATTCAGCATTTCTTATTCCACTTTTTGATATTAGAAATAGTCCTACAATTAATGGAATCATAAAAAGGATTACCAGTCCATCAAATCTAAGCTGATATGAAAAAGATGTAAAACCCATCCAAAATTCTTTTTCATTAAACTCTTCTTCTGTTTCTTGAGTAGGTGATAAATCACTCCCCATTATTGCTATTCCCCCTACGATTATTATTGCGGTAGTTACTCCTGTAGCCAGTATTTTTTGTTTTTTTGATATTTTACTTCTTAGGATAAAAAATATTGACATTGGCAGAAAAGCTATTGTTAGTGCCTTTGCTGAAATTGAAAAAAGATAAAATACGGGAGACAATGGCCAAAACTTGTAAATGAAAAATAATGATAAAAGATAAAATAATATCCAAAAATTTGTGTAAGCAACAGTTGTATCATATGTTAGAAATAAATTACTTTGTAATACAATAACCATCGAAACAATTCCTGCAAATCTTTTCTGAGCAATGGTTTTTGTAATAAAGTAAATTGTAATTAGTAATGCAATACTTGTTAGAAATGGAATCATTTTAAAATTGCTAAACAATGTCATTGAAGTTGAGATTAGAAAATATCTTACATGAGGTTCAAATGATCCAAAAGCCTGATCTATTGACCATCCTTCTACTCTATTTTTGACATTTTTATAATCTTCAAAGTTTTCTTCAGTTGATAATTCTGATACACTTGCAGTGATGTATATTATTAGTAAGATTGTAATGCTGATGATAGCTATTTTTTTTGAAATCTCAAATGCAAATAATCTTTTCAATGCATTTGATATTGTTATAGGCAACCTATTCGTTAAATACAAAAATGTTAAACCAAATATTATAACATTAGATATAATTAATCCTGTTGACCAAATCCCAAACTCATAGGGATTTGGAGTAATTGATTCAATTTCTGGGATTATTACTGTATTTGAAACCAGAATTAGTGCAGGAAAAACAACTGATACAAAACTAATCAATACAATGATGATGGAAAACAAAAAAATGATCCAAGAAATCGATTTTGAACTAGTTGTTTCTGAATGATTATTCTTCAATGTATCTTTAATTTTTCTCAACATAAAATCTTTTTAATACTAGAATAAAATCTGAGTGGGAATTAAACTCTACACGCATAATTCACGTAATCAATTATGATAAGCAAAATTATCTCTGATAGAGAAATTATTTCATTTACAATTACTTTCAGAAATCCATGTAAAATTTGATATTTTTATGATTTATTTTCTATCTATCTTTCAAGATTCTGTAATTAATACATCATTATACATCTTGATTAATTTCTCATACATGAAATCTTGATTATACATTGTTTTTAGTACTTTATTACCATTTTTGCCCATTTTTTGTGATTCTTGATAGTTTCTTAGCAATTTTATAATTTGTTCTGCCCAAATATTTTCATCATCAGGATCTAAAACATAACCCGTTTTTTTATGTTCTATTATATCTGACATTGGTCTTATGTTTGAAACTAAAACCGGTTTATTTTGAGAGAATGCCTCTAAAATTACTAGACCAAACCCTTCGCACAAACTTGGAAATAATAATGCATTTGATTCTGAAATAAGCTCAAATTTTTCTTTTGTATTCACATAACCTTTGGTAATTACATTATCTTGAAGATCTAGATCTTTTATCGTTTTCTGAATTTTTTTGAGTTGAGGACCTCCTCCAACAATGATTAATTTTATTTCCTTGTCTTCCTTTTTTACAATTTTAATTGCTTTAATCAAAACTTCAATATTTTTGTAAAACACTAATCTTCCTAAATAAATGAATTGTTTATTTTTATGAGTATTATTTACAGTTTGAATTTCTTTAATTGTTGGCGAAATTACATGAATTGGTTTTTTTGTCCCAAATTTTATTAGATCTTCTTTACTTGCATTACTAATGGTATGAAAAGCATCACATTTTATTTTTAGAGATAACTTTTCAAAAATTGGTCCTATGTATTGATTAATTTTAGATACTCCTATCTGTTCTGCCCATTTTTTCCAATAATCACAACCACAAAGTGTAAAAATATCCCAAACTGAAGTAATATGTTTTTTTGATGTCAATAATGATAAAAGTCCGCCAACAAATGCTGGTGTAAAATTATTTGAATGAATGATATCTATATTGTTATGTTTAATAATTTTTAATCCTGTTTTAGTTGCATTCCATAAATATTGTATGTTGTCCTTAATTGAAGGTGGTAAACCACCTTGATATTTTAGAATTGGTGGCACAAAAATTATTTTTATATTTTTATGAGAAATATATTTTTCATCTTCAATTTTATTTGTAATTATCCATACTTTATGATCATTATTGGCTAGACTCTCTGCCATTATGTAAAATAGATATTCTCCACCTCCTCTGGTAGATGAAAAAAATTGTGATAAAAGAAGAATTTTCACAGATTATCTCATTTATCAGGCATCTAAAAACATTATATTGGAAAATTCTTCCATTTGAATCACTTGTTTGATTTTGATACGTTAAAAAAATTTGATGTAAAAAATATGCATGAAATCTATGAAAAATGGCCTACAATAGCTCATGATTCTTACAATTCTGACATAGAACCTGTTAATTTCTCTAAAATTAATCATATCATTTTTTCAGGAATGGGTGGTTCGGGATCATTAGGAGATGTATTTTCTTCTCTTATGTCCCAAAATAGTACTCATATTTCTGTAGTTAAAGGATATCATTTGCCAAGTACAATTGATGAAAATACTTTGGTCATAGCTACTAGCATATCAGGAAATACAGCAGAAACTTTATCTATTTTACAATCTGCAGCAAAATCAAAATACAAAATTATTGCATTTAGTAGTGGTGGAAAAATTCATGATTTTTGTAGTAAAAATAAGATAGAGTTCCGTCAGATACCTATGTATCATTCACCCAGAGCATCATTTCCTGGATTCCTTTATTCTATGATAAAGATCCTAGAGCCTATAATACCACTAAAACAAAAAGATGTTACACAATCTATTACAGAATTACAAAATACTCAAAAATTAATTTCATCATCTAACTTAACTGAAAATAACCCTTCACTGTCTTTAGCTAAATGGATTTCAGACATTCCAGTGGTCTATTATCCTTGGGGTTTACAGTCCGCAGCTATACGATTCAAGAACTCTATTCAAGAAAACTCAAAAAGGCACATCATGGTAGAAGATGTAGTTGAATCATGTCATAATGGAATAGTTGCTTGGGAACAAAGAACAAACATTCAGCCAATACTACTTAAAGGTAAGGACGATCATTTTAAAACAATAGAAAGATGGCAAATCTTAAAGGAATACTTTAACAAACAAGGAATTGAATTTAGAACAGTCATGTCAGTTAAAGGAAGCATACTATCAAAAATCATCAACTTGATCTATCTCTTAGATTATTGTTCAATTTACAATGCTGTTTTATCTGAAATAGATCCATCCCCTATCAAATCTATTGATTTTATCAAAAAGAGATTATAATTGTTAATTTAGATATGCCATCTTATAAAACATCTATTTTCAGCTTAATTTTTAGCAATCAGAAATATAATATGATGTTATACAAACACAATCAGAGCTGATTTGATTAAATTTCCATTGATTGAATTATTGGATAAACGTTCTTTAATTCTTCATTTTTCTTGGATGAATATTAAGCTTAGATTCAAGGGAAGTTATCTTGGCTTGATTTGGACCGGATTGGAACCACTGTTAATGTTCTTGATATTGTTTGTTGTTTTTACTAGTATTAGAGAAATTCCAAAAGAAAATTTTGGAATTTACTTGATTACAGGAGTCCTCTTTTATCATCTGTTTTCTAGAGGAACCTCGGCAGGACTTGGAAGTTTAAAAGAAAATTCTTCTCTTTTAAAATCATTTCAAATTAAAAAAGAATTATTTCCAGTTATTGCCACAACAACAACATGTATTTTGTTGTTTGTTGAAGTGGGGATTCTCTTTGGATTAATGCCAGTTTTTGACTTTACTCCTGGATGGAATATTTTACTACTCCCTGTATTGTTGATATTATTTTTATTACTTGTATTGGGAATGAATTACATTCTTTCAATATTATATGTATATGTTAAAGATGTTAAGCCATTTTGGACCATCTTTATTTATGCATTACTATTTCTATCTCCCATTTTCTGGTACACATCAGAAGTTGAAGGAATACTTTTGAATATTCAACAAATAAATCCATTTGGACAAATTGTTGAAATGGCACACAAAATTATAGTTTTTAATGAAATTCCTGAATTAATAGAATGGATTTCTACCACAATTATTATTTTTGGAATTTTATTTATTGGATTTATAATGTTTAAAAAATTGGAACGCAATATAGTGGAGAAGCTATAAACTTGAATTCGATTGCGATAAAACTATCAAATGTATCTAAGAAATTTGATTTGAATAAAAACAAAAATATGTCAAAAAGATCTCATAAAACCAATAAACCTTCAAATCAAATTCTAGCTCTTGATAACATTTCTCTTACAATAGAAAAGGGCGAAACAATAGGCATAATTGGATTAAATGGAAGTGGCAAAACCACATTGTTGAGAATAATTTCAGGTATTTATCAATCAGATTCAGGTTCCGTATTAATTAATGGAAATTTAGCACCATTACTACAAATCGGAACAGGATTTAAAAAAGAATTAGATGCCGAAGAAAACATCATAATAAATGGACTTCTTTTAGGATTTAGTAAAAATGAAATCAAGAGAAAAATTGATGATATAATAAAATTTGCCGAACTTGAAAGATTTCGCAAATTAAAACTCAAAGATTATTCTACAGGAATGAGATCTAGATTAGCCTTTTCTACTGCGATTCAAATTAATCCTGATATTCTTTTAGTTGATGAGATATTGGCAGTTGGTGATGCTGTCTTTAAAGAAAAAAGTTTTGAGATATTTTTGAATTTTAAAAAACAAAAGAAAACAATTGTTTATACAACACATAGCATTAATATGATTTCAGATTTATCTGATCGTGTTATTTTAATGGACCAAGGGAGAATCTTAAAAATAGGAAAACCAAGTGATGTAATCTCATATTATAAAGAGATAATTAAAACTCACAAAACAAAATCGTTTAAACAGGATAATGTAAGATCAATAAACAAAGAAGGAACAAACTATTCTGATAAATCCATTAAAAAACCAATTTTCATTATTGGAGTTCCTAGATCTGGAACTACTATGTTAAACATAATGATGTGTCTGCATCCGGAACTTGCATGGTTTTCACATGAGGATCTTAAACTTTTAATTCCATTAGATAAGCAAAAAAAATTTCGTGAAAAATTTTTAAGAATGAAAGAAAACAATGAAAAAATTCCTAGAACTGAAGATTCATTGTTTGTTTTTGGACTTGACCAAGCAAGACCTCTGGACGGTACTTCTAAGGTGCCAATTGAAGCTGAATCTTTTTGGAGACGTTATATTCAATTTTATGAATCAGAAATCTCTTCAAATAAAAAAAGAGATTTAAAAAATATACTTGATAAAATATTAACAACTCAAAATAAATTACGTTTCGTAAATAAAGCACCTCAAAATACTGTTAGAATATTTGCAATAAAACAAATTTTTCCTGATGCCAAATTCATTAACATTGCCCGGGATCCACGATCTGTTATATCCTCAATGTTAACCAGAACAAAAAATGAAGGTGAATTCAATATTGACTGGGCAATTAAAGAAAAAAAATTAAATTTTCATAATAGCAAAAAGAATAACGAATTAATAAAATACTATGCCCAAGGCTACAAAGATATCACTAATTATACTTTAGAATTTTCAAAACAACAAAATTCAGAAAATTTTATGACAATAATTTATGAAGATTTTATTTCAAATCCAGAAAAGAACTTAAAAAAACTATTGGATTTTTGTGAACTCAAAGTACCCGAACCCTTATCTCAAATAATGCCTAGAAAAATGAGGGATACTACTGAAAAATGGAAGATGGAATTAGCTGAAGATGATCAACATAAAATCTTTGATATCGTACAAGACTCTATAGATAAAATGAAGTATCCTTTCAAATTATGACAAAATAAAATTAAGAAGTAAATATCATTAACGTAGGATGAATCTAATATGATTTCTGAATCTTATCAAATAAAAAAACCTATTTTTATTATAGGCGTTCCACGTTCAGGAACTGGATTATTACATCAAACCTTGTGTGCTCACCCAGAATTGGCATGGTTTGGTGTAGATGATTTGAAATTATGGATCTCAAAAGGAGAAAAAGAAGAGTTAAAAAAATACTTTACAAGATTAACTCAACAAAATAAAAAAATTCCAAGAGATGAACATCGCTTAGCAGTTTTTGGTAGAGTTGATATAAAACCCAAAAGATTTGACAATCTACCTCATGATTCATTTCCAATTGAAGGCGAAACATTTTGGAGAAAATATTTTGACAATAAATTTATTGAAGATATTCCAAAAGACAAAAAATCCCATTTAGTCAAAACACTTTCCGATGTAATTATTAGACAAAAAAAATCTAGGTTTCTCAATAAGGCACCTCAAAATGTAATGCGATTATATGCACTGAAAAAAATATTTCCAGATGCTATTTTTATCAACATTGCCAGGAATCCCCGTTCAGTGGTAAGTTCTATGATTACTCGATCTGAAAAAGAAGGTTCATTTGATATAGGAATCCCCATTTTGGATATTAAAAACTACGAAAAATTAGATTCTATACAAAAATGGGCTTGGCGATATAAAGAAATTACAGAAGTTATTTATGATTTTTCAATTCAAAACGCAAACCAGTTTAAAACTGTATTTTATGAAGACTTCATGCAAAACCAAAAAAAAACTGTCAAAGAAATTTTTGATTTTTGTAGTTTATACATTCCAGAAAACTTTGAACAATTGTTACCTAAAATAAGAGAAGAACCGACAAAAAAATGGGTTCAGAATTTGAACAAAGAAGATATCGAGAAAATATTTGATATCACTAAACCTTCAATTCAAAAAATGAGTTACCCTTACAAAATCTAGAAATCCATTAAATTTTCTTAAATTAGAAAATCCAATTTGATACAAATATTAACTAACAGAGATTTATAGAATTATTATTATATTTTATAGATCAAGTTCAAACATCAATTTTTGGAGCTTCCTCCTCCTATGTTATGTTCAATCTGTAAATGAGCCTCTAGCTCATTTACAGATTCTAGCATATTATGACCGATTAGGCATATCGGTAGGACATGGAATCTAGCTATAACAGTTTTGGAATTTAGTAGAATGTCATTATGAAAAATTGACATGAAATTTAATCGTAACTAAAACTACGTTATTATACCATTTGATAATAAGTCATCACAAATGCGTTATTACTTTTGTAGTATTTGGAATTACTTGATATTATCCAGTACTGTAGTAATATTAAAGAATAGAAATGTTATCTTCAAATTAGTTTAGACTTAATTTGTTATTATGATAATTTCAAGTTTAACATTCTTATTATCATAATAAACGAAGGTTTTTCATTCATATTACGTAAAAGCTGTTGCATGAAATATTGATTAATGATATTTACGAACCGATTTTTGTTTCATGTTATAACAATAAAAGAAATGCGGGAGGAATTTATAGACTACATAATGATGAATTAATTCCAATTTTTGATGAAATAAATTGTCATGGGTTATTCTATTACAAAGAACATAATCTTTTGTTTTGTGTCACGAGGAAAATGCCTCAAATAGTTTGTTTTAAAGTACTGAAAAACAATCAAATCCAACGATATGATATAAAATTTAAAAATTATACTTTTGGGGAAGATGCTCACGGTATTTGTATTGTAGAAAAGAAATTATTTTTAATTGCAACAAATGGAGATTCTGATTCTGATAAAGCTGTGAACGCACAAGGAATAAAAACAAACAAAGTTGGAAAGATTATTGTTTCTGATTTAGAGTTCAATACTGATCACCTTGTTATCAAAGACAGTAAAATTATAAATCCTTTTGATTGTTCACATCATCATCATATTAATGAAATCTGTTTTGCTAGAAACAATTTTTTCATGACTTCTTTTTCATATTGTCATAACAACAAAAATTTTGTTGAAAATGGTGCAATTTCTTCATTTAGATTATCTGATTATAAAACAGAATTATTCTTAGATGGGTTTGTAAAACCTCATTCCCTCTCATTTTATAATGACAAACTATATCTTGTTTCTAGTGCGGACTCAAAAATATTTTCAATTAATCTTAATGATAAGAGCATATGCTTAGAATATAAGGGACCTGATGTTTTTATCAAAGGACTATTAGTCACAGATCAGCATTTCTATATTGGTATGAACTATAGTATTGGTAGAACGGATTCGAAATTTGTCAATTCTGTGAAAGGTATTTTGAAATTTAATAGAATTACAGGTGAAACAAAAAAAATTTCTCTACCTCCACAATCAAATAATGTTTATTCAATAGTTAAATCTTATTTTTAGTAAAAATTTATGACTAAATAGTCCTATCTACTAAATCATTTCTAAAATCTCTTTGATTTCTTTAAAATTTCTCTAACTCCTAGAACCATTATGTCAATGGAGATTTCTTACTAACATTGTTCTCATGACCTTTTGTGTTGATTCTTTTTTCTTGAATACTTTTTACTCAAATGTTTTCTTTGTTCTAGTTCTTCCAAAAAAATATTTCATCAAAATCAAGAAATAAATGTTAATAATACTGTGTTTCTTACAGATTGCATAAAAATTATTTGTTTTTCTGACGTATTTTTTTGGCAATAATTTGAGAATCCTCTCCAGAAGTTGCTGCATCCCAAAAAAAATATTCTCCTTTCAACCACCCTTGCCATCTAGCAATATCTTCTTCTACCATAATTTTGACTAGTTTTTTAAATTTAGTCTTGGGTTTCCATCCTAATTTTTTCCTAGCTTTTGAATAATTTCCTTGGAGATGTTGTACATCAAATGGTCTAAAATATTCTTTTGAGGTTTTTATTTTTGATACTGGAATTCCAGCAACTTTGCATGCCTCTAGAACCAATTCTTTTATAGAATGTGATTCATTTGTAGCTAATACATAGTCATCAGGTTTTTTCTGCTGGAGCATTTTCCACATTCCCTCTACATATTCAGGAGCATAGCCCCAATCTCTTTTTGCATCCAAGTTTCCTAGCTTTAACTCATTTGCTAATCCCAAAGATATTTTTGCTACTCCATTTGAAACTCTTCTAGTAACAAATTCTAAACCTCTTAGGGGGGACTCATGATTAAATAAAATACCATTTGTAGCGTGCATTCCATATACTTCTCGATATAAATTGACCATCCAATGTGCGTATAATTTTGCTACCGCATATGGGCTTGATGGTTTAAAAGATGTTAATTCATTTTTTACAAGACTTTCTTCATGTCCATACATTTCACTAGAAGATGCTTGATAAAACCGAATTTTATCATTGAATTTTTTTATTTCTTCAAGTATTCTTACTACTCCAAAACCAGTAATGTCACCAGTTTGAATTGGTTGATCAAATGAGACTCCAACAAAACTTTGTGCTGAAAGATGATAAACCTCGCCGGGATTTGATTTTATAAGTGCCTCTGATATTGATCTAGAATCTCTAATGTCTGCAGGAATCAATGTAACTTTATCATATATGTTTAGATAATGTAGTCTCCAAAAATTAGGTGTGGATAATCTTCTATATGTTCCAAAAACTTTGTATCCTTTCTCTAAAAGAAATTGGGCAAGATAAACTCCATCTTGTCCAGTAATTCCTGTGATGAGTGCTCTTTTTATTATAATCCCCAGATGCTTGATTGTTTTTATAGATAAAAAGCTATTCAAAAAGATTTATGGGGTTTTAGATAATTTTATCTATTCTGAAAACAATTCTTCTAACGGGTCATAGTGGATTCATAGGGTCCCATTTGACAAAATCATTTTCAAATAAATTTAATATTTTTGGCATTTCAAACAAAATAATCCCAAACTCTAAAATCATTCAAATTAAAAAAGACATTAAAAATATCTCAATAAAAGATGTCCCGAAGGAAATTTTTTGCATAATACATCTAGCTGCATTAACTGATGTGGATTATTGTAATAATTACCCAACTAAAACTTTCCAAACCAATATTTTTGGAACCCAAAATCTTTTAGAAATTGCAAGAAAAACAAATTCAAAATTCATCTATCTAAGCACTAGTCATGTATTTGGTAATCCAAAACAAATCCCAATTAATGAGAATCATCCTAAACAACCGACTTCTATTTATTCTGCCAGTAAATTAACTGGTGAAATTTTATGTGAATCATATTCAAAAACATATGGACTTGACATTTCCATAGCCAGACTTTTTTCTATTTATGGGCCTAATAGCCCAAAACATTTGGTAACTTCCAAAATCATTCAACAGTTATTAAAAGGAAATATCGTCAAATTAGGAAATATCAGTCCTAAGAGAGATTTTCTTTATATCGATGATGTGATTAATGCGCTTAAAATCATTTTAAAAAATACTAAAAGTTTCAATTCGTACAATATAGGTTCTGGAAAAAGTTATTCTATAGAGAATTTATGTAAACGTCTAATCAAAATTTCAAATAAGAACATTCAACTTAATTCAAAAAAGTCATTATCAAGAACAAAAGATATTTCAAATATAATGGCAAATTGTTCCAAGATACAAAAATTAGGATGGAAACCTCAAATGAAATTAAATGATGGTCTAAAGATTACCTATGATTGGTTTGAAACAAGAGAACTTTCAGTTATAAACACAAGATAGAAATTTTAATTGAATTTCAATGAAAAGGTCATATGAAAATTTTATGTATAATACAAAGATATTTTCCAGTTATAGGTGGTTCTGAACTTTTAACAAAAACTTACATGGATTATCTCTCAAAGAGACATAAAGTAACCGTATACACCACTGATGCCTTTGATATCAAGGCATTTTGGGATAAAAATGCCAAGAAAATAAAAAGTGATAATTCTATCAATTATGAAATTAAAAGATTTGATTTTCTGGTTCCAAGCCAAATTGCACATGATGATAGCCTGCAAAATTTTCCTATTCCGTCAAACTATCCTGGGCCCTTTTCACCTAAGATGTGGACAAAACTAGTATTGAAAAAAATTGACTATGATCTGATTTATGTTTCATCTTTTCCATATGATCACATACTTCCTGCATACGTTGCAGCTAAAAAATGGAATATACCAATAATTATTACACCATTAACACATCAAGAATTTCCTGAACTTTATTTTACTGCAATAAGACTAACAATTCTTAATAATTCAGATGGTATATTTGTAATTTCAAATTCGGAAAAAAATATCTTAAAAAAATATGGAATAAACGAGAATAAAATATCCATTATCTCTCCTGTTCTGCCCAAACAAATGGACTTTCATAAAGATCCACAAAAATTTCAAAATGAATTTTCTATTTCTTCTAATTCTAAAATCATCTTATTTGCAGGATCAAAATCATTTGCCAAAGGAATCATACACCTAATGGAATCCATGAATATTGTTTGGAAAAATCATGACAACGTAATTCTTCTTTTAATTGGACCTGATAGTGACGAATTTATTGATTATTTTTCTACCCTGCAAAAATCTCACAAAGATAAAATAATTAATTTAGGTATTGTCAGCGATGAAATAAAAACAAATGCCTATTTTGCTTGCGATATTTTTGTTATGCCCTCAAAAAGTGAATCCTTTGGTCTTGCATACTTAGAAGCATGGTTACAAGGAAAACCTGTAATTGCTTGTGATGTTTCCCCTGTCTCAGATATTATCGAAAATAAAAAAGACGGTCTTTTGGTAGATTTTGGAAATATCGCCCAACTCGGTAATGCAATTTTACATCTTATTAATAACCCTGAAATTTGTAAACAATATGGGGATTCTGGAAAGAAAAAAGCACTAGAATACAATTCTATAAAAAACCTAGATTATTTTGAAGAAAAAATCATTTCAATTATTAACGAATTCAAAAGTAAGAAATCTTGATAGATTTTACTCCCACCCCTAAAACAACTGTTTTATCTGTATCAAGGATAACATTGGGAAGCCATAACCTATCTGTCTTTATGTAAACTTCAGATACATCATTTGTTATCTCTGTAGGCTGAATAATTATTTCAATTTGCTTTGTAGATAATTTAGATACTTTAACAGTCTTAATTGGGGCATTTTCGAATCCCACAGTTACATCAAGTGGAGGTATACTTTGTGTTTCTATTAAAATTTTATTCGTTAATTTTTTTTCTGTGGGAACAAAAAAATTTGCTTTTCCAGTTGTCCAAAATCCTGAAATAGACTTTTCAACATAAACTGTGTTAAAACCTATTTGATCTACTCCTATCTTATTATCTAGATCAATATGTTTTCTCAAATTTCTTTTTTTGAGAAATTCTATACTATCTTCTCTAAATAATTTATTTATCAAGGAGATGTCATCATTCTCTAGATTATCTAAAAAATCAATTAGATCAGAATTTTGTTTTATTAAATTAAGGTATATTGTTTTTGATTTAATTCCTTTTCGTAGATTATTATAGTATTTAGCTAGCTTTAGAATCGCTTGAATTTTTTTTAAAAATTTGTCCTCATGACTAAATGAATCTTTTATGATTTTTGAGAACATTTCTAAATTTTAAAAAAACAACTAACCATTTATTGTTTTGATGATAAATTTCATGATATAAATCTAAGATTTAATCATGACAAAACTTTATGAAGCGTTTTACTAAAAGCATCTATGTATCCTTGATCTGATTCATCAATACAAATATCTTTTAATTTTAATGATATATTTTCAAGATATTTCATCTGTTCTCTATTTTGAACTTGATAAAGAAACTCAGAAAATTCGTCAGCTATTTTCTCAGGATTGTGTTGTTCTTCGACATATTTTTTAGCGTTTATTGCCATATCTTTTTTATATTTACTATCCGTGACTAATTTCTCAAATGCTTCTAGAATTGTTTTTTGTTCATCTTTATCTACATTTACTTTAATTACAGCTTTATCTGGTAACTCCTTAAACCATCCAGTATTTGAAACAATTACTGGTTTTGATGATGCCATTAGCTCAAGTGTTATGATTGAAGTTTCACCTGCAGTAGGATATCTTGTCTGAACCACAATGTCTGAGATTTGAATATATGGCTCTAAATCATCTACAAAGCCAATTTGAATTACCTTGTCCGAGATCTCTAATTTTTTTATAATATCTTCAATTTCTTCTTTGTATTGTTTATGTAGAAAGTTGCCTACTAACAAAAATTTTGAATTTGTATTTTTCTTAACGTATTTTGCAAAAGCCTCTAAAACAATATGAAGTCGTTTATGTTTAGCCATATAACCAAAAGTCGAAATTATTACAGTCTTTTCATCTATTTCAAAGTCTTTTTTCTGTGCATTTTTTTTTGATTCATGTAATGGGATTGGCATTTTTATTTTTTTTATGAAAGCTTTTGGTGATTCCTTCAAGATTGCTTTTTTGGCATAGTCGCTATGAACTATTGTTGCAAGCGATGAGTCATTTAGTCTTTTTGTAAGTGTGTATTCAAAACTTGGCCAATTCCTTGTATTGAGTGCATTTTCTGCAATTTTTTTACCCTTTTCACCTAAACAATAAACTAAGTGATCAAAATACAAATCAGGTTTATTTTTAGCAACTGTTAGATTTACGATAAATTTTCCAATGAATGGATCATGTAACAATACTACCCCTGGATATTGTAGGAGTGCATCGTAGATATACGTATGATGATCACTGTTTCCCATATGATAAAAAATTACGTCATATTGAGAATGCTTGAATTTTTTAAAAGGTATTATTCTTAAGTTATTTTTAACAAATTCGTTATTAGGAGTATGATCATTATCAATTATAACATCAATTTCACAGAATTTTTCTAAATATGGTAACAGATTGACTTCTGAATATTTTGAAATTCCTGATTTTATTGGTGATAGTGGTGAAAAATACGCAATTTTCATTACTCAGTCAGTTTTTGAATTACAGTATCCCAGTTTAAATTTAGGCTTTTTACTTTTTTTAGAGCAGCTCTTCCCATCTCTTTTGTTCTTTCTCTATTGTTATAAAATTCATCTAACTTCTCAGCAATTTTTTTGGGATCGGGATCCACAACAAATCCATTAACTCCATTCTCCACAAATTCTAACGTCCCTCCAGAATCACTAGCAGTCAACACTGGTTTTTCAGAATAAAATGCTTCTAATGTTACTATGCCATAATCTTCATCAATTGGTAAATATACAACTGCTAATGCCTTACTGTACAAATCTATGAGCTCATCATCAGAGGCATTTGGTATCAGTTCTATCTTATCGAGATGCTTACTATCTTTCATTATGTCATCTAGCCATTTTTTCTGAACATCAAATCCAACTATCTTGCACTTTACATCCGTTTTGGTGTATTTCATAGCTTCAACAAGCAAATCCTGTCGTTTTATGGGGCTTATTCTTGAGGGAAATATAACATAGTCGCCATATTCTTTGTTGTAAAATTTTTCTGAATTAGGAATTGGAATGTAAAGGGCCTCACTTTCAATTTTATTAAATTTTGATAGTCTCTTTGAAACATTTTCTGATATTGTAAACACTTTTTTTACTTTTCTAAGATATTTGTTGTCAATATCTTCAATTTTTTTCCTAACATATTCCCCTTCTGGACTATGTTGAAAATAATCGTATTCTGTATTTCGTAAATCATAAGCTTGTCTATGTTGATGAGTTAACCATGTAACATGATTTGGATGATCGACGACATATGATGGAAATTTTGTTGAAATTATCAAATCTATTTTTTCATATCCGTATTCTTTTAAATCTAACAGCCTCCATGCTAATATATTATCTAAAATTTTTAGAGGCGGATACCACTTGAATGGAATTTCTACTAATTCAACTTGATGATTTCGTTTTTTTAATTCATCATATATCCCATGAGCCTGTTTTGCTGATCCGCCTGGAGAAAAAGGAACAGATGGATGACATACGATAATTCTCATAATTTTTAACTCAAATTATAACTCAATTAACCGTTTTCTTTTGTTATGTCTTATTTAAAATTGAATTAATGTTATAAATGAAAAATCTTTATCTTTACTTAATTATCTTCTTAATTACAAAATTTGCACAATTTACTTTTTTTAGAGCAGCTCTTCCCATTTTTTTATTCTTTCAATATGGTTACGGATTCATGTATCTTTGATGAAATTATGTGACAAATTTACTAAATTTAGATTTTGATATAATTAGAAAAATATTTGATTGTGACTCCTGATCTCATTTTGTAGAAAAAAATTCTCAATTTTTTATCTAATCAAAATATCTAATCAAAATATCTAATCAAAATATCTAATCAAAATATCTAATCAAAATATCTAATCAAAATATCTAATCAAAATATCTAATCAATAGAGTAAATGATTTATCAAGCTGATGCATATCTTCAAATGATTGCAAAATAACACAAAGGAAAAAATAAAGATCAATAATTTGAATGATATACTAAAAGAGAATTTACGTATATTGGAATCTGATAATGAATTGAACACACTTGACAATACTAATTATTTGCCTGATCAAGAATCAAAAATTCTAGAACCTTCATACAATAGAGAAAGATTTTCAGATGATGAATGTAATTTGGCTCTTTTAGATCTATCAATCATTCCTAAAGGGAAAAAAAGCCTAAGAAAAATCAGACTTTTACTACATAGAGAAATTCGTGACTGGGTTGTATTTCCTTTACAAACAAAGCAATCAGAAATTAACGCAAAAATTATTCGTAGTTTTAATGAGGTTTATTCTGAATTGGACTATTTTAATCAAAGAATGGATAGCCTCATTAGAAAATTAAATAGTGTGGAAACTAGTAGTGTGGAAACTAATAGTATGTCAAAGACTAGCATTGAAGAAAAGATACCGCAAATAGAAACCCATCTTGAAGATAACTTTAAAAAATTTCTTAAGAGAGAATATTCAATTAAATCGGAAATTAGAAAAGCATATGGTGATGTTTTAGGTAGGAATCCTGATGATGAAAGTTTACAATACTATTTTTGTAAAATAGCTCTGGGCGAACTTAGTTTTGACGGACTAAAAAACGAATTAAAACAGTCAATAGAATATCAAAATATTAACGAAGAAAAAGAAATTGTTAACAAAATTACATCATTAATACAAAAACCAATTTTTATTATTGGTGTTCCTAGAACCGGAACAACTCTTGTACACAATATTCTCTGCAATCATGAAGATTTAGCGTGGGCTTCTGATGAAGATTTAGCAAAATGGCTTCTTCCAATCGAGCAATTTAGAATAAATTCCCTCTATAAATGGCTTAAAACAAACAACAAAAAAATTCCAATGTCCGAAGAGGCATTATTTGTATTCGGAAAAGATTTAGGAGATGGTTTAAAACATTTTGGTACTCCTCCAAAATGTTCTACAAAAATACCAATAGAAGGTGAAATACTTTGGAGAGAGATTTTTGGTACTGATTATATCGAAGATATTCCGAATGACAAAAAAATTAAACTGACTCAAGAAATCTCAAATATTATAGAGCGACAAAAAAAGATGAGATTCGTTTGCAAGGCACCAAATAATTCATTCAGATTGTTTGCTATTCAAAAAACATTTCCAGATGCCAAATTTATCAATGTAACTAGAGATCCAAGATCAGTTGTAAGTTCTATGTTGGAAAGACATGAAAAAGAAGGGGAATTTGATATTGGAATGTATGAAAAAATAAAAAAAGATGTAAAGTTTCAAAGTTTTGATCCCATTGAAAAATTTTCATGGTACTATAACGAATTCACAGTTGCAATAGAAAAGTTCTCAACTCAAAACAAAAATAACCTTATCACCATTCAATATGAAGATCTATTACAAAACCCAACCAAAACAATTCAAAATATTTTGGATTTTTGTGATCTTAGTTTACCTGTATCCCTTGAAGATATGTCTTCTTTAATTCATCAGAATTCTTTGGATAAATGGAAAAAAACTTTGTCCCAAAAAGATATTGAAAAAATCTCAGATATTGTAAAAGATTCCACAAAACAAATATGATTACAATATGTAAAAATCTATTTTAATTTGATTTTAATATTTTAAGATTGAAATTTAGCTTTTTGTAATTTTTTTGGCATTTAGTTTGCCGTTCGTATTTCAAAATTAAACGAATGTACCATACCAAATGGAAAATTTACCCAAAACTAACTATTTACATAATAGGAATTTGCTGTAAAATCATCAAATTGAATCTAGCATGCATTCCGGCGTATAATGAAGAATCAACCATATCTGATGTAGTAAAAAAAGCACTACCCTATGTAGATAAGGTAATAGTATGTGATGATGGCTCTACTGATAACACTGTAAAACTAGCCAAAGAAGCAGGAGCTATAGTAATTTCTCAAAAAAATCAAGGATATGGGGCTGCAATTACTACTCTTTTTGAGCAGGCAAGACAAGAAGATGCTCAGATAATGGTTACTATAGATGGTGATGGCCAACACAATCCAGATCAAATTCCACTATTGATAGATACCATTACTACTCACAATGTTGATGTTGTAATTGGCTCAAGATTTCTAGACGATAAAACAAAAGCTCCAGGATATAGAAAAACTGGAATCAAAATTATCACATCTGCCTCAAACTATGGAACAAACTTCAAGGTAACTGACTCTCAGTCAGGATTTAGAGCATATTCAAAAGATGCTATTGATGCAATACATCCAACAGAACAAGGAATGTCAGTATCTACTGAAATTTTACTAAAAATATCAAACAAGGGACTCTCAGTAGCCGAAGTCCCAATAACTGTATCCTATGAGGGTGATACTTCTGAAGAGCATTCAGTATCTCATGGCGTATCTGTTTTAATGAATACGCTAAAGTATGTATCAATAAAACATCCAATCAAATTTTATGGAATCCCTGGAATTGCTTTAATTATTGCAGGTGTTGTTATTGGCGGAATATTTTTGGAGGCCTATCTTAATGATCAGACAGTATTTTATGGCTCATTGTTAGCTTCAATTGTATTATTTTTACTGGGTGCAATTCTTACAGTAACTTCGATTATATTATTTTCAATGGCGAATTTAATTCGAGACAGAAATTAAATCTGATAATCCTTCTTTTAGATTCGCTTTTGGATTAAATTCTAGTTCTTTTTTTACTAGAGTTATATCTGCCTGACTATACTTTATGTCCTCTTTTTTTGCAGGTTTGTATTTTATCTCTATTTTTTTTCCAGATATATCAAGAAATATTTTAGATAGTTCTTTTATTGAGATTGATTTTCCACTTGCAACGTTGTATGTTCCAGACGAATTTGTCTTTACTGCAGCAGCAGCATCAAATGCATCCACTACATCATTAATTGATACAAAGTCTCTTGTTTGTGAACCGTCTCCGTAAATTAAAAGCGGACTATCTTTTGAGACATTTTCGATAAAATTAGAGATGACACCTGCATACTGTTTGTTTTGTCTTCTTCCATACACGTTGAATATTCTTAAAATAACATAGTTCAAGTTGTTTTTTGACATTTCTCTTATTTTGTTTTCAGCCAGCATCTTGCTTGTACCATATGGCGATAATGGTCTTGTCTCTGACT
>Ga0224508_10001272_pt1 | contig 22828 bp, 28 predicted proteins | sample SF_Jan12_sed_USG_4_FD_170157 | JGI IMG/M metagenome (GOLD analysis project Ga0224508, IMG submission 170157) | Sediment microbial communities from San Francisco Bay, California, United States - SF_Jan12_sed_USGS_21 | ecosystem: Environmental > Aquatic > Marine > Sediment | place: USA... | reverse complement strand
TACAGGTATCTATTTAAAAAATAGAAACGAAATGGTAGATGCTCAAGTCCAGATGATAAAAGAAATTGGAAAAAAAATCAAACTAAACTGTAAATCCCCGAAAGTCTTGATAATTTCAAATCCTGTAGATGTCTTGACCTACTTTTTTCAAAAGGAAACTAATTATTTACGAACAGATGTAATAGGAATTGCATCAGGTCTAGATTCTAGTAGATTTAGATATTTACTTTCTGAAAAAATTGGAATAAAAAAATCAGAAATAGCTGATGCCTTTGTTATAGGAGAACATGGAGACTCGATGGTCCCAATCTTCTCCAAAACCAAAATTAAAGGAAAAAATGTTCTTGAAATCATTAATCCTAAACAAAAAGAGAAAATTACAAAGGAAATCCGAGAATATTGGAAATCTCTAAGGAATTTAAAAAGCAGATCTCAATTTGGTATAGCCAAAATTACCTATGATGTAATTGAATCAATAATAAAAAAACAAACCCTATCTATTACCGCATCAATTATGCTTGAAGGAGAATTTGAAGAAAAAGATGTTTGCATGGGAGTTCCCATGAAAATTACATCTAAAGGAAACTTGGAAGTTAAATCAATAGATTTTGATGAATCTGAAAGAGAATTATTCAAAATGTCAGCTCAAACTATTCGAAAAAACATACAATCTGTTAAGAAATCATTGAACTAAGAAATTAAGTCCATATCCAATCAAATATGCTACCATGGCAGCAATTCCTCCAATAATTAGCGTATAAAATCCAGATTTTATTTTTGATTTTTTAACAATCTTTCCTTTGATCATTCCAACTAGAAAAAATGCTGATATCACAAATATGGTTGAAAAGATAAAGGCATCAGAATTAGGATCCATTCCCATTGCAACAAATATCATAAATGGCATTAGCGGAATTAATCCAATCAAATTAAACCCTACAAATGTACTAATTGAACTATCTAAGGGACATTTTGCATCTTCTATTAATCCTAATTCTTCTTTCATCATAGTATCAATCCAAACTTTTCGTCTAGATGTAATTATTCGAACTACTTCTTCAAGTAATTCGTCTTTGAATCCTTTCTTTGTGTAGATTTCTCTTATCTCATCTTTTTCTTGTTCTTCTAAATTCTCAATCTCCCATTCTTCCTGTTTTCGTTTCATTGCAATGTATTCATTTCTAGCTTTTGAAGCCTGATAATTTGCAGCTGCCATTGAAAAGCCATCTGCAAATAGATTAGCAAAACCTAGAATCAAAACAATCCCAGGAGATAGTGAAGCTCCTACCACACCTGCAACAATTGCAAAGGTTGTAACTGCACCGTCAATAGAACCATAAATGAAATCATCAAAGTGCCAATTCATGACTATGGATTAGAATTTTTTATTGATTAAATATACTCTCAATTTTTTAATCAACAACAGCTTTGATAATATCAGTTTTACTGATAATTCCTGCAATAGAACCATTTCCATCAAGTACAACTAATCCACTAACATTTTTTTCTAAAATTAATTTGCAGGCACTAGATATCTTTTCATTAAATTTAATCGAAACAATGCCTTTTGTCATTACTTCTCGTGCAAGAGAAATATCTCCAAAACCTTCTTTGGAAAGAAATCCTTTTCTGATTTGATCTGAAAACCCAAACCCTAAACCATCTTCTTCGCTACCTAACTCAATTGATATCCTAAACAGGTCTCTAAATGATATAATTCCTACAGCCTCTTCATTTTGATTTTTTACAACTATTCTAGATACTTTATTTTCAAGCATTTTTTTTACAACCTTGAATAATGGTGCAGCAGAATGGGTATACACATATTCATGTGTCATATAATCTACAACTTTTCTCTCTGAAGGGTGTTTTAGATAATATTTTACAAGATCAGTTTTTGTAAATATTCCCTTGATATTTTCTTCTGATCCAACGGTGAGCGAACTCACTCCTTTGTCAATCATCAATTTTGCAGATTCTTTTGGGGCTAATCCTTCTTCAATAAATAAAATTGGTCTCATTATCTTACTAATTGGAATTTCATCTAATCCTTGTTTGGTGGTCTCTGAAAAAAGGAATAATCCAATATCTTTTTCAGTGATAATTCCTACTGGGTTTCCAGATTCTACAACAATTAATCGACTTATTTTAAATTCTAATAATTTTTTGATAACATCCGATATTGTTGAATTTTTTAAAATGGTGATTGGTTTGTTACTAATTTCAGTAATAGACAACAAATATACGAAATTTAGTTTCTATAAAAAGATCTGCTTTAATTTTCGTTCCTGAATGTAAATCTAAGATTTTAATACTTAATATTCCAACATTGGAAATCATAGTCTTTTTATATATTTGAAGAATAGTTAAAATAATTATGGCAAAATTCAACAAAATCCTTGTTCCACTTGATGGTTCCAGCAACTCAGTTAGAGGATTAGATCGAGCTATTGAAATTGCAAAAGAAAGTAAGACTGAAATAACTGGATTCTATGTATTTCACTTGCCACTCTTAGCAGGGGTAAAATATACTCAAAAAATGAAAGATGAGGCACAGCAAAAAGCTGTAAAAGCAATTGGGCCAGCAATGAAACGTGCTCAAAAAGCAGGAGCCTCGTTCAAATACAAAACTGGAGGTGGCCATACTGGCTCTGAAATTGTCAAATTTGCTCAAAAGGGAAAATATGACATGATAGTTATTGGAGCAAGAGGAGTGGGTGGAGCTAAAGAAGCATTCCTTGGAAGCACCTCTAATTATGTAATGCATAAAACAAAGATTCCTGTTTTAGTGGTAAAATAAACACCAGTGGGAAATCCCACCATTTTTCTCAATTTATTATGGATTCATAATTTAAAATAAATCTTAATCCGAAAAACTGTTTATTAAATTAAGGATCCTTCATATTTTGTATAATAAAAAATCGTAGTAATGATTAGATTAAAAAAAATGTGAGATGTGTATGGTAGAAAGTAACTATGATATTTTGGGAATTGCTGATGGTTCCACAGAAAAAGAGATCAGAGATGGATTTAGACGATTAGCTCTTCAATTTCATTCAGATAAAGGAGGAGACAATGAACAATTTATAAAAATTAAACAGGCCTATGAAGATCTAAAGACGGGTAAAAAATATCCTGACACAGACCTTGAAAGGTTAAGAAAATCCAGAGTATTCTCAGGAGATTCGGAAGAGGACATAAAAAGAAAAAATCTAATTTTAGGTCAAGAACTAGCAAAAGAAATGCAAGCAGCCCAAGAATGGGCTTCTGCCTTGAATAGATCCAATTCTACTGATAGCAGATTATTTGGATCAAAAACTTTGGGAGAAATGGAACTTGAAAGAAAAGCCAATGGATCTCTTTCTATTAAGGGGAATTTCATGGCAGGAGAATTATCTTATGATGGACCTATTATCATGCAAGGTAATATCACAAGTCCATCATGGACAGAAGAATTTAGGACAAAAATACACGTAACTAGAGGTGACTTCAAATTTGTGGATCCAATTGAAAATAAATACAAAATTGAGAACGGTGCAATAATAATAATAGATAATGGGAATGCTGTGATAGGAAATATTTTTGGAAGAAAATATCGTGTACAAGATCCTGAGGGTAGAGTTGGAATATATCTTACTCAAGAAAATAGGACAAAAATTTTAGCACCCAAAGGAAAAATTATTGCAGAAAATGTCGTTAATACTGTCTCCCTTGAAGGAGACACAATAATTGCATTAAATCTTGAAAATGATGTCAAAATAAGTGGCAGAGAGATTTTACTTTATGGAAGTAAAGTTACCTATGATGTTATAATTGAATTAAAAAAAAATGGTATAATTAGATTCTTTGAAAGTTTTTCAGTTCAGGGAATTAGTAACGATGTAAAAATCAGATTAGAGAATGGAAAGGAAATTCGATTATTTGATATTAAAACTAAAAAAATAAAGGATTTGGCTGATGAATTTGTACCTAACAAAACTGATTATAATAAAGGTGACACAATGGTTGGAAAAGGATTTACCATCACATATCAAATGTTGGAAAATCTAGATAAAAAACCGGCTAAATCTAGATGGAAAATAGGATTCTAACCGTAAATTTGATAATTCTTGGCTTCTTTGAACCCCAATTTTATTAATAATTTTTAAATCAAAGACTTGATATTCTTATAAAACAAAGAAAATTGACATGGCAATTTCTTTTGCAATAAATAAAAAATTAATTCTTTTAGTGATGAGTGTTTCAATTATTGCCCTATCTATTACTGCATTTCTAAGTTTTAATTATGCTGAACAAATTCTAAAGGAACGAACCGGTGAGCAATTATTTGGTGAATCAACTATTCGAGGTGACACATTAAGGCTACTATTTGAATCACGTATTGAACAAAATCAAATCATATCTACTGATCCAATGATTCAAATTCTTGTAAATGAATTAAATCAAACTCCAGAAACAGAACTTCCAGAAGCAATAGAAGAAAAACGTAGAGCTTTTTTAACACAAATTCAAGCTTTTCAAACGTTGATAGGATTCTCCATCGGATTTGAAGATGTAAAAATAATTGGAAAGAATGGGGAGGTTTTATTTTCACTAGGAAGAACCGATAAAGATAATTTCCAAAATGATCCATTGTTTCAAAAAGGAATACAATCCTCATTTGTAGACTTTGAACCATTTCAAAATAGTAAAAAAATGATCGTAGTATCTCCCATTTTTGAAAAAGATAGTAAGATTGGAGATGATCCAATTGGAGTAGTAATTTCTAGAATGAGAACTGCCGCAATAGATAACATTTTACTAAATAGAAGTGGCCTTGGTGATTCTGGAGAAATCTATATTGTTAATAGAAATTTTTTGATGTTATCTGAATCTAGATTTATTGAAAACACCATTTTTTCACAACAAGTAGATACTATTGCCGTTCAAAAGTGTTTTAATGAAGGAATAAACCATGAAGGACTATATCCAGATTATAGAGAAATTCCCATCTATGGTTCTTCATATTGTGCAAGTGATTTAGGATTTGTATTACTTGCAGAAATCGATGAAGCAGAAACCATTCAACCAATTCAAACTCTTCAGGGAAGAATATTTGAAACCGGTCTTTTAATTATCACAGGGATGGCAATTATTGCATTTATTGTTTCAAGAACATTTTCCAAGCCACTAATTAAACTAAAAAATGCTGCAAATACAATATCAGAAGGTAATTTTGAGGTAAGAACAAAGATTACAACCAAAGACGAGATCGGTGAACTCTCACATGCATTTGATTCTATGGCTCAGAAACTCCAAGAATCCTTAATTGAAATTAAGGAAAAAGAAAATGTAATTAAACAACAAGAAGACATTCTTTTGCAGTTCTCGGACTATAGTGAAAAGTATTGTGTTTGTATGGTAGACATAATGAATTCAACAAAAATCACATCCCAGCTATCTGATTCACAAACAAGCGAATTTTATAGGATTTTTCTTAATTCAATAGCACTTACAGTTCGAAATTTTGGTGGAATAGTTGTAAAAAATATTGGAGATGCCTTGTTATTTTATTTTCCTATTTTACATTCTGAAAAAGAACTTACAATGAAAAAATGCCTTAACTGTTGTTTAACATTAGGAGAAACACATTCTGACATTGCAACAAAATTAAAAAAAGAAAACCTACCTATTATTGATTATAGAACAAGTGCTACTTTTGGAATTGTCAGAATAGCTCGAACCTCAACATCCTCAGTAAATGATATTTTTGGAACTACTGTTAACAAATGTGCAAAAATAAACAGAACCGCACCAGCAAACGGATTAATTATTGGAGAAGAATTCTACAAAAATGCAAAAGATCTTGATGGCTATACCTTTAAAAAAATAGAAAGTGAAATCGTCTCTCCAGAACATGGATATGTTGGTTACATCGTCTCTCGAACCCAAAAAATCAAAAAAAATAATTATTAGATTTTACGCATACAAAAAAATTAAATTACTTCAGTTGATTTTTGTTTTGTAGAAATATCATAGGATTCTTCTATATTTGAGATAAAGATCTTTCCATCCCCTTTTTCACCCGTATGGGCAACATCCATAATAGCCGATATAATAGAATCTTGTTGAGAGTCATTTACAACTGTTACAATTACATCTGTTGAGTTAAATTCAATTTGTTTTCCACCAATTTCTGGCCTATCGCCTGCTCCTTGTCCTAATGATTCAATCAATGTAACTCCTCCTACTCCCTTACTTCGAATTGCTTTTACTACCTCTCTTGAAACTTCACTTTGTACAATAGCTTCAATTCGTTTCATGAGATTTTTGAGAAAAATCGCCATTTAAAAATATCTAAATAATTTGATTATCAGTCCTGAAAATCAATAAAGAAAATCTTCCTATCTTTAAATAAAATTGGAGTAAAAATTAGTGTACTTGCATCATTTACTGACTATATTTGCAATAGGAACACTTTCTTTGATTTCAACAACATATGCTGAAGATTATGTTATTGATATTCCATATGGAGCCTTTAATCCTGAACTTAACACTCCAGCTGAGGTATGGTATGATCCCCCAGTCATATCTATTACTGTAGGAGATTCAATTTTTTGGTATAACGATGACAGGGAAGGTCATACAGTTACTAGCGGTGAAGGATCTGGAAGATTTGGTTGGATGAGTGATAATTTTGGAACCCCTGATGAATATTTTGATAGCGGAAGATTCATGCCAGGCGAATCTTGGTCTATAAAATTTGAAGAATCTGGAACCTTTTCATATTTCTGCACTATTCACCCATGGATGGAGGGAGTTGTAATTGTAGAAACAAAAATACCAGATTATCCTCATGATGCAACCGGACAAAAATTAGAATTTCCTCTCTTACAATATACGCCTGATAGACAGATAGAAGTTAATCTTAGCTGGGACCCACCAGTAATTAAAACTCATGAGAAAATTCAATTCGTTTATCAATTCTATGATCCTACTACGAATTCTAATTTGGCAAATATGAAGTATAATTTTATTATTTTTCAAAATGGAAAGGAAATTTTTCGAGATAAGGGATTAAATCAAATTGGTGGTGATTATCGTAATTTTGTTTTCGATGAATCTGGTTCAATAATTATCAGAATAGAAGGAATTGAGACCTCCTCTCTTCTAGCTGAAGAAAGTGTTACCGTATCCGGAAAATTTGAGAACAAAGCTATAAGATCCGTTGATTTTACAAGTGTAGTATATGATAATCCAGAAAAAACCACTCATGAAGCATACCACATTAAGCCAGCACAAAGACTAGCATTCTATTACGAAATGGCAATTGCAATTATTCTGATACCTGCTGGTATGTTTATTGGATTGATAATTTGGATGAAGAGATCACCCAAAATTCCTGAGGGGAAATCTACACCAGTCTGAATTTAAAAAATATAAAAATAAATTAAAATTGATTGAAATCGACTAGTCTACTAGTTCGGTCCAACCTTTTACGAAGACTGAATCTTTATGGAGTGGAACTGGTTGTCCAACAGTAAAGTCCATTGGTCTCATCCAAAAGATTGCTTTTGTTGGGCATACACCAATGCATGCACCATCAGAAATACATCTTTCTGGATAAAAGACAAATGCTTTACCTCTCTTCCAGCCTTCAACTGGTTTTACTCTAAGGACATCTGGACCAAGTGTTGTACAGATTTCTACACATAATGCACAACCGATACACATTTGTTCGCTGATGTCTGGAATAATTCCTACTGGCATAACAAAATTTTTCTCTCTTTTGATCTTTATATAATTTACCAAGAAAATAGGGCTTATAACACCGTTTGAAGTTTTATAACACTGTTTGAAATTCTGATCGTCTGTTTAAAATTATTTTTTGATTTTAAAGGATTTGACATGATTTTGATCTCTTAAATTCAAAATCAAACTTGTTTCAGACGAACTAAGATAGTATATTGCGGATTTTTTCGATTCTATTAGATGTCTTCCACTAGGTGACAAAATCCATTTTCCTTTATCATTTTTTATTGTCATTGCAGAAATAACAATTATAGATTTTGTTTCCCTGGCTACATATGATAATAGCATTAAAGCTGAATTGATTAGTCTGGCAGATTCTAATTCATCAAATATGTTGTAAATCCCATTTAAAGAATCTAAAATGATGAGAGAGGTCTCCTCTGAAATTTTTTTAATAATTTCTTTTAGATTTTTTTCCCATGTGATCCTATTGGAAAGAATAATACTAACATTTTCATCTTTTTTAATCATTCCAGATTTAGTATAACCACTATACAACAAATCAAAATCTAAAAAGATGACTGGAAGAGAATCAAAATTTACTAATCTATTTAAAAATTCAGATTTTAAAAAAGGCTTAGAGCACATTATAATATTGGGATTTTTAATTGAAAATTCATTTTTTATTTTTACAAGTTCATTATCTAAAACATGCTGAGGATTTTTATCCAACAATAATTTACCAACTAGCAGATATAATAATGAATTTGGATTCCAAAGATGTATCTGCAGACTTTCAAACAAATAAGATCTATCTAAATAATGCATCAGTTTCCTTAATGCCTACACAAAGCATTGAGGCAATGAAAGAATTTCTTATTTCATATAATTCTATAGGACCTGATTCCATCAATTCTGAACCTTTTGTCATAGAAAAATTAAGGAATACTAGAAAAATAATATCAAAAATCATAAATTGTCAACCTGATGAGATTATTTTAACACAAAGTACCACAGACGGTGTAAATATTGTAGCTAATGGTCTTTCTTTTGATCCAGAATCTAATATTATAATTCGTGGAATGTCTCATGAACATCATGCAAATTTTTATCCGTGGCTTCGGCTACAAAATAAACTAGAACTTAAAAATCTCTCAGTAGATGATAGCGGATTTTTTGATTTTATTGAACTTAATAATTTGCTTGACGATAACACCAAATTAGTATCACTTAGTCATGCATTGTACAATACCGGTTCAATTTTACCAATAGAAGAAGTTGGTAAAATACTTGAAAATAAAATTCCTTTTTTTCTTGATAGTGCCCAAACTGTTGGATGTATAAATAATTTTGATGTAAAAAAACTTAGATGTAATTTTATGGCTTTTAATGGATCAAAATGGTTGTGTGGTCCTATGGGAACTGGGTTATTTTACTGTGATAGAAAATCTAGCGATCTGCTGGAACCTGCTTCCATCGGAGGTGAATCAGCAATGCTATACGAGGAATCAAATTTAGCATTCAAGGATCTTCCTGAGAAATTTCAAACAGGATTTCGTAATTATGTAGGAATAGTAGGATTAGAATCATCAGCAAATTATCTTTACAAATTTGGTATGGAAAATATACGCAAAAAAAATATGAATCTCTCAAATATTCTAAGAGACGAATTATCAAAGAATCCCAACATAACCTTATACGGTCCAAAAAATACTCAAGAGCGTACCAGCATTATCTCATTTACCATAAATGGATTTGAACCACAAATTGTTGTTGAAAAATTAGAAAAACAGAATATAATTTTAGCAGTTAGGGAAATCTATGACAAAAAGATTATTCGAGCTTCTCCTCATTTTTTCAATACTGAATCAGAAATTATCCAGGTTATAGACGCGATAAAGAAATTATAGATTCTCTTGTTCTTCTATAACCATCATCGTTAAGGTTGATTGAACCTTCCCAATTTTCCTAATTTTATTTGTGATTATTGCCCGAAGATTTTCAGCGTTATCAGATGATAATTTCAATACAATATCATATACTCCATAGACTCCTTGGACTTCAAATTTTACATCTTCATCTTGAAGAATTTGTTTTATTTCATCGATTATAGAACTATCTGAACCTAAATCAGAATTTAACAAGACATACGCCGTAGGCATGTTGCAGATTTTCATAGACCGTATTTAACCTTTAATGGATATCAAAAATTGATTAACTAGAACCAAGATTCCTTGATGTGAAACACTTAGATCTTACGCTAACAATTTCTCAATCTATTCCCAACTTTCCTGGTTCCCCTTCTCCTCAATTCATTCCTTGGTCAACCATAAAGGATGATTGCTATAATCTGGAATTACTATTTTTGAGCTCTCACACAGGAACTCATCTCGATGCGCCATTTCATTTTGAAAAAAACGGAGCAAAAATACATCAAATCCCTCTAAATCGACTAGTAGGAAAAGGATTACTAATAAAAATAAAAAAAGTAAAAGATCAGGCTATTACAAAAAAAGATCTACTAGAATTTGAAAGAAAAAATGGAAAAATCCAAAACTCTACCTCAATTATCTTTTTTACTGATTGGCAAAAAAATTTGAATAAAAAACTCTACTTTACAAATAATCCAGGTTTATCAAAATCAGCCGCTGACTACCTTGTATCAAAAAAAATTAATCTAGTTGGAATTGATTCTCCTAGCGTTGATCTAGGAATAGACAAATCTTTTAGCACACATAAAATTTTTGCAAAAAATAATACTCTAATTGTGGAGAATCTTTCAAATCTAGAAAAAATCCCTAATTTAGAATTTGATTTTATTATTTTACCTCTTAAACTTAAAGATGCAACAGGCTCACCCGTTAGAGCAATTGCTAATTATTGAACAAAATGAAAACGATTTTTTTTATAATTTTTTGATAATTTTCCAACTATTGGAATCTTATTACCACAAAATTTACATTGATTATTTTCATCGAGATTCCACTCTTCAATATCAAAACTAAATCTCTTGATTGCAATATTATTGCATTCAGGGCAGTAAGTATGCTCTAAGGGATGACCAGGAACATTTCCAATATAGGCATATTTTAGCCCAATCTTTTTTGCAATTCCATGATGTTTCTCCAAAGTTTTTACTGGTGTAGAATCAAACTCCATCATCTTATAATCTGGATGAAAGCGCAAAAAGTGAATAGGCATCTCTGGACCAAATTCATCATAAACAAATCTACATAATTTTTCTGCATACTCTAAACTATCTCCAACCTGTGGAACAATCAAATCTGTAATTTCTACGTTGATTTTTGTTTTATCTCGAATTTCTAAAAGGGTATCAAAAACTGGTTGAGGATCAGGTACACCAATATATTTTCTAGTAAACTTTGGTTCTGCACTTCCTTTGAAATCAACTGTAATCGAATCTAAAAATTCGCTCATCATCTTTACTGATTCTGGAGTATCATATCCATTTGAAACAAAAACGTTGTAAAGATTTTTCTGATGTGCTATTACTCCACAATCTCGTGCAAATTCTATGAAAATCGATGGTTCATTGTATGTATAGGCAACCCCATCAGCTCCGTTATCAATAGCAGTTTGTACTACTTCCTCAGGAGTCATATCAGTACCCTCGATTTTTCTTCTCTGACTGATATCATAATTTTGACAATATTTGCATAGCCAATTACAACCAGTAGTAGCTATAGAGTAAACTTTTGAGCCTGGATGAAAATGTGTAACTGGTTTTTTTTCAATGGGATCAACATGACCTGCAATTACTTTACCATATACAAACAAGTCTAATTTTCCATTGTGATTTCCTCTAATTCCGCACAGACCAATTTGACCTTCTGCCATCTCACAATATCTTGCACAAGCTGTACAACGTACCTTATTGTTAGGTAATTTTTCATAAAGAATGGCTTCTTTTCTCATCTTACACTAGTATCTCTTTTTGGCATATAAGGTGGATGGATTTTTCGCAATCCTAAAAATATGCTATATACAAACAATATCTATGAGTAAACCAGGAAATGTGTGGAGAAAAGTTCATGGTAAAATTACCAAACGACCTACAAATTTCTCGTGGTTAATTGAAGAAAAGCTTGCAGGCTCTGGAATGCCTACAAGTTTTGATGAGTTAGATTGGATTCTAAATCAAGGAGTAAAATCAATTGTTACAATGACTGAAAATGCATTACCTGAACAATGGGTAAGTAAAATTGGATATTTGCACGTTCCCACACCAGATCTAACAGCACCAGATATGGATCGAATAGATATGGCAGTTGACTTTATTCATGAAAATATTAACGATAATCAAGCAGTTATGGTTCATTGTGCTGCTGGAATGGGAAGAGCTGGAACTATCTTGGCATGTTATTTAGTAAAGCACCAGAAATATTCAGCAACAGACGCAATAAAAAAAATTAGAAAAGAAAGACCTGGTTCCATTCAATCTGAAACACAAGAGTTAGCGATTACTTTTTTTCAAAAACATGTGGAAAATTAAACAAATTCAGAAACTAGATTTCCATCCACAACTTTAACTTGTAGTTTTTTATTTTCTTGAAATATCAAAGTTAAACATCCATCAGAATCAGGATCCTCCACTTTTACCAATTCAAGCATTTTAATTTGATCAAATTTTCCCATTTTTTCACCTATTCTGGAATGGATACGGTTTCAATCTTTCCATCAACTGCCTTTATGAATAAAAACCGATTATCTTTGAAGATAAAGGTAATTCCCTCCTCTTTATCAGGCTCTTCAACTTCAAGAATTACCTGTCCTAAAAGACCATCGTATTTTGCCATAAAAGTTCTCCATAATAGTTACTTATATCCCTAATTGAGTGGCATTTTTAGTATTAATTACACGTTAAAATTTTATTTTTTTTAAAAGATATCTGTAATCTTCAAAGTATGTAATTATTTTATTTAAAACTACTATAGGAAAAAATTATACACATAATAGGGATATTTTTTTTAGAAATATTAAATTGGATCATAAAGAATTATGCGATAAAGTCTTAGAGCTAGTACCTCAAGTTCGTTTTAGTGGGATTTTAAACTCTAGAGGAGATTTAGCTGTAGAGAGTAATCGAGACGAGTCCACCAAATTACTTAATGAGGATGAAGTAAAAATGTCAGTACACTATACCTTTCAGAGATGGAATAGCATTCAAAATCTTGCTCATAGAATTGGAAAAGAAAAATTAAATATTACAGAATACGAAAAAGTTACACTCATTAGCCTTTTACTAAATGATAGAAATCTCCTTTTGTTGAGTTCAGAACCTGGCGCTAATTATATGGAAATAGTTTCCAAAGTAAAACAAATAATTCCTGACGAATAATTAGGTATTAAAAATTGTCTCTGATATGGACATTTATTTTTGGGATAGTCCTAGTCTATCTTAGTACTAATTTGGTAATTAAATTAGATGAGTTAGATGGATGGCTTAAAGCACTTTACTTTGTAGTTTTAATTCCTGGATATGGTCTAGTGTTATTTCAAATTAAAATACATTTTCAAAAAAAGCACAGACAAGAAACAACGAATTAAATATTATTCAAGTTATTTTATTCTCAAATTATAAAGTAGTAAACATGTGAAATTGTATTGAAAGGACTTTATTGGTTAATTTTAGGACTTTGCATCTGGTTTATTCCATATATTATCATGCAATCAATAGTCACACCAGAGAATCCTGAAGAGTCAACAACAGAAATACTGTACTCAGTTCCACAGGAAATCATTATTGTCCACCTTGGAATAGCCATAGTTGTAATGATAAAAGCAGTAATTACAATTCGTAAAGAACGAAAAGAATCAAAAATACAAGATTCTAGAAAAGAAAAGAAAAAATCAAAAAAGAAATAAAAAATAAAACCAAAAATCTTTATTTTACTATTTTGAACGAAAAGAATCTATTTTTCTTAAATTTGCAACTAATAATTTTAATCTCAACGATGATAATTAGATAATATAATAAATAACCAAATTTTTGATTTTTTATATGAAGAAAATCGAGGCGATTATTAACAGATCAAGTTATACCAAAATTGCAGAAAAACTAAACATTATGGGTTACACAATTATTGATAAACGAAATTTAGAAGATAATCATATTTTTGATAATCAATCGAATTTAAAAATAGGGAGAACTTCTGGTCAGAAACCCATACCACTTTCAAAAATTGAACTAGTTGTAAATGAAAAAGATGCTAGAAAAGTAATTGATCTAATTTCAAAAAAATCAGGATTCACTTCCAGCAAATTAGGAAAAATTTTCGTATCTGAAATGGAAGAAGTTGTAGAAATTGATACGCTTGAAAGCACTCAAGATCTTGAAATAGACGAAGAAAAGTTTTCACCTAAACCAAAAATTAAACGCAGTAGATTAGTTCCTCTTCAGAAATATACATTACTCAGACTTCAAACCGTTTATGATGAAAACCATGAAATCCTTGCATCAGACCATCGAATAAAATCATTTAGCGATTTTGTTAATCACTGTATTATGGGATATCTTCCTTCATTTGAAAAACAGCTCAAAAATCCTACAGTTGTTTATGGAAATATTTTTAGAGAATTTTAGATTACGCTTTCTCCTTCTACACCTGTAGCAATATCTATTGCTCGTAAAATAGGTGAAACAAAGATTTTTCCAACACTTCCTTTCTCTTTAAGGATGTTTATCACTTGCTCTTCTTTATTTTCTGGAATAACTAATTCAATGACATACTTTTGACTGAATTGTGGTTGAAATATTGCACTTCCTTTAGAAGCATGAATTTCTGGGGGAGGTCTCTTTCCGCGACCTCTTACTTTACTTACAGTTAAACCACCAATCTCAAATTCCTTTAATGCTTCACTAATTTCCATAACATCATTATTTCCGAGAAACGCTTGAATTTTTAACATCTATTAAATTTGCTAGGTTTTTCACAAATAATAGTTTCAGATTTTGATAATCAAGTGATAATCAAATAGTTATCAATTTTCGTTATTATTATTTAGTTTCAAAAACTTGAGAATAGTATTGCCAATAGATACAGGTGATACCGCATGGATGCTAGTAGCAGGAAGTTTGGTACTTTTAATGATCCCTGCGCTTGGCCTTTTTGAGTCTGGCTTATTAAGAAAGAAAAACGCTGTATCAGTTTTCATGCAAATTTTCTTTGGTTTAGCATTACTTAGTGTTATGTGGTTCGTATTTGGTTTTAGTTTAGCATTTGGTCCTGATGATACAGGTCTTGGATTAATAGGTAACATGGATTGGGTATTCCTAAAAGGAGTACCATGGGGAGAAGCCCTTGACTATGCACCGACAATTCCTGGTGTATTATTTGTAAAATTCCAGTTAATGTTTGCTGCAATTACGCCTTTGCTTCTTACAGGTACCATTGCAGAACGAATGAAGTTTAGTTCGTTTGTCATATTCATTGCTACATGGTCCATACTAATCTACTATCCGTTAGTTCACTGGGTATGGGGAGGAGGTTGGCTAGCAGAATTAGGAGTTGTAGATTTTGCTGGCGGTATAGTAATCCATACAAGTGTAGGAATGGGTGCACTAGCTGCTGCAATTGTGCTTGGACGCCGAAGGTTCTTTGGTCCGGCAATTGAAATTCCACATAGCATTCCACTAGCTGTAGTAGGCTCTTCACTTCTCTGGCTTGGTTGGTTTGGATTTAATGCAGGAAGTGCATTAGCATCAGGTTCTCTTGCAGGTAATACAGTAATTGTAACTCACATGGCCTCTTCAGTATCAGCTTTAATCTGGGTAGGGTTATCTTGGATGAGATCAGGAAAACCATCAGTAGTTGCTGCCGTTAATGGTGCTATCGCAGGTTTAGCTGGAATAACACCTGCATCCGGATTTGTAAGTGTAGAACACTCATTTATCATTGGAATTGCTATTGGACTTGCATCATACTCTACATTAGTAATCTTTAAGGAAAAACTGAAAATTGACGATGCATTAGATGTGAGTTCAGTCCATGGAACTGCAGGAATTATTGGTGCATTGGCAATAGGAATTTTTGCAAGCAGTGCAGTTAACCCAAGCGGACCAGATGGTTTACTCTTTGGAAACCCAGATCAATTAGGAATTCAAGCAATCGGAGTTGGGGTTGCAGCAGCATTAGGATTTGGAGGGACTTACATTATCATGCAAGTTCTAAAATTCTTAGTGGGAATACGGGTTTCTCCGGAGGTGGAAGATGCTGGACTAGATATTAGTGAACATGCTGAACGGGCGTATGCAGATGAAGAAGAATTTAAACTTGAAATGGATGATTATGTAGAGAACTTGGAAGAAAAAGGTGGATTCTTCGGTGGAAGAAAGAAAAATAAAAACTAGAATTTTTTAATTTATTGTAATTTCAATTTCTTTTGAATTATTTTTTATACTATCTGATTCTGTATAATCATGTTTTTGCCATGAAGCAAAAACCTCTGCTCCAATCTTATGTTTTCCTGATCCTAGATCAGATGTCTTGATTAAGATTTTTTCATTAAAATCAAATAATTCTTGTCTTACCTCTTCTTCTGAGAGACGAATAAATGGCTCAAAATTTTTTGATACTTGAACCCATATTCTTCTGTCTTTCATAGGATTGACTAGTTTTGGATTTCTTGTCCAAAAGATTGCTGCTTTTCGATAGGTGTCAATGGTCTTCCCTACCTCTTTCTTTCGAAAACCCCCAGAAGTCAATTTTACACCATACTTTAACTTGAAAGAGACATCATTATTGTTGTATGCCTTTGTCCAATTAGCCTCATTGAAGGCATTTCTAATATATCCATCAATCAAAAATTGGACGTTAATCTCAATTGCATCTCCAGAAGAATACTGATCTTGACTACTAGTAAGTAAAATCTCTGAAATTTTGCTTCCGGTCATTCTTATCAATCATAATGATTTATATCTACAATAAGTGCGTTTTCCGAATACATGCACGCACAAGTAGTTAGTTCAGCACCAAAAGAAATCAATCTATCCATTAAGGACACTGATGTGGGAATTTTATATATTATTCAACATGAGCTATTAAAAACATCTGGCATTGATTTTGCAGGAGTTATTGTCAAACATCCTTTAACCAATGAATGTTGGATGAGAATTAATTCTAATTCTAAGCCAATAAAAGAAATTAAAAATGCTACAGAGACCGCAATAAAAACCGCAGACGATCTAAAAAAATTATTTAATTCTACAATTAAGGTAAAGTAAATGAAATTTTGCCCCAAGTGTGAGGTCAAATTAAAAAAAGATGGTTCTGACCTAAAATGCTCAAAATGTGGTTATGTTGATGGCGATACTCCCTCACAACAAAAAAAAGTAGTTCCAGAAGAATCCACTGAAGCGTTCAATGTTTTTGCTGAAAATGAAGGCGAAGAATCATTACCAACTATCAAGATTGAATGTGAAAGTTGTGGTAATGACGAAGCTGTTTGGTGGATGTTACAAACTAGAAGTGCTGATGAACCCACTACGCAATTTTATAGATGTACAAAGTGTAGATACACTTGGCGTAATTACGCATAACGTTTAACTGGAACTTAAAGCGACTGAAAATCAGTTTGACTTTTGGAGCAAAAACAAGTGGTTCAGATGATCTAAAAGCCATCATATCAGCCATATCTACTCTAGTTGAAGAAGCAACGTTTGTTGCAACCGCAGAAGGTATAACGTTTAGGGGAATGGATCCCTCACATGTTGCTCTAATAGATATTTCATGGCCTAATTCTGCTTTTGAAAAATATGAATGTGATAGCGATATAAAATTTGGAGTTAGAATTGATGAATTTTCTAAACTAATTAAAAGAGCTGACAAGAAAGATAGCATTGAGATAAGTATCTCTGAGCAAAACATGTTACTTGTAACGGTTGGAAAAAATAAAAAATACAAAATGCGTTTGATTGAAAGTTCTGCGACTGACACACCATTACCAAAAATTCCATACGATTCTAAAATTACATTATCATCCTCAAAATTTGATAAAATTTTAGGGGATGTTCAAGTAGTATCTGACTATCTAACCATACATACATTTGATTCTAAAGCAGATTTTTCTGGCAAGGGTGATTCTGGAGAAGTGATAATTGATCTTGAAAAAGAAACAGATGATATTGAAGAAATAACCTCAACTGAGGACAGTATTGGTACCTATAGCTTAGAATATCTTAATCCCGTTGTCAAAGCAGTAGGTACTACAGCAGGCTTTATCACATGTGAATTTTCAAGTGCAAAACCTCTGAGAATCGAATTCAAGGTAGCAAATATTGGCAGAATCCATTTCTATTTGGCTCCACGCGTAGAAAGTTAAAGCATTTAAAGATACAATAATTCAGTTATTTTGAATTGAAACTTGTTTTAAAATATGGTGGAACTTCCATCTCTTCAGCGAGAGACATACAAAATGTTGCAAAACATATACAAGCTTTATCAAAAAAACATCAACTTGTAATTGTCTGCTCTGCAATTAGTGATACAACTGATGATTTAATTGAAATATCTCAATCAATAAAAAAAGAAAATAAGAAAAAGGCAGAGCAATTAGCAAAAAAAATTGCAAATAGACACCAACAACTTGCAAACCAAACAATCAAAAAATCACAGATTAGAAAAAAACTATTACAAACCTTTAATGAATACTTTGAGGAACTAATCGCTTTAATTGATGGTATGGTACTATTAGGAGAAGTAACTCCCAGATCGATGGATTATCTATTTTCATTTGGAGAACGTCTCTCAATAAAATTAATCTCTACAGCAATAAATGATCTAGGAAAAAAATCAGTATCTCTAACAGGTAAAGAAGTTGGAATTGTCACTGATTCTAATTTTGGAGAATCTAAACCTCTAATAGATACAACAAGACTTAGAGTATCAAAAACTTTAGATTCATTATTTGAAAAAAAAACAATTCCAGTAATTGGAGGATTTGTAGGAGCTGATCAGCACGGTCATGTTACTACATTTGGTAGAGGTGGGTCTGATTATTCAGCCACAATAATTGGATCGTGTATAAAAGCTGATGAGATATGGTTAATGAGTGATGTAGATGGATTGATGACTGCTGATCCAAAAATTGTTAAAAATACTAAATTACTTCGAGAAGTCTCATATACAGAAGCAATTGAAATGGCAATGTTTGGAGCAAAACAAATTCATCCCCGAACCTTTGAGCCCCTGTTGACTAAAAAAATACCAATGAAAATAAGAAGTTCATTTAATGTAAAAATAGAGGGAACTCTTGTTACCTCTTCTCCAACAACGGCTGCAAAAAATAAAGTAAAGTGTGTGAGTCACGTTTCACATAATGGATTAATTGATATTCGTGGAGGAAGTATGGTTGGCACTCCAGGAACAGCAGCAAAAATTTTTTCAACATTGGCTAATGCAAGTATAAACGTCATGATGATTTCTCAAAACCCATCGGAATCAAGTATTACAATTGTAGTCAAAAACACTGACCTTGATAAAGCAGTGAATATTCTGGAGATGGACCTTTTGGGAAAAATAATCAAAAAACTAGAGATCACTACAGATATGGCCATAATTGCACTAATTGGATCTGGTATGCGTGGAACAGTAGGTGTAGCCTCCAAAGTATTTGGAGCAATGGAGAAAAACAAGGTAAATGTATCAATGATAACTCAGGGTTCATCAGAACTTAATCTTGCATTTGTAGTAAAAAATTCTGATGCAAAAACTGCTGTTCAAGCATTACATAATGAATTTGAACTTTCTAAAATTAATTAAAAATAAAATAATTTAAGGGAACAGAATTAGAGAATTGCATTGAACAAATACGTGATTATTTTTATTATAGGAATTTTTGTAACAGGTATATTATCGGCATCTGAAATTTCTGATCAATTTGTGGATGCAAACTCTAGAAAAAAAATTCATTTTACTCAGACAATACAATCCTTACAGGATCCAGGTCAGGGACATGAAAGCCATCAATTAGCATTAATTCTATCTCCTAGTGAAGGAACAATTTATGATGGATCAATGACTTTTGCCGCAAGTGAACCCGTTCAGATAGTAGTATTACATGAGATAAATCAAAATGATGCTCAAGGACAACCAACATGGACAATTGATGGAAAAAAAATTTATGGCTTATCTCTAATTGACCAAGAAAAGCAATCTGATTCTATTGAATTTACAGGAGCCGCTTTAGCTCTACATTCTAAAAACTCTCAAGAATTTACAGCTACTGTTAGTGTAGATGGGTGGATAAGAGGACAACCTACTGAAATTCTTATGCAACAAATCGAATACAAAAAAGAAGAACCATCCTTGTTATTATCAAAAACAAATGTTCCAGCAACAATACCAATGCATAAAGGAATTTTTAATTCTAGTTCCATTTACTATATTATTACAGATTCAAGTGATCAAGAATTAGGTAAAACAATAACTGAAAAACAAGGTTGGAATGTAGAATTAGCACCAAATATTGCCAATACTCCAGAAATTGCACTTCAGCAAATGTTTGTATTTACAAATGGTGTAACAGGTAATGGAATATACGGTTACCAGTCAGAAGTATTTTCAAGCACACCTGCTCAAGAATCACAATACAGTCCATTAAGCTCATTAATAGAGATTACATGGAAAAAGGGACAAAATAAAACAGTTTTCCAATCAACTGAGGAAATTTTAGAAGCAAAAGAAGGTGGCAGAATTGAATTCAAAGATACGGGTATTGTAATTAACACTCCTCAAATTATATGGCCTGATGGTCAAATGTACGTAAGAGAAGATCAAGAAATTACTGATGATTCACTATACATTGGGGGTCAAATTACTGAAATAAATGAAGAAGAAATGACTGTTACTTTTATTGCACATCGTGGATGGGGACCAGATGGCAGAACTATCTATTATATTGTAACAGACGCTACTCCTAATGGCCCAGCTGAAATGATGGGGGTTACATATTCACCAATTACTGCAGAATTAATTACTAATTCTGCTGCAGTAGATCTATTCCAATTTAAAAATGGAATTAAAGGTTCAGGTCCTATGGGATTCCAACCTGGAATAGCCTCAGCAGCTCCAGGAGATCAAAACTATAGCCCAATTTGGCGAATCTATAATGTAGAATGGAATGATCCACAAAATGCAAAAATCCTTGAGACCCGGTTTGATATTGATTCTTTTAGCGAAGATGATCTCTTGACTGTAAGCATAGCCCATCCAATGAATAGTGATCATCTTGTAAACTGTCCCTTCATCGATCCATTTCAATAAAACCCCAATTCACTAAAGGGATAAATTACTTGAAAAAAGTTTTATTGTAAAATTGACTGGAAAACTCTACATTGTTGGTGTTGGTCCTGGGCATCATGATCATATGACATTTAGAGCAAAAGAAGTGATTGCTGAAAGCAATACCATCGTTGGATATGAAACCTATGTTAATTTAGTTGCAGATCTTATTGAAGGTAAAGAAATTCATCGATATGCTATGACACAAGAGGTAGAACGTGCTCATCAATGTATTGACTTGGCCAAATCAGGAAAGATAGTCTCCCTTGTTTCAAGTGGTGATCCTGGAATTTATGGTATGGCTGGATTAATTTATGAAACACTCGCAGAATCAGGATGGAATCCAAAAAATGGCTTACAAGTTGAGATAGTACCAGGAGTTTCTGCATTAAATTCATGTGCATCTATTATTGGCTCACCTTTAATGACAGATTTTGCGGTTGTAAGTATGAGTGACTTGTTAGTTCCATGGGAAATAATTCAAAAAAGGGTTGAAGCTGCAGCTCAAGGAGATTTTGTAATTGTAATTTATAATCCTGCAAGCAAAAAACGAATACATCAGTTACAAGATACAAGAAAAGTTCTTTTAAAATATCGAAAACCTACAACTCCAGTGGCAATAATCAAAGGAGCGTTTAGAAATTCTCAAACAATTGTTATGACCAATTTGGAAGATCTACCTAATTATTCAGACAAGTTAGGAATGATTAGTACGGTAATTGTTGGAAATTCCTCAACATACAATTACAAAGATTTGATGATAAATCCTAGAGGGTACAAATCAAAATATAATTTAGAAGAACAAATAAATCCCAATCTTAAAGTCTAGTAGCTTTTCTTTATTGCATCAAATATTTCATCACTTAACTTCAACTTATCACGAATTGGTGCAATTACCTTAACTAGATAATTTCCTACTGTTTGTTTTAGATCAGTAGGATGTAATTTCCTTGCAGCAAAATCTGATTCTAGTTGATTATAATTAGTATAATCCACATTTCCACCAAATTTTTCAGGTCTTTCTACCCTCATTATCTCAAATTCATGGAAAATCACATTTTTTGAAATCTCTAATAACGGGTTGTTATCAATATTAGTCTCCTCACACCATGCTTTTTTGATTTTAGTCCTAATTTCCTCATCAGTATTATGGATAAAAACACCTGAATTTGGGTCAGATTTACTCATTTTCCCTAATCCATGTGCGTCATTTTCATTAGATGGCTTTGAAAGACCAGGTAATAACTTATGATGAACAGCTACTGGCACCTTCCAGTTCATTTTTGGAAAAATTTCTCTAACCAACATGTGGATTTTTCTTTGATCCATCCCCGCATGTACAATATCTAAATCAAGAGAATGAATATCAACAGCTTGCATAGGCGGATATAGTAATTTTGCAAGATCTATTTTGGATTCCTCCTCAGTTCTTCCCATTATTGTTAAAGTTCTCATAGTTCTTTTCAGTGACATATGTTTTGTAAATTTCAAAAATTCTTTCCAATATTCTTTTCTAGAATCATAAAGATCAGATCCAAGTATAATATTAGCTTCTGGACAAACTAGTTTGAATGCATCTGAATAATACTTGGAAACATTAGTAATAGTATTCCAATCTCCACCCAGTTTATCATTAATCATCGTATGCCAATCTGCAAGAAATATTGTGCAATTTACTCCAGCCTTTAAAAAATCATTTATTTTGAAACCCGTGCTGATTAAACTTCCTAAATGCAAAAACCCAGAAATTTCTAAACCTATGTAATGTTTTGGAGATGAATTTGTTTGGAATAATT
>Ga0224508_10001271_pt1 | contig 22847 bp, 22 predicted proteins | sample SF_Jan12_sed_USG_4_FD_170157 | JGI IMG/M metagenome (GOLD analysis project Ga0224508, IMG submission 170157) | Sediment microbial communities from San Francisco Bay, California, United States - SF_Jan12_sed_USGS_21 | ecosystem: Environmental > Aquatic > Marine > Sediment | place: USA... | reverse complement strand
CGAGTGGTGGACGGCGCGTCAGGCGGGGCTGGTCTTGCGGCCAGCGTATCGCGGGCAACGCTACCTCCTGCCGCAGCGTCAGCTGCAGCCGCATCGAGCCGAACAGCGTTGCCGGATGGTAGCGACGGCGCCAGGAGCAGGGATGCCGGTGCCTCCGCGGGCACTTCATTCAACGGCGGATAGATAACTGCATCATCGAGCACGATGTCGGGCCGGTCGGCGAGCGTCGTCGTGTCGCCCTGCACAGCTGACTGGGGCATCAGTTTGACCAGCTCAGGGTTCAATGCTTCCTGGGCTATTCCCGGGGTCGGCACGCTGTCTGCCGAGGGTTCTGGCGTGAGGAGTTGCGACAGAATCGGCAAATCACTGCCGTCCTGCGGCAATAATTCGCCGCCCGTGGGATTGGAGGGCAGCGATGCATCAACACGCAGGCGCAGCAGGTCCGCGAAGCCGGATTCGACCTCACCGCCAGCATCGGGCAACAGCGGTGCCGGGCTTGTCAGGGTTTCGTCGAGCATTTCGACAGGCGAAAGTTGCAGGTTTAGTGTCGCTAGCATGCGTGTTCCTCTGAAACAAAAGATGACCCTGTCTATGTCATAGCAAGATGCATGCCAGCTTTTCGGATGCGGGCGCTACATGAGCAGCGCAATCAGTCATCGTCAGCGGCGAAACCCGTGGCCCGCGATTTCGGCAGCTCATCCAGCCGTTTTTGTTCCCGCCTGGCTTCATGTATTTGGTCCTCTGTCTCGTATTTTTCCAGGACGCGCTCGAGGGACTGCAGCCTCTGTCGTTTCGCCATCCAGCGTTGCCGATGTATTTCCAGGTTCCGTTCACAGTCGCGCACTATCTGCTGTTGCGCATTGACGGCGGTATCCAGGCGGCGCAGAAAGTCCTGGTAGTCTTGCCAGTGCGCAGAACTCACGGTGGGCCTGGCGTCACTCTTGTTGACGTAGTTCTGTCGAAATGCGTTGAGCTCACCGAGGCGGTCCAGTTGTTCCTGAAGATGTTGCCGGGACCGGCCAGCTATCTGGCCGAAACGAGACTCTTCAGATGCAGCCAGGGACGCTATTTTCCCGATCTTACGGGTTCGGCTCTTCACGCTGCTGGCTCAGTTGCGCCGCGTTCGCCCGTTCATCCACGGGCGCCGCGTCAAAGAGTTCGCGGAGCTGTGCCAGGCTCTTGCTGGAGTCGACGCTTTGATCTTGATGTTGTCGCAGAAACTCGATGATCGAGGGCCACATGGCGATCGCTTCGTCCAGCTGCGGATTCGATCCCGGTGTATACGCGCCGACAGCGACGAGATCCCTGTTTTCCTGGTAGGTCGAGTAAACCTGGCGGAATCGTGATGCGAGCTGCTGCTGTGTGTCGGAGGTGCACTGGTTCATTGCCCGGCTTACCGAGGACTCGATGTCGACCGCCGGATAGATTCCGCCGTCGGCCATACTGCGAGAGAGCACGATGTGGCCATCGAGAATCGCCCTTGCGGCATCGACAATTGGATCGGTGTGATCATCACCTTCCGCCAATACCGTATAGATTGCCGTGATCGAACCGCCGCCCTCGCAGCCGTTGCCAGCGCGTTCTACCAATTGCGGCAGCTTCGCGAATACCGAGGGCGGATATCCCTTCGTCGCAGGCGGCTCGCCAATAGCAAGCGCGATCTCACGCTGTGCCTGCGCAAAGCGCGTCAGCGAGTCCATCAGCAACAGGACATTTTTCCCCTGGTCGCGAAAGTACTCGGCGATCGCAGCCGTCAGCCACGCACCGTGCATGCGCATCAGCGGTGTGTCATCGGCCGGCGTTGCAACAACGACGGCGCGTTTCATGCCTTCGGTCCCGAGGGACTGGTCGATAAAATCCTGTACTTCCCTGCCACGTTCTCCGACCAGACCGACAACAACGACGTCGGCCTCGGTATTTCGAGTCATCATACTGAGCAACATGCTCTTGCCGACGCCACTACCGGCAAACAATCCCAGGCGTTGTCCGCGCCCGACAGACAAAAGGGAATTGATGGAGCGAATCCCGACGTCGAGTTGGGTCCGAATGGGTTTGCGTTTGAGCGGGTTTATGGACGTGCCCATGAGTGAAACATTTTTCCCCCGGACAATCGGCTGACCACCGTCCAGCGGATTGCCGCGACCATCAAGGACACGGCCCAGAAGGTCGTCACAAACAACAACTTTAGGAGAACCGGAAATAGGAATAACTCGTGCATTTGGTGATACCCCGCGCATGTCGGCAACCGGCATAAGGAATAAACGCTCGCCCGAAAATCCGACAACCTCGGTTTCGACATGTCGGCCATCAGCGGCAACGACGTCGCATCGTCCCCCTAATGCCGCATGGCAACCCTCGGCTTCCATGGCGAGTCCTACAGTGCGACGCAACACCCCTTCAACCACCAGATTCGGCTGCGCGTCGTAGGCACTATCCAGAAAAGAACCCAGACGGAGCGAACGCTCGAGATTTCGATCGGGGTCAGGTCCCGTAAATACTGTATTTTCTTCTGTCACTGGCGGCGCTCATCGCCAAACGTGGCATTGATTACAGCCTGCAGGCGAGCTTCGGCTGTCGCATCCACCTGCGAGTTTTCCGTGGTAACTTTACAACCGCCGTGCATAATCAACGGGTCTTCAACGATGCTCCAGGCCGGTTCGCCTTCGGCCGGCGACAACGTCTCCCGAACCAACGCCGCATCCTCGGGATGCAGGTGAACCTGCACGCTACGACTCGCGACAGGCAATAGTTGTATCGCCTCACGGACGACGCCGATCACATGGCTGGGATCGATTTTTATTTCGCGCCGAAACAGCTGTTTGACGACGGCAATCGCGAGTTCAACGAGTTGTTTCTCAACCGAGTTGTCCAACTGATCGAACGGCTTGCACAATGCGTGCAACAGCTCGTCATAGCGAGCGGCTCGTTGCAAAACGGCCTGCTCACCAGCCTTGAACCCTTCCGCATGCCCGTCTTTCCATGCCTCTTCGTAGGCGGCCTTCTGCAACTCCTCCAGTCGACCAGCGGTCAGATAGCCCTTGCCGTCCGAGCCATCAATGGCCGGGACGTTCCAGGTAGCCGGTACCTTTACGGCCGATTCCTCAGACATATTCCTCGCCGCCCCGGCCCAGATTAATGTCACCGGCATCCGCGAGCCGCCTCGCAACGTCCAGGATTTCCTTCTGTGACTGTTCGACGTCGCTTAGCTTGATCGGGCCCTTCGCATCCATGTCCTCGCGCAGCAAAGTTGCGGCACGCTTCGACATGTTGCCCAGGATCTTGTCGCTGATCGCCGGGTCGCATCCCTTCAGTGCGACAACCAGCAAATCATTCGAGATTTCGCGCAACAGCGCCTGGATACCGCGGTCATCGACCTCGAGCAATGTATCGAACACGAACATCATTTCCTGAATTCGCTCGGAGAGCTCTTCGTTCTTTTCCTTGATTTGTTCGAGTAGCTTCTCACCTCTCTCGGGCTTCAGTGCATTGACAATGTTGGCGGCTACCTTGTCGCCGCCAACCTTGCGCGTTCCGCCACGACCCGTATCCGCGGATTTACTGGCGATGAGATTCTCGATCTCTGCCAACGCACTTTGCTGAATGTCGGTCAAACGCGCGACGCGCATAACGATGTCCGAACGCAGTTCTTCAGGGAGTTTCTCGATTACTTCGGCGGCCTGGGCACTGTCGAGATACGCAAGCACGATCGCGATGATCTGCGGATGCTCATCCTGGATGATGTCAACGACCTCTCGCGAGCTCATCCACTTCAGCGCGTCCAGCCCCTTCGCGGTATCGCCGGTCACGATGCGCTCGATGAACGCGTTCGCCTTACTGGCACCGAACGCATTGCCGAGCAATTTGCGCACGTAATTCTCTGTGTCCACGCCGAGGGCGGTTTGATCTTCAACATCGAGGATGAAGACATCGAGTATGCGGTCCGCGTCGTTGCGACTCACGCTCTTCAGAGTAGCCATGGCGGTACCGAGCTGATGCACCTCGTTGGCTTCCATGTACTTCAAAACCTCTGCGGCCTCGCGCTCACCCAGCGTCATCAGTAGCAGCGCTGCTTTTTCGGTGCCGCTCATGGACTCCGTTGCGTCACTCATCGGTGGATACCCATCGCTTGACGACCTGCGCAACCCGTGCAGGATCGTTACCCGTAATATTCTTCGCGGCAGCGACCTTTTCGTCATAGCTGGGACCCGCGAGCGCGGCGGTGCTACCGCCAAGTTGCGCCGACCCCACGGCACCGGAGAAATCTCCGGCACGACCAAGGTACTCGCCGGAAACCGCAGGGCCGCCGGTGACGACACCGCGCAACATCGGACGAACGACGCCAAAGGCGATGGCCAGCACGAGAATTGCACCCAGTACCTGCTTCAATACATCACGCAGCTCTGGGCGTTCCCACAATGCCGGCGGTTCCGCTGCTTCAACGGGTGCTGCCGCGCGGAAAGCCTCGTTCAAAAACACAACCGAGTCGCCGCGGCTCTCGTTGAAACCAACGGCCTCCTTTACCAGCGCCGTGTAGCGCTCGACATCGGAGTCGCTGAGGGCAGACTGCGTCTCGGCGCCTTCGACCGGCGTGTCGTCGATGAGTACCGCGACTGACAGCTTGCGAATTGCGGCGGACTGCGGCCGCGTATGCCGAATCGTACGATCCACCTCGTAGTTCCTGGTACTGCTGCGTGATGAGTTCTTGGGCTCAACCTGCACTGATTCCGATGCGACATCTTCGGCTGCCAGGCCCGTCGCCTCCGGAGGCTGATTACTCAGAGCACCGGGGATACCACCAGCCAGCGCAGTAGTGACGCTCGACTGATCTTCGCTGATTTGCTCGCTGCGAACGACCGCTCGGGCCGGATCAAAAGACTCGCGTGTTTCCTCTGTGTACGTAAAATCGATGTCGGCTACGACTTCAGCACGCACCCGACCGGCGCCAACCAGCGGCGTTAACAGGTCTTCGATGCGTCGTTTGTAATTTTCTTCCAGACGTTGCGAGTGCTTGAACTGCGTGGTCGCCTGCGCACCCGCTGCCTGTTCGTCACCAGAGCTCAACAAACGACCGTGCTGGTCGATCAGGGTTACGTCACTGGCGATCAGATTCGGCACGCTGGACGCAACCAGGTGAACGACAGCTGATGCCTGGTCGGCCTCGAGTACACGGCCACCGAACAACTGCAACAGGACCGATGCACTTGCCCCTTTTTTGTCGCGAATAAACGCGGTCTGCTTGGGCAGCGCAAGATGCACCCGCGCTTCGCGAACCGGGCCAAGGGATGCAATGGTACGTGCCAACTCCGCTTCGAGCGCGTGCTGGTAACGGGCACTTTCCATGAACTGACTGACACCGAAACTCGACTGTTCCTGCATCAAGTCCATACCGGCCGATACACCCTGTGGCAGGCCCTGTGACGCGAGCTGCAAACGCGCATCGTGCAGTTGTGACTCGGCGACCAATACGTTGCCATTGCCACCAATCTTGTAGTCGATATCGGCAGCCTGCAGCGCCTCGGCGACTTCTGCCGCTTCGGCTGAACTCATATCACGGTAGAGCTGCGTGAATTCCGGCGTCTGTGACCAAAGAACGACCGCAAACCCCGCGGCGACCGCAGCCGCGACACCGATTAGCGATAGCACCTGGCGTACTGCCGGTATCCGAAGCACACCCGCAAGATGCAGTTGCGCCGGCGGGGCGACTGTTGATTCAATTACGCTTCCAGTTTCCATGACTTCCTATGTGTTCCTTTGTAATTCCGTTGTTCCGACGACTACACCGGCATGTTCATGATGTCCTGATAGGCTGAGACCAGCTTGTTGCGGACTTCCGTTACTGCCCTGAAAGAAAGATCCGCTTTTTGAGACGCAATCATGACTTCGGCCAGACTCTTGTCAGTCGTGCCGTTGGCGAAACCGATTTTCAGGTCGCTGGCGTGCTGCTGCGTGTCATTGACGGCATTGAGCGTCGACTTCAGCATGTCGCCAAAGTCATTCGCGCCTGGCGGGGCGACAGTCTGCGTCGGTTGCAGCTCACGACCCAGAGTACGAATCTGACTTAGCAGATCACTGGCATTGATTTCATTCATGGCCGTTCTCCTGGTATTGCGACGCCCTCTTCTCTCATCCGGGCGAGCTTGTAACGCAGTGACCGAGGGCTGATGCCCAGCGCCCTTGACACGTCACTGCGTTTGCCACCGTGCGTAGTCATCGCGTCGATAATGAGTTGAAACTCCCGGTTGCGGAGTCCCTGGTTGAGGTCACCGTCTGCCTGGCCGACCGCATCGGTCTTTTCGACGGCGAGGTCTGCCGCATGAATGACGGAGCCGCGCAACAGAATCAAGGTTCGCTGAATCAGGTTTTCGAGCTCCCGAACATTGCCCGGCCAGTCATGGGCCAGCAGCGCTTCCCGGGCACACGGTGCCAATGTCAGCGCCTGGTTTCCATGACGCTTCATGGCCATTTCAGCCAAAGGCAGTATGTCATCGCGGCGCTCCCGCAGCGCCGGAATATGCAGGGGAAAGACGTTCAGTCGGTAGTAGAGGTCTTCGCGGAACTTGCCATCGGCGACCAACTGGCGAAGGTCACGGTTCGTCGTCGCAAGTATGCGTACATCGAGAGGAATGACTTTTCGCCCGCCGATGCGCTCGACTTCTTTCTCCTGGATGACCCGTAACAACTTGGCCTGAAGACCAAGGTCCATTTCGGAGATTTCATCCAGCAACAACGTTCCGCCCGTGGCTTGCTCGAATTTACCGGCGTGTGCGCCGGTCGCGCCTGTGAAAGCGCCTTTCTCGTAGCCGAACAAGACAGCCTCGAGCATGGTCTCGGGAATCGCAGCGCAGTTGATTGCCACAAACGTCTCGTCGCAGCGCGGCGACTGGTCGTGAATAAAGCGGGCAAAAACCTCTTTCCCGCAACCGCTCGGACCGTTGATCGTTACACTGACCTGGGTTCCGGCGACACGACGCGCAATCTGCAGCAGCTCGACTGTCGCCGCATCGGCTGCGACCAGGCTGTCACCTTCCGGCGTGGCCTTGATGTATCTTCCGACAATTGACTTCAGTTCACTGGCCTCGAACGGCTTTACGAGGTAGTCCGCCGCGCCCTTTCGCATTACGTCAACGGCATTCTCTATAGTCCCGTAAGCCGTCATCAGGACGGCGGGCAGTGTCGGGTGCAACTCGCGTATTTTGCCCAGTAATGTCACGCCGTCCATCGGCTCCATTTGCAGATCGCTGACAACCAGTCCGATAGGCGTGCTGTCGAGAATGTCGAGTGCAGCGGGTCCGCTGTCTGCCGTTAGCACAGGCAAAGAATCACTGCGGAGCGTATCGAACAATGCTTCACGAAGATTCGCGTCGTCTTCAACGATGAGTACGGCTGGTTGCATCATGAGTCGTCCTTACCGGCACTGTCCGTGGGCAGCTGTATGGTGAAACACGTGCCGCGTTCCGATGTCGCGATGGAAACGTCGCCGCCGTGGGCAGCCGCGACGGTTTTCACAACGGAGAGGCCAAGGCCGGTGCCCTGTGGGCGCGTCGTGAAGAAGGGTTCGAATATTTTCGCCCTGATGGCATTCGGGACACCCGGGCCGTCATCCGTCACACAAAGATGAATCGAATCCCCGAGACAATGGCCATGCAGCAGGATGTTGGCGTGACCATCACCGGCCTGGTCAGCGTTGGTGACGAGGTTAAGGAGCGCCCCCCTGAGCGCGTCGTTGTTCGCCGCGACTTTGAGTTTGTCGTCCGTCACGGATACGCGCAGCGTCGTATTATCTCCGAGTTGTCCTTCCAGGCTTCGTCTCACATCGTCAAACAATCCGGGAACGCTGATTTGCTGCTGTGCCCGGCGCGCACCGGTGGCAAAGCCCAGCATGTCGTTGACCATGCGCTTCAGGTCATGCAGTCCCGCCGTGATCTTGTCCGCTACCCGCGCGCTGGTCGCTGAGCTTCGATCCAACTGGCCGGCGTACAACATGGCCGACGCGAGCGGGGTGCGAACCTGGTGCGCAAATTCTGCGGTCATCTCGCCGATGACCGTCAATCGTTCGTTTCGTTGTCGAAGTTCCGCCATGCGGCGGCTTTCCGTGACATCCGCCAACAACAGGACCTCACCCGATTCACTCTTGAGTGGCCGACGCGACAAGCTTAGCCAGCGGCCATCGCGGAGCTGAATGTTGCCGTCTTCGCCGCCACCGTCGCGCACTTCGCGCCTGACGATAGAGGCCCACGAACAACCGAGCAGCGGCTGGTTCAACAACGCGCTCGCCTGGCTGTTTTGCTGGCGGATCACGCCGTCGCCATCGATGACCAATATGGCACCCGGCAGGGTCTCCAGCAGCTCCGACAGGCGACGACCGAGGCGCTCCTTCTTGACCAGTTCCTTCAGTCGGGCTGATTGCTCACGTCGCAGCTGGCGCGTCAGCGCTTCAACCGTGTCCTGCAGATCGCGGTAAGACTCTTCGAGCCGACCGGACTGTTGGTTGAAGATCTCAAACGCGTTGTGCAGTTGTTCAGCATTCAGAGGCGTCGGCGCCAAAATTTTCTCCATTGCGGTAAACCTATCTCTGCAAGGAAAAATGCAAGTAGCGTGCCAGAACAACTTTTATCTATTTTTCAGAGGGTTAACAACACTCCGGCAGCGTCGAGAGCGTCAAAATTCTGACAGATGAGTGCGAGCGTCGGATTCCGGTCGATCGTTGGCTGGGGCGGTATCGCCTAAGGGATGTCGTATTTACCGATTTTCTCGACGAGCGTTGTACGACGCATATTGAGCAGTCGTGCGGCCTTCGCGACAACGCCTTTTGATGCCTGCATCGCCTGGGTGATCAGCTCTTGCTCGAGCGACTGCAGGCAATCCTTGAGGTTAGCCTCGGTGAGCTGCAAGGCTTCGGAGACGTTGTTCAGCTCGTCGCCCGGGAACTTCTGTGCCTCGCGATACTTGGCCGGCAGGTCATCCACGTCTATGATCCCTTCCGGCTTGATGATCGCCAGGCGCTCGACGAGATTGCTGAGCTCGCGAATATTTCCGGGCCAGCTGTAGTTGGCGAGCACCTGAACGGCCTCGGCGCTGACGCGCAGATTGCCGGGCCGCTCGCCACCGTGGCAGATCAGCAACTCTTCCAGCAGCTGTGGCAGGTCCGAGACACGTTTGAACAGTGGCGGCATTTCAATGGGAAATACGTTCAGGCGGTAATAGAGATCCTCGCGAAACTCCCCGTTTTCGACAGCAACCGGCAGATCTTTGTGGGTCGCCGCTATGATGCGGACGTCACAAGGCTGTGTCTTGCCGCTGCCTACGCGTTCGAATGTCCGTTCCTGCAGGACACGCAGCAGCTTCACCTGCATGTCGACGCTCATGTCACCTATTTCGTCGAGGAACAACGTCCCGCCTTCGGCCAGTTCGAAGCGGCCCGTGCGTGCGCTGATCGCACCCGTAAATGCCCCCTTCTGGTGGCCGAACAGCTCGCTCTCCAGCAAATCCGCGGGAATGGCGCCGCAATTGATCGGTACGAACGGCTTGTCGGCGCGGTCGGAGAGTTCGTGGATGGTCCGGGCGACCAGTTCCTTGCCGGTTCCGGACTGTCCGGTAATGAGAACATTGGTATCGAAATCCGCCACCTGCTCGATCAATCGGCGCACGGCGCGAATCGGGTGGGACGTGCCCGTGATGCGATGCCGGCGCTCGCTGCCCTGGTAGCGTTCCGCACGGCCCAGCAGTCGCTCGAGTTGTGAACGCTTGAGCGGCAGATCGAGAGACCAGTTGGGCCCGTTTTCGAGCTTGGAGTCGCTGGAGAGACAGAGAAATGGCAGGCCTGGGTGCTTCGCGCGAATCTCGCTGGCCCTTTTTTCGATGTCGGCATCGCCGTCGCTGTCGATGATGACCGCGGTCATGCCCTCGTGATCGTCTGGCGACGCCGACGGCTGGGCAATAATTGGTTCGTAGTGGAGAAATTTGAGTCGGTGGCTCAGCTCGGCCGCATGCTGTCGGTCGGCGTCGAGCACCAGAACTTTCGCGCGGCTATCATTGCCGGTTGCCATGCCTGTCCCCAAAGTGGAATGGAAAACTATAGGTGGAGCATAAACCGTTGAAATGACTGCATTTGTGACTCAGGTCACAAATAAGGCGTTTTTAACGTAATTCGTAAGCCTTCTTCGCCACCTGGCCGCGACGCAATTCCGAGATCTTGCCCGTAACGGTTTGGCGGGCCTGCTTGGCGCCGGCGGCGACTTTTTCGATGCTCCGTTGCACCGCGAGTACTACGCGACGGCGACGGGCCTCCGGCACTTCCATCACGGCACGGCGCAAGCGCACGGTAATGTCTTCCACCTCATCCCAGTCACCGGCGGCGGCTAATGCCTCCATGTGCTCGGACAAGGCCAGCACTCTCGATTCGGGCGTCTCTCTCATTGCTGCGTGACTGGCTACCATGATCAGGCTCCTTGAAGCGTATTTGTCGACAGATTGTCGCTACACGTCGTCGGCGATCGCATCCCATGCTTCCTTGAGTTCGCGCAGCAATCCTGCCACCTCGTCAAGTATGCCGCCGTCGTTGTGCAGGTTCGCCTCGAGCAAGCGGCGCATCATGTAGGCATACAACGCATCGAAATTTTCCGACATACGCTTGTCCGCCTTGTGATTGAGACTGGCCTGCAAGCCGTTAATGATGCTGATGGCATCGGAAATGTTATTGCCCTTCTCCTGCACCTTACCCTCTTTCATCTGCGATCGGGCAAGACCAATCTTGGCCAATGCGCGTTCCATCATCAGCTGGATCAGGCGATGCGGCGACGCGTCTTCAATTTGACTCTGTGTGTCCATTTGCTGATAGGCCTTGGTGGCGGGGTGTGGTGCGGGAGAGTGCATTGATTCGTCCTTTTCAATTACTGCTGGCCGGGCTGTTCGACGCCAGGCAGGTTACCCAGTTGCTGGGCAAGAAAGTTGCTCGTTGAATTCAGCTGCGCGAGTAGTGAATCCAGCGCATTGAATTGCCGCAATAGTCGCGTCTCGAGAGACGCAAGTCGTTCATTGAGTGAGTCACGCTCGTCTGACAGGTCATCGATCTTCGTCTGCAGACCCGCACTTCGGGTTTCGATAATGCCGTCGCTCTTCAGAAATCCATCGCTAAGATCATAAAGACGCGTCGCGAAACCGTCGCTCGTCGAAAACAGCTGACCGAACTTGGCGAATTCTTCCCCAAGTATGTCCGACAGTTGACTGTCGTTGACCGAGAGTGTGCCGTCGAGCTGGGTTTCGATGCCGATTTCGGCGAGCGTCGCGAATGGCGCGTTGATGTCCTCTACCGATGTGCTCAATTCACGACGAATCTGATCGCGAATGCTACGCAACGTAGAGTCTCCGAGGAGCGGCGCCGCTGTCTCGGACTCGGCGTCATAGTCCGTCATCAGGTCCAGCGTATTGACCAGCGCGTTATAGCTGGCAACAAAGTCTTCAACCAGGCCGCGTGCGGCTGACTCGTCGTTTTCAATCGTGAGTTGCTCGGTCGCGCCTTGCGTGCCGGCCAGCAGGTCGAGCGTAACTCCCTGGATAGCGCCTTCGATCGTATTCGTGCTGCTCGCAACATCGAGCCCATCGATGCGAACCAGGGCATCCTGCGCCGCTATCGATTCCGTCAGCGAATTCAGCCCGAGACCGGGATCGTACTCGAGCGCAACCAGGCCGCCGTCGCCGCCCGATTGCGTTACCGTAATTGCGTTCGCCAGGCCCGTCTTGTCCGAGGTCAGGATGATGTAGCTGCCACTGTCGGCATTGACAATCGTGGCCGAAACACCGGGATTGTCGACAGATGCATTGATCGCGTCACGAATACCGGACAAGGTCTTGTTTTCATCTGTGATTTCGATCGTTGCCGAGACTCCGCCGACGTCAACAACCAGGCTGCCCGTGCCAACGTCTGCGTCCGCATCCGTGAAGGCGCCCGATGTCAGTTTCTGTGACTGTGCGAGTTGCACGACTTCGACATCGTAGCGGGCCGGCAGAGCATCGCTTCCGGCGATCGATGTGAATACATCTTCATTCGCCGAAATCGCCCGGCGCGTAAGGAACTTGTCGGCCGACTTCATGACGTCGAGTTTGTCGCGAAAATCCGAGAGTGCCGACTTCAGACTACCGAACGCAGAAAGTTTCGACTGCACTTTCGCCTCGTTTTGTCCGATTCTCAACTCCACTGGTTGGCCCTCTGCCGCTACCAAACTCTGCACAATTCCCGCGATGTCCAATCCGGACCCGATTCCTGTTGATACTATGCTGGCCATGTCTAGATTCCAGATGATCCCAATTCAGTAACTACAAGAAACAACTACAAGAAACGTGCCAAGACTGCGGGTTTCGACGTGAAGTCGATCAGGCCAGAGCGTCGTATAGCCGTATGTTCACGTCGCCATTATTCGACACACTGAATTGCGCTTTTTCCGGCGGAATCTCCCGAATAAGCTCGCCAGTATCCCTGTCCAGCACCTGGATCACCGAACGTCCGCTATCCATGTCGACCTTGAAGCGCAAATCCCGGCCGATTGACTGGGTCGCAGTGTTCAATTTGGCGGCCAGAGCCTCGATATCGGGTTCCTGCATTTCGACCACCGGCGGTTCTTTGCCGGCTTCGGGCGCGACCTTGCCGCTCGGCGCGACCTGATCTGCCGTTGACTGCAACGCCTGGAACGTGCCAGTCACGTTGGAGACCTGTTTTACATCCTGATTATCCATTTGCACTCTCCCTAATCCTTGAATCAGGCGGCGTCCCTGCCACCTGACCAAGGGGGATTAACTGCTGTGCCTTACTGCAACAAACTTAAAGCGAGCTGCGGTTGAGCGTTGGCCTGCGAAAGTACAGCAACGCCGGCCTGCTGCAGGATCTGCGCTTTGGTCAGTGCAGCCGTCTCTGCCGCAAAGTCAGCATCCTGAATCCGGCCACGTGAAGCGGCGAGGTTCTCGCTGACGGTTTGCAGGTTGACGATCGTCGACTCGAAGCGGTTCTGGATAGCACCCAGGTTTCCACGCAGGCCGTTAACGGCCGACAGTGACGCATCAATACGAGCGATTGCGAAATTGGCGTTATCGACCGTATCGACACCAGCGGTATCCAGGAAGGTGCCAGTCGCAGCAGTGTCGGCAAGACCTGCCGTGTTGCTGCCGCCGCCACTCGTGGCTTCCGTAATCGTGAATACCTGATCGGTGATCAACTGAATATCGCCGGCGGTATTCAGGAAGGCCTGGACGCCGTCAATATTTGCCGCGTTGATCTCGCCGACTGCGTCTATTGCCGTGGTCTCCGCAGCCAGGACAACGTCCACGGCCGATCCTGTCGTCGGCGTGAATGTCACGGTAACGTCACCCTGCGCCGCAACCGACGCATAACCGGTGCTTGCGGATGTGTAGACCTCACCCAGTGCACCTGCTGTCACATCTGTGTTCAGTGAGACAGAGATCGTTTCACCGACGTTCGCGCCGACCTGGAAGGTCGCCGTACCGAACGAACCGTCGAGAACCTTGACGCCATTGAAGTTGGTCTGCTTCGCGATACGATCAACCTCGGCGATGCGTTCCAGAACTTCGGCGTTCAGTGCTGCACGGTCAGAAGCAGAGTTGGTGGCGTTAACCGACTGTACTGCCAGCTCACGAATTCGCTGCAGGTTGTTGGTCAACTCGCCAAGCGCGCTTTCCGTCGTCTGCGCGAGCGAGATACCGTCCGAGGCGTTCCGGACTGCCTGGTTCAAGCCACGAATCTGCGTGGTGAAGCGCTCCGAAATCGCGAGACCTGCCGCGTCATCCTTGGCGCTGTTGATCCGCAGGCCCGTAGACAGCCGCTCGAGCGACTGGTTCAGGAGACCCTGCGACCGGTTCAGGTTGCGTTGCGCATTCAGCGAAGCAACATTTGTGTTGATGGTCTGTGCCATTGTCTTAACTCCTTAGTTAGCTATCGCTTACTGCAGCAGGCTCAAAGCGAGCTGCGGTTGCGCGTTTGCCTGCGACAGCACGGCTACGCCGGCCTGCTGCAGGATCTGTGCTTTCGTCAGTGCTGCCGTTTCCGCCGCGAAGTCAGCGTCCTGGATCCGACCGCGCGAAGCGGCGAGATTCTCGCTAACCGTCTGCAAATTGACGATCGTAGACTCGAAGCGGTTCTGAATTGCACCCAGGTTTCCACGCAGGCTGTTGACTGCCGTCAGTGCGGAATCAATACGGGCAACCGCGAAGTTCGCGTTGCCTACCGTGTCAACGCCGACGCCGCTGAGCGTCGTGGTCGCGTCGACCGTTTCATCAGCCGTCGTACCTGCAAGACCGAGCGTATCCAAACCGGTAGCACCCGACTCTGCGATTACAACGTCTGCGCCGTTGCTATTGACAACCTGGAGGTTGCCTGCATCGGTAACAAATGCCGCAATGCCCGTCACGTTAGCCTGGTTGATTGTGTCGGCTGCCTCCTCCGCAGTCGCGTCAGCGGCCACCACGGCACTACCGTAGAAGTCTGGATCCGAGCCATCGCCGAAGTCGACGGTGATGTCGGTGCTGCCCGCATCAGCCATCGAATAAGCGACCGTGGCATTGGTATTGATCGCACCAAGCGCAGAAGCCGTAACGTCAGTCGTCAATGAAACGGAAATTGTTTCGCCAACGTTCGCACCAACCTGGAAGGTCGCGGTCCCGAAGGAGCCGTCAAGGACCTTGACGCCATTGAAGTTGGTTTGTTTCGCAATGCGATCAACTTCAGCGATTCGCTCTTGAACTTCAGCATCGAGTGCTGCGCGGTCAGAAGCCGAGTTCGTTGCGTTGACGGACTGAATGGCCAGCTCACGAATACGCTGCAGGTTGTTTGTCAACTCACCCAGTGCGCTTTCTGTCGTCTGCGCCAGCGAGATGCCGTCCGAGGCGTTGCGTACTGCCTGGTTCAGGCCGCGGATTTGCGTTGTGAAGCGCTCGGAAATCGCGAGGCCCGCCGCATCATCCTTGGCGCTGTTGATTCGCAGGCCCGTGGACAGCCGTTCCAGAGACTGGTTTAGCAAACCTTGCGAACGATTCAAGTTACGTTGCGCATTGAGCGAAGCAACGTTGGTATTGATCGTCTGTGCCATTGTAATAACTCCTGATTATCAAAAAGTCCCGGTCTGCTAGTGCCGCCGGATGAACTTGACGGCCACGAAATCCATTCAAGACCACCGTACAGGGTGTTTATCGGTCGCCTGCCGCAGACCTTTAGCATTTCTTTTGGGATTCGCCCGAAATGGGTTGAAATCGGAAATCGGCGCACCGACCGGTGCTGGCAGAACTTTAGCCCGAATTGCGAAAAATGTGACGCAGTTCGGTTATCAAGTGAAAATCCGCTACTCGCGAGCCCTAGAAGTAATTGAAGAGTGACAGGGACTGCGTGCGAACGAAGGACTGCTGCGCCGCCTCGAGCGTTGTCACCTCAAGACTGAGGCGCGACAGCGCTTCAGCGTAATCCAGGTCCTCTATGGTGGCCAACGTGTCCTGATAGTTCAGTTTGAAGGCACCGTTGCTGTCAACCTGGCTCTCGATCGCCGCGAGCCTCGAGCCTACCTGGATACGAGTATCCAGGATGTTGCCAATAGCCTGGTCAATATTCTGTAGAGCCGCATTGATGCCGTTATTGACGGCCGCCTGCGAGGCGAAATCCGTCGTGCCCTGCTCCAGTGTCGTGGCGAGTTGATCGACCATAGAGAAGACGTCCTGGTAAGCACTCGGCGCTACCGAGAATTCGTCACCCGCGGCAGGCTGGCCATCCAGAGAGAACTCGATGCCGCTAAACGCCAACGTATCTCCAGCCTGGAATGTCCCTGTCGAAACGACGGTAGCAGACGAGTCCAGCACCTCGTAATTGGCTGGATCAATAAAGCGTACTGTGTACTGATCCTGGTCCCAGGCGCTCGGATCCATGACACTACCGGGTCCGAGAACACCGGTGCCGGTGTTGCCGACGGCAGGTGTTGTCGAAAAAGACCCGTTACCGTTACGAATACTGAAGAAAATGGCTGCGCCCGAGTCTCCGTCGGCGACCTGTCGGCCCTCGCCGATCTGGATATAGCGCTGCCCCTGGTCGCCGTTGTACGCGAAAGCGGCTCCCATCCTGGTTACGGGTGTCGTTGACTCGAGATTCCCGGAAAACAGGTAGCTGCCGTTACCGTCTTTCTGATTGGCGATCTGCACCAGTTGATCGAGGTTTTGTCGCATTTCGACGGCAATCATTCGGCGCGACTCGTTCGTCTGCGTCGCATTGTTTGCCTGCAGGGCCAGCTCGCGGACCCTTTGCAGCAGATTGTTGACCGAACCGAGCGCGGACTCTTCCTGGGCGAGCCGGTTGGCTGCAACGTTCGCGTTGCGATCAAACTGCTCGAGACGCCCGATCGACTCTCGAATTTCGAGTGCGCGTGCCGCTGCCAACGGATCGTCGGACGGCGTGAGGATGCGACGTCCGCTGGAAATCTGTCGTTGCGTCTGGTCGAGCGCAGCCTGCAGCCGCTGCATCGCCGAGAGGCCGCTCGCATAAGCGCCGCTGGTTGAAACTCGCATCGTTATCTCCTCGTCGCAGCAAGCAGGCTGTCAAACATCGTGCTTACAACGGCAACGACCTGCGCCACCGCCTGGTAGGCCTGTTGATATTTGATCAGGTTTGCTGCTTCTTCATCGAGGTTAACGCCCGATGTCGCGGAAACTGCAGCTTCCGCATTCGAAAGCACGACGCCCTGGGCATCCAGAGATCCCTGGATCTGGTGTGTCATCGCGCCGACGCTCGAGACGAGGCGGGTGTAGCTCTCGTTGATGCTGACCGTCCCGCCGTCCAGCAGCCCGGTCGACTGAACATCGGCCATCAAAAGACCGTTGCTATTGTCACCCGAGGCGCCGTAGTTCGGCTCGATCGTGAACTGATCGCCGACCGATGGCGTGCCGCTGATCGAGACAGAGCTGCCGTTTACTACAATTGGATCGCCATCCGTGTAAGCGAAGCTGCCGGCACCATTGATGCTGTAGGTTGTGGGGCTCGTAAACTCGATCACCGAACTGCTCAACAATCCAGGATCGTTGCGATCGACGAGACTGGCCGCACTGATGGTCGCGTTGCCGATATTGCCCTGCGAAATCGCGGCACGCGTCGGTGCCGCCATGGCTATCGACTGCGCGTCAGGTACGACGCTTCGTATCGATGCCGCCGCGTCCTGACCCGTTCGCACTAGCAAGCGATCTCCGGGGGCCGGTGAGCCACCGACAACGATGTTGATGCCGTCACCTACCAAAGGATCCGCGCCAGTTCCGGTTCCGCTCAGAGGGATCACCTCACCCGTATCGGCGCGCGACAGGCTGTAAGCAGCTCCGTCAAATTCGAGCACGTAATCCGCGCCGGTCAGAGCGCCCAGGTCGCTCACCGAAGCGTTGGCCGTTCCCGACCCGAGGTTCTGATTCGAGTAAAGTACGGTCGGTGGCGCCACGCCGAACAAGTCGCCGCCAAGGTTGCCGCGCAAATCCATGCCGGACGCATTCTGTTCGTTCATGCTCGCCGCGAACGCGACGGCCGTCTGCCCGAGTGATTGGCGTGCTGGATCCAGGATTCGGGAGCGATATTCAAGTAATCCGCCGAGCGCGCCACCAGTAGATGATGTGTCGAGCGGCGTACTGCCTGCCGAACCCTGGTAAGCGACCTCCATGCGGGTAAGATCGAACTCGCTGCCGGCCACCGTAAGCTGGCGCGCGTTTCCGGCGGTGACCAGCGACTGGCCGGAGCCGATGAACACGCTCATTGTGCCGTCGTCCTGGATGGTCGTGCTGACCGAGACTTGCCCGGAAAGCTCGAGAACCAGGGCGTCGCGCGCGTCCAGTAAATCGTTCGGCGGAGTTGCCGCATTGTTCGCAAGGGCGATCTTCTCGTTTAGCGATGCAATGGATGTTGCGATTCGATTGATATCATCGACGGCAAGCGTCAGCCGACCGTTCACTTCTTTTTCGAGCTCGCCGAGTTGCGTGTCGAGTGACTGGAATCGGCTGGCGACACCCTCGGCTTCGCCGATCAGTGCCTGCCGTGTTGAGATCGATGCAGGATTATTCGCGAGATCCTGCACCGAGTTGAAATAGGACTGCAGGCCTGAATTCAAGCCCGTATCCGCGTCCGCCAGCAACGTGTCGATGCGGCTCGACAAACTGTTCAGCGTGTCGAAGCGCGCAAAGCCGGTCATCGACGAACGCAGCTGGTCGACCTGCAGCCCGTCGTACATTCGCCGAATGTTGGAGACTTGTGTGCCGCCGCCCAGGTAGGTGTTTCCCTGGCCGCCGCCGACGCGCGCCGAAAAATCGGCAACCTGGCGACTGTACCCCGGAGTATTCGCGTTCGATATATTGTGACTGGTCACCTGCAACGCCCGTTGGAACGCGAGCATGCCGGTGAGGCTGATGTTTAAACTATCTGGCATCGTTTTCCCCTGCTATCAGCCACGCGAGTCAGTGCGCACGTAACGACAGTTGAGCCGTTATCGGCTGTGCCCTGGAATTCTTTAGGTCGCTGATAACAGATTGCATCGTCGGGCTATTGAGAACGTCGGTCAGCTTGTCGGCGTACTTCGGGTCCGTCGCATAACCGCTCGACTGCAGTGCGTTGGCGAAGCCGACAACATCGGCGCCGTGGCCGCTGACGCTGCTGTACCGTGGATTGTCGATCAGAAACTCGGTGTAATCATCGAAGGTCGCGGCCACGTCGCTATAGGCACGAAATTGTGCGTTCTGCGGTCGAGGCACGCCGTTCTCGAATTCCAGCGTTTGCCGCGAAACCTGGTCTCCCTGCCAACCGCCTCCGGCCTTGATGCCAAAGAGGTTGAAACTGCTTTCGCCCCGCCGGTCCGGCATTACATGCGCGCCCCAGCCTGTTTCGAGAGCCGCCTGAGCAACGATGGCCTCGGGAGCAACATTGAGGCGACGACCGGCCCGCTCTGCATGCGGCCAGATGTCGCGGGCGAAGGACTTCGGATCAGACCAGGCCGACGCCGGTTTGGCGGACGTTGCGGGGTCACTGCGTGAAATTTGGGGCAAGGGATAATCCCTGTCCGGTCGATACAGTTCGGACCCTTCCGCAGCACCGAGCTGGCGCACCAGCATGTCAGCCAGGCCGACGCCTTTGCCGCTGGCCATCTCGAGCGCCAGCTGCTGATCCATCATGCCCTGGTACATTTCCTGCTGATCGCTGTTACCGAAAACCGGATCGGCGAGGGACGCCTCGCGCATGTTCTTCAGCATGGTCTGCAGAAACAATGCTTCGAACTGACTCGCGACCTCCCGTAAGGCCGCGGGATCGTTTTGATTGGCGGCAGCGCGTAAGCCAGTGAACTGGTTGAAATCGGTGATCGCAGCAGTCATGAAACCGGCCTCATGCTCCTCTAGATCACGATGAGCTCGGCGCGCAGTGCGCCTGCTTGTTTCAGTGCCTCGAGGATGGCCACGAGGTCACCAGGCGCAGCCCCTACACGGTTTACGGCCCGCACAATCTCATCGAGACTGGTGCCGGGCTCGAACAGGAACATGCTGGCCTCCTCCTCGTTGATATTGACTTCGGAGTCGGGCACGACAACGGTCTCGCCGCTATTAGAGAATGGCGCGATTGGCTGACTAACCCACGGCGCTTCACTGATCGTTACGACGAGCGCGCCGTGCGACACCGCGGCGGGCGTGACCCGGACATTGTCCCCGATCACGACGGTGCCGGTGCGCGAATTTACGATGACCCGTGCCTGAACTTCGCCGGGTTTGACTTCCAGAGTCTGCAATGCCGACACGAAGGCCGTGCGTTGAGATGAATCAGACGGTGCTCGAACACGCACCGACACCGCGTCAATGGACTCCGCGGTGCCCGGGCCCATGGTCTGGTTGATCTGCTCCGCGAGCCGTTTCGATGTCGTGAAATCGGGAACGTGCAGGTTGAGCACGACGGCTTCCCTGGTGAGAAAGTCACTCGGGACCTCGCGCTCGACGGTCGCTCCGTTTGGTATTCTGCCGGCGCTCGGGATATTCACGGTGACACGAGAACCGTCGTTGCCCGAGGCACCGAAGCCACCGACCACCAGGTTACCCTGGGCCACCGCGTATACGTTACCGTCCACCCCTCGCAGGGGCGCCATTATCAAGGCGCCGCCCCGCAGGCTCTTGGCGTTACCAATCGACGAAACCGTGACATCGATTGTCTGGCCCGGTTTCGCAAACGGGGGCAAGTCCGCATGCACGGTTACAGCCGCGACGTTTTTCAGCTGCAGGCTGACGCCGGGCGGAATCGTGATGCCGAATTGAGTCAGCATGTTGATGATGCTCTGCACGGTGAAAGGCGTCTGCGTCGTCTGATCACCGCTGCCGTTAAGGCCAACAACCAATCCATAGCCTACTAGCTGGTTATTGCGGACTCCGGCAACGCTCGCCAGATCCTTGACCCGGTCGGCCATGGCCTGCTCTGCAAAAAATGCAATAAGAAACAACGTGACAAGAACGACGTGCCTAAATGTGTTGCCTGCTCTATACGTTAGGAACATCAATTTGTCCTCTGATATGTGCACGATATTCCGTACACCACACTAGTACGGGTGGAATACGGAGTTGAAGAACCGCGATATTGGACCCATGCGGTTTGCAGCCGCCAGGACGCCTTTGCTGCTGTACGTGATCTGCGCATCCGCTATGCGGAACGACTCCAGCGAGTTGTCGGTACCGATGTCATCCGGTCGAATGATGCCCGACAGGCGGATAAACTCACGCCCCTGGTTGAGCGTGACCCATTTCTCGCCACGAATTCGCAGGTTGCCGTTCGGAAAACGTTCGACCACGGTCACCGTGATTTCGCCCAGCAGGCTGTTGCTCTGGCTGCTGGAGCCCGCGCCGTCGAACGACGAATCACCGCTCAGGGATCCCTCGAACAGCGGTGTTCCGCCCTTTGTAATCGGTCGCCCGAAAACGGTGGGGTTGGCAAGCGTTGCCTCAGTTGCCTTTGACGTTGAGGTTTGCGAATTCTTGCTCGCATTGGTCTGTTCCCTGAGACGCACAGTCAGGATGTCGCCAACGCGTGTCGCCTTGCGATCCTCGAACAAGCGAACGTCAGTGCCATCGTTGTAGATCGAACCACTGGATGGCGGGCTGAAAACTGGCTGTGACGGGTATGGCGGTTCGTAGCTTTCGTCAAACGGATTAACCGTCGCACAACCCGAGTTCAGCAGCAGGGCAGCGGCGATGAGAACCAACGATTTGCAGTGACGAATCATGAGCATTCCTTACAGGTTGTTGTTGACGTACTGCATCATCTGGTCGTTGGTGGAGATCGCCTTGGAGTTCATCTCGTAAGCGCGCTGCGTCTCGATCATGTTGACGAGTTCAGAGACGACGTTGACGTTGGATCCTTCGAGCGCACCCTGGTTTAGCATCCCGAGCCCGTTCAGACCCGGTGTACCAGGCTGTGCGGTACCGCTTGCAGCGGTCTCGATGTAAAGGTTCTGGCCAACAGGCTGCAGACCCACCGGGTTGATGAAGTCGACGATTTCCAGGTTGCCTACCTGGGTTGGTGAAGGCTGACCGGCGAGCTGCACTGACACTACGCCGTCCAGGCCGATCGTAATCGACTGCGCCTGATCCGGAATCGTGATGCCCGGTTGGACGGTGTAACCGCTCGCGGTCACCATCTCTCCCTGGTCATTGAGCTGGAACGTGCCGTCTCGGGTATAGGCCAGGTCTCCGTCAGGTTTCAGTACCTGGAAGAAACCACGACCATTGATCGCGACATCCAATGCGTTATCGGTTTGCAACACGCTGCCCTGGGTAAAGAGCTTCTCGGTCGCAACGACGCGTACGCCGGTACCCAGATTCATGCCCGATGGCAGCATCGTGTCCTGCGATGTTTGACCGCCCGACTGCCGAATGTTCTGATAGAGAAGGTCTTCAAACACGGCCCTGCCCTGCTTGAATCCTGTCGTGTTGACGTTTGCCAGGTTATTGGACACGACGGCCATGCGCGTCTGCTGCGCATCCAGTCCTGTCTTGGCAACCCATAAAGCGTTAGTCATGCGTTTCTCCTGTCCAAATATCGGCTTAACCGAGACTCATCATTTGCGCCGCCGCGTCGGCGTTTTCTTCGGATGTCTTAATGACGTTGACTTGCATTTCATACTGCCGCGCCAGCTCGATCATATTGACGAGCGTCTTGGCGACATTCACATTACTCTGCTCCAGCGCGCCCGATATCAATGACACGCTGGCGTCTGCGTCGGCAACCTGATCATCAGGCATACGCAACAGCCCATCGGATCCCTTTTGCAGCAATGCGGTATCCGGGTTGACGAGTTTTATGCGATCAACGATTGCCAACGTCTCCGGCCCCTGGCCGAGCGGCTGAATTGAAATCGTCCCGTCACCGCCAATCAGCAAACTGCTGTTCGGCGGAATTGCGACCGGTCCACCGTCACCCATGACGAGATGGCCTGCGCCTGTCGATAACAGTCCTCCTGCCTCGACCCGCAGGTCGCCTGCTCGCGTATAGGCCTCGGTACCATCAGGCGCCTGCACCGCTATGAATCCTTCGCCGCGCATCGCGACGTCGAGGTCTCGGCCCGTGGTGGCAATCGCTCCCTGCGAAAAGTCGGTTCCGTAGGATTCGACAACGGCATTGATTCGCGTCTCGACGCCGGGTCCATCGATCGGCACTGAACTGAAAGAGTGCAGGTCCGCCCGGAATCCGGTCGTGGAGACATTCGCGAGATTGTTGGTGTTGATGGCCTGCGCATACTCAGTCTGCTTGGCGCCGGTCATCGCGAGATAAATCATTTCGTCCATTGTCGATTCTCTTTATTACTCAGTCCGCC